>OCVV011312631.1_pt1 | contig 13859 bp, 15 predicted proteins | sample 1539721 | NCBI WGS metagenome assembly OCVV01 (sample SAMN02144230, study PRJEB22623) | gut metagenome | biome: sheep rumen | host: Ovis aries | place: New Zealand
CGGACACCTGAGCCTCCGGGAGGTACTGGATTCCCATCCGCCAGAGGTTCATTGCTCCGATACGGTCATCATTGGACTGATAACCGCATTCACAGCATTGGAAAAGATGCCTCTCCTTTCTGCGGTTTTTCTTTTCGGTATGACCGCATACAGGACAGGCCTGAGAAGTATATGCCGGGTCAAACTTTACGACATGACTCCCGGCGCGCATGGCCTTATACATCAGTTTTTCTTCCAGATCATGGTAGGCCCAGCTGACAACAGTATATCTGTCTCCGATGCGGACCCGTTCTGTTGCAGAACGAATGCCTGTAAGATCCTCCAGTGCGAACAGCGTGCCTTGGGGATAAGTACAGACGAGTGCCTTCGACAGGCAATGATTGACATCGCCCATCCAACGGTTTTCTCTCTGGCCAATGGCTCGTATTCGCCTTCTGGCGGAGGATGTTCTTCTGCGCTGGAGTTCAGTGCGCAGTTGTTTAAAGTGTGCACGTCTGTATTTTATGGCAGCACCAGATGTGAAAATGCTTTTTCTGCCATCATAAGTGACGGTAAGGAAACGAATCCCCCGGTCAATGCCGACTACAGTAGTATTTTTCGTCAGAGGGAGCGGATCCTCAATTTCCACGCTGACGGGAATATGCAGGAAAAACTTTCCATGGCGATATACCAGTTTTGCCGTGCCGAAGGAAGCATCTTTTGCAAACGCCCATGCAAATACAGATTCGGAAGCCTTGAACGGGACACGGATTCTTCCGTACATGGTGTTAACACTGAATAATCTTTCGGTACGCTGTTTATTCCAGACGATAGAATAATCCCTGTTCCAGACCAGACTGACCTGCGGTTTCCGAAAATGCGGAACGATAAGAGAATTTCGCTTTTTGACACTAAATCGGGAAGAATGTTTTGTCTGGGAAGTCCTGATGGATTTATAAGACGCAACAACCGTACGAATGGTGCTGGCAGCCATCTGTGAAGGGAGCCGGAAGGATGCACGGCAGTGGAAGTATACCTCATTGTGGATTCTGCAGATGCTGAGAGGAAGAGAGTCTTCTGCAATCTTTTTCGCGACAAAAGTACAGGCTTCTGAATAAGCTGCCATAGTTTCCAGAAGCATCCGGCTTTCATCCGCATTCGGGAGAATCTTCAGTTTTGCGGTCAGTGTCTGTAACATAAGGTTCTCCTTGTGTATAGTGCAGGGGATATTTCAATGGTATTAATCATTGATAATCTGTAAATTGTGCTATTTACATTATATCATAAGAGCCATCAATAGTAAACACACGTTCGATAAAGATGGGTGAAAATAGCGCATTTCCTCTCATGACTGAAGTCACGAGTATCCATGCGCTGAATCTATGAAGTGACCTTTGTCAAGAAGGTAAATTTATCATCCAACAAACTTTTGATTCATCTCACCGCCTGCAGAGGCGGGAGTCTTCTCGGCTGGAAAGGATAAAGGAGACATATCTATGAAAATCGTTGTACTTGACGGATTTACCGAGAATCCCGGCGATCTGAGCTGGGAAGGAATGGAGAAGTTCGGTGAGCTTACTGTTTATGACCGCACCAGCTATGTGGATTCTCCGCTGATCGCAGAGCGTCTCGGCGATGCTGAAGTGGCTGTCATCAACAAGACCCCCATCACAAAGGCAACCATCGATGCATGCCCGAACCTTAAGTGCATCGCGGTTCTGGCAACCGGCTACAACGTTGTCGATTACAACTATGCAAAAGAGAAGGGAATCATTGTCCAGAACGTACCGACCTATGGCACTCAGATCGTAGGACAGTACGCAGTAGGCCTTCTTCTGGAAATCTGCTCTCACTACGGCCACCACGATAAGACCGTCAAGGAAGGCAGATGGGAGTCCAATGTTGACTGGTGCTACTGGGATTATCCGATGATCGAGCTCTACGGCAAGACCGCAGGCATCATCGGCCTCGGCCGTATCGGCCAGGCTACCGCGAAGATCCTGAATGCCCTCAACATGAAGGTCATCGCTTATGATGCATTCCAGTCTGAGTCCGGCAAGCAGGTTGCTGAGTATGTGGATCTGGATACCCTTCTGGCGCAGTCCGACGTTATCTTCCTGCACTGCCCGCTGTTCCCGGAGACCGAGGGAATCATCAACAAGGACAATATCGCGAAGATGAAGGATGGCGTCATCCTCATCAACAACAGCCGCGGTCAGCTTGTCGTTGAGCAGGATCTGGCAGATGCCCTCAACAGCGGCAAGGTTTATGCGGCAGGTCTCGACGTGGTTTCCACGGAGCCCATCAAGGCTGACAACCCGCTGAAGACTGCAAAGAATACCATCATCACTCCCCACATTTCCTGGGCAGCGCAGGCTGCACGCCAGAGAATCATGGAAATCACCGTGGACAACATCCAGAGCTACGCGGACGGCAATCCGGTGAACGTGGTGAATAAGTAAACTGACATTCTGAAAAATAATGTAATTGCAGTTGCAGCCGGGAATGGAGCATGGCTCCGGTTCCCGGCTGCTTTGCGTAATAGGGGCTGCGGGCCAATGGACACTGCGCAGCTGTGCTGCGAAGTGCGCGCCCGATGCCGGCCCTTCCCGGAACTGCAGGACTTGACAGGACAGGGATTCCAGTGAGAATATTCATCTGATAAGGGATGAAAAGGAGAATGACACTTGAAATATGGTGAGGTGCGGGAGGCTTTGTTCTTCCGGAGAAAGAATCGTTTTGTAGCTGATGTAATGCTTCCCGAGGCGGGAGAGGTCGCAGTCCACGTCAAAAATACAGGCAGACTGCGGGAACTGCTTCTTCCCGGCGCACGGGTGATTCTCGCGAAAGCGGATAATCCTGCCCGGAAGACGCCCTATGATCTCATCGGCGTTTACCGGAAAGAAAAAGACGGGACAGAGCGCCTTTTCAATATTGACAGCCAGGCGCCGAATGCGGTGGTGCGGGAATGGCTTGAAGGTCAGGAATTTGACCTTGTCCGGCCGGAATACACCTGGGGAAACTCCCGCATGGACTTCTATATGGAGAAACAGAATGGGACAGAGAATCCGGAACGATATCTGATGGAAGTAAAAGGCTGTACCCTGGACCGGGACGGCATCGGATACTTTCCAGACGCCCCGACGGAGCGGGGCGTAAAGCATCTTCATGAGTTGGCGAAGGCTTCCGCTGCAGGCTATCATGCTTTTCTTGCCTTTGTGATTCAGATGGAGGGCGTCCTGGAGGTGCGGCCGAACACAGAAACACACCCGGAATTTGCCGAAGCCCTTCAGGCGGCCGAACAGGCCGGCGTACAGGTTCTTCATCTCCGGACCATCGTCCGTCCGGACAGCCTGGAAGTGCGGGCGGAAGGCCCGGGCGTTCGGCTGGATGGGTAAGCTGGCGTTCAGGTGTCAGGGCTTGTTTTTTCAGGCTTGTTTTTTCTGGCGAGAGAGGAAAGCGGATCCAGCCGGTACCTTTGTGCCCTGAGATCCGCTGAACCAGGCCGGATTTTCTGGAGGAGAGAGGAAAGAGCAGATCTTCCAAGGAGTTCCGGACTTTGAGATCTGCCAGAAACCCGCGCAGCAGTGCCGGAACTTCAGAAGAAAAGAGAAAAAAGCAGATCCAGAGGTCCGCGCAGGGGTTGAGATCCGCTGACAGCCGGAATTCAACAAGCTTTATTTCTGAAGCAAGATAGAAAAACGGATCCTGAAGGGGCAAACGCCCTTCAGGATCCGTTTTTTACTGGAAAACTATCAGATAGTGCTTTGACGGGCCTTCTGACGTGTCTTATCGGAATCCTTTTTTGTTGAATCTGATTTTACATTGTCTTGGCCCTTGGGCATTTCCGGTAAATCGGACTGTCCGTTTCCCGTAATGCCGCCCTCGGGGCGACCCTGCATCTGGCTGCCTTCGCCGCTCTCGGGGCGGCCCTGCATCTGACCGCCTTCGCCGCCATCGGGCCGCATATGTTTGCCGCCGTCCTGCGGGCGGTTCTGCATCTGACCGCCTTCACCGCCTTCCGGCCGCATCTGATTGCTGCTGCCCTCTGGGCGTGTGAACTGGCCGCCTTCCGGACGCGGGTGCTTTCCGCCGGCACCGTGTATCCTTCTTCCCTGGCTGCCCTCCGGGCGTGCGAACTGGCCGCCTGCGGGAGGTGCGAACTGGCCGCCATCCGGCCGCATGTGTTTGCCGCCGCCCTGCGGCCGGCCACCTTCGCCACCTTCCGGCCGCATCTGGCTGTTGTTGCCATCCGGCTTCATCTGGCTGCTGCCATTGCCTTCCGGCCTGGCCTGGCTGCCATTCTGTCCGCTGCCGTTCTGTGTAGCGCCGGAGACAGCATCTGCAGAACCTTTCGCCTGCTTTCCGGCTCTTGCCTGCTTGCGAGCCCCGGCTTGGTCAGATGAAGCATCCCCGTGCCTGCCGTCCGAGGGAGCCCCGGCCGCATCGGATGAAGCATCACCAGCGGCATCGACAGCGGCATCCGCAGCCATATCCTCTGCCGCAGGGGCATTTGCCTCCTCCGCATTGCCTGCCTGGACGGAGGCCTGGATACGCTGGGCCTTCTGGGCCATGGACGGGTCTATCATTCCTTCGGCACAGCCGGAGAGAAGGACAGAGATTCCGAGAATGCTGACAGCGGTAACGGCGAGAAACATATTTTTCTTTTTCATTGGCGTTTTCCTTGTAGTGCAAACTGACAGATTGATTCATGCTGATAGCTGTACGACGATTCCGGGAAAGCCCGGAACGTCCGATATGTGAATCAGTATAGCGGCAAAATCTGATGAACCTGTGTTGGAAGTGTCAAAATTGTGTGAACAGAAACGGCAGTGCATGGTATAATCTCATTGTTGCAGATATTATAGTTACAGGAGTTTCAGAAAGAAGGAGAACAGATATGGCAGACAGGGGAAGGCAGACTTCTGAAAGCTTCCTATTGAGCGCGATACTGTCATTTTCGGGAGGCCTGCAGGACGCTTACACATACAACGTAAGAGGTGAGGTGTTTGCAAATGCGCAGACCGGCAATGTGGTGCTGATGAGCCAGCATTTCATGCTGCGTGAATGGGATGAGGGAATTCATTATCTGTTTCCGCTGATGGCCTTTGCGCTGGGAATATTCATCGCCGAAAACATAGACCACAGATATAAGATGGCCAGAAGAATTCACTGGCGGCAGATTGTGCTGCTGATTGAGATTGTACTTCTGGGAGCAGTGGGATTTTTGCCGGCGCAGTTTGACATGGCGGCCAACATGATGGTTTCTCTGTCCTGTGCGATGCAGGTCCAGTCCTTCCGCAAGGTGGCCGGATACGGATACGCCAGCACCATGTGCATCGGAAACCTCCGTGCCGGGACGGAAAGCCTGGCAAAGTATTTCCATGACGGAAAGAAGGAAACGCTCCGGAAGTCCCTTCATTATTTCGGAATTATATTGATATTCGCCCTGGGCGCGGGCTTTGGCGGCGTAATGTCCCAGCGCATGGGAATCCGGACCATCTGGATATCGTCTCTGCTGCTGCTCGTTGACTGCATGATGATGCGCCGGGAAACGATCTGAGGACAGCAGTGCGGCATAAGAGTGCCGGGAACAGAGCAGACTGCAGGATGCCTGAGAGTGCGGGAAGGAGGAAGACCATGCTGTTTGGAAAAAAGAAGAAGGAAGAAATGATTTCATATGATCCCGCTGCGATGAAACCGGCGATCCGGGCGAGCATCTGCACCGGGGAGAAGGTCGGCGGCCTTCTGGACCGGAAGACCGGGAAGTTTACTGAGCTCCGGTTTCTGCGGGATGAGAAGGATGTGGAAGCCTTCGCCAGAGCCTGCGGCGTGGAGAAGGTGGAAACCATATATTGATGGGGTCGAAGAACAACAAACCGGGAAAGGACAGACAGGAATGGATGTGGATGAAGTTTTCAGCCGGCTGCGGAAGATGGCTGCGGCAGACCCAGAGGTGCGGAAGGCACTGTTAGACACCGGAAAGGCGAAGGAACCTCTCAGGGCCTTCTGCGAGTACAGCAGAAGCTGCGGCATGCCGATCTATGAGATGGATATCCTGGAATACGGGGAGTCCTGCTATGCGGCGATGAAGCGCAGCACCAACGGCGGCGGGGAGAATTCACCGCTCCTTGAGGGGCAGGATGACTATTTTGATATGTTTATGGCAGAGCTTCAGATGATGGAAGGAGAGAACTGATATGGCAAAGAACGTACCGTCCATGGATGCATGGCTTGCAGAGGCGAAAAAGGATGAATCTGCCGCAAAGGTCGGAATGTATCTGGTGCACAACGGTGTGGTCCGCGAGGACGCGAAGGCCAAGGTGCGCCGGGGGGAGGAAGGGACAAAGCCGGTTACGGGCATGTTCTTTTCTTCCGATGAGGAAAAGATCAAAAAAGCGGTGGAAGAAACCTACAAAATGGACGGCATTTATTACATCCGCACCTGGCTGAACGAGGGAGAACTGACGGTGGGAGACGACATCATGTATGTGCTCATCGGCGGCGACATCCGGCCCCATGTGGTTGACGCTCTCCAGTTCCTGGTAGGAAAGATCAAGAACGAGTGCGTTATCGAGACAGAGAAGTACTGATACCTGCGGGGATGCGCGGGGACAGGAGCGCCCGCGCGGAGCAGAGAAGCCCGGACCGGGACAAAACTGACAGAGGACTTAGAACATGACCATAGAATACCCGGATTATTATGAAAAGTTCCGCTGCATCGGCGGAGCATGCCCGGATACGTGCTGTGCGGGCTGGGAAGTGGATATCGATGAGGAGACGGCGGAGTATTATCTTCAGCAGGAAGGGGAATTCGGAGAGCGGCTCCGGTCCCATATGCGTCAGGAGGCAGAAGATGACGGGGAAGCTGCAGATGGGAACGACGGCTGGTATTTCCCCCTGACCTGCGAGGGGCGATGTCCCTTCCTCAACAGGGAGAATCTCTGCGACATCTATACCGCGCTGGGGGAGGAAAGCCTCTGCCAGGTCTGCACGGAGTACCCCCGCTATTTTGCCGGGGCCGGCGACTACCAGCAGGTCGACATGAGTCTCTCCTGCATGGAGCTGGGCCGGATTTTCTTCGGAGAAAAGGACCGGATTCATTATTACCTGTCGGAAAATGATGCCGATGGCGAAGACATTTCCCAGGAGGACCAGGAAAGGCTGGATGACATCATCGGACAGCGGTGCGACTGGACGGACCTGCTGCAGCAGGGCGGGGGGTCGCTGGAAGAAAAGCTTGGGCAGATTTTTGCCGAGGCGGAGGCATCGGAGCTGCTGGATGAGCCGGATGAGGCGATGCTTTCTGTGATGGAATCCCAGGAGGTTCTGGACCACCGCTGGGAGGCGGTTCTTTCGGAAATCAGGGCCGGACTGGAGAAGCTGGAAGAATGGAGACCGGAGCGGGACCTGCCGGAAGAGCAGGCTGCGGATTATGAGGGGTATTTCACAAAGCTTGCGGTCTATTTCCTGTTCCGCTATGCCATCGATGCCTATGCGGACGGCGGGATGCTGCCGGAGCTTGTCATGCTTCGGCGGAGCCTTCGGATGATTCATCTGATGTGCGCGGCGAGGGCGGTGCGGCAGCAGGGAACATTTACCATGGAAGATATGATCGACATTGCGCATATCTATTCCCGGCAGACAGAACACTCTCTGGAAAATGTGGAACTGGTCAAAAACCTTGGGCAGTAAAACGGGAATTGTAAAGAAGACATAATTTGCTTATAATATTACTGAGAACAGCATGGACGGAACGCGGAAAATGGCCGGGTTCCGCATGCGAGTCTTGAAAGATACGGGGAGGCAGAGATGGCGGAACGGAATACCTATCTGAAACGGATATTGATTTTCGCTGCGGCGGGCATCCTGCTGTTTGCGCCCTTCGGCCTGAACCTCAGACCGTCGGATGCGGGCGTTTTCCGGGGCGGATTCGCGCTGGCCGCCGGCATAGTGATTCTGGCCGGGCTTATCTATAACGGGGTTAAACTTTCAAAGATTAAGCCGGTGCCGGTGCTGACGGACAACAAAAAAGAAGAAATCCGCATTCAGAACCTGCTTCGGGACAGCAAGAGCAGGGCGGTGGTCGGAAAGACGGCCGAGAAGGCCCTGGACCAGCTGGAGAGCACCTCGCGAAAGGCTGAGAGCTTCCGGCAGATTGTGGGCGGAAAGTTCGGAGAGACGTCCCTTACATACGGCCGCTACGCCGGCGTTCTGGACCAGGGCGTGGAGACCATTGTGACCAACACGTCTCTTCTGGCAGCGCGGATGCAGGCATTTGACGAAAAGCAGTACCTGAAGCTGTCAAAAGATGTTTCCAGCGGCACCTACCGGAAGGATGCGGTGGATGATTCTCTGCAGGAGGATCAGCTGGTGCGGATGCAGAAGAGTCTTGCGGACATGAACGCTATTCTGGATTCCAACGAGCATCTGCTGAACATGATGACGACCTGTGTAAACGAGGTGGCGGCTCTTGGGGAGAAGGACAATACCCAGGCCAATGAGGACATTATCGAGGAGATACAGCATCTGATCGAAACCACAAAGTATTATCAGTAAGGAGGAAAAAACATGAGTTTTAACCTGGAATTACCTGATGTAGAAGAAGTGAAGGAGAAGGTGGCTGAAGAACTGGCCGTCACCGATGAAAGACAGCAGACCGTGGACGAGACCGCGAAGCAGAAGGTGGAGGAGATCATGGGCACCGACATTTCGGTGTTCGAGGACAGAAAAAACCTGACCACTGCATTTGAGGAATTCGGCGCGGACGTCATGCGCAAGACGGAGAACAAAAACAGTATTCTTTCCAAGCGCATGGGCGAGCTCTCGAAGGCGGGCTCCGAGTCCGGCGAGGTCGCAAAGGGACTGCAGGAGCTGGCGGAGCAGATGAAGAGCCTGGATCCTTCCATGGTGGATTTCGATCAGAAGGGCCTGTTCGGCAAGATTTCCAATCCGGTAAAGCGGTATTTTGACAAGTATAAAACAGCAGATGCGCAGATTGCGGACATCGTGAAGTCTCTGGAAAACGGCAAGAAGATGCTGAAGAACGACAATGTCACCCTGGAGATTGAGCAGTCCGACATGCGCGGCCTGACCAAGGAGCTGAACGAGAAGATTGCCATGGGCAATGCCCTCGACCAGTATCTGTCCAACGCCATCGAGAATAAAAAGGCAGAGGGCGGCGACGAGGAAAAGGTAAAGTTCGTGGAGGAAGAAGTGCTCTTCCCGCTGCGGCAGCGCATCATGGATTTCCAGCAGATGCAGGTGGTTTCCCAACAGGGCTGCGTGGCCATGGATGTGATCCGCCGCAACAACAACGAGTTGATCCGTGCCGTGGACCGGGCCGAGACCGTAACTGTATCTTCCCTGCGGACCGCCGTGACGGTGGCCGGTGCCCTTTACAATCAGAGAATCGTGCTCGAGAAGGTAAATCTTCTGAATGAGAGCACCAACCGGATGATCGCATCTACAGCAGAGATGCTGAAGACCCAGGGCGTGGAGATCCAGAAACAGGCTTCCGAGGCGATGATCTCCACCGATACACTGAAGAAATCCTTTGAAGATACACTGCAGGCCATGAGTGATATCAGCAGCTACAAGACGGAGGCATTGCCCAGAATCCGTCAGACCATCGAGGAGTTCAAGGAACTGGCGGACATGGGAGAAAAGAAACTGCAGCAGATGGAAGAAGCGGGGGCCTTCATGCCTTCCGAGCAGAAAGAAGCCATCGAAGAGAAGAAGTGATGCAGAGGATGCGTTGATGCGTCGGAGCATCGGATATGAACTGACAGATACAGGAGGAATTGTCCATGGAAGGAAAGCCGGGATGCGGTACGATATTTCTGGCAGTGCTGGCGGTATGCGCAGTACTGTATTACGGGTTTAATGTGACCAGCGTCGGCTGGTTCCTGAAGCTGGTGGTCGCCCTGTTTCTGCTTCTGGTTATCGCCGTTGTAGGACTGGTGACGTGGATTATCATGGATAAGCTGAAGAAGGACAAGCTGGCGGAGGAAGAGAAGGCCAGGAAGGCCGCTGAGGAGAATGCGCACCGGTTTGAGGAAGAGAACAGATCCTGATTGCAGGAAAGATGAACTGTGCCCGGGGCAGAAATACCCCGGGCAGAAGTATGTCCCGGACTGGGAAACCGGGCCGGCGCCGCTGCGGTTTACCGGTGCGGAAATATATGCAGAAAAGAGCACAATAAGGCGGTACGGGTTATAATTATTCACGCATTTAAATAATTAATCATCGTGCAGAGGAAAATGTAAACTGTATGTGCAAAATATATACGAATTCTGCGTTTTAGCCAAAAAAACTGTGAAAAATTATAAAAAGATAGTTGATTTACTATTTGCCGTATGGTATGATTTTATTAAGTTAATAGCTGCCTAGTAGACGGAAGCCTGGCATTAAAGCAATGGGAGTTGCTTTAGTTTAGCCATGCTTTTTTTTGTGGAAAATTGACAGTTATTATAAAGATATCGGAGGATTTTACTTGAAACACCACGAGTTTATACAGGCTGTTGAAGCAAATCCGGTGATTGCTGCAGTAAAGAGTGACGAAGGACTGCGGCATTGCCTGGACACGGATATCGGAATCGTGTTCACCCTATACGGAGACCTCGGGAGCATTGAAAACATCGTGAAACAGATCAAGGACGCCGGAAAAATTGCTATGGTGCACATTGATCTGGTAAATGGAATGCAGCCGAAAGAGGTGTCTCTGGACTTCATCCGGAACCGGACCGGTGCGGACGGCATTATTACCACGAAGTACAGCCTGGTACAGCATGCAAAGAACCTGGAACTCAACACCATACTCCGCATGTTCATGCTGGATTCCACGTCGATGGAAACCCTGGACCGGTACAGCCGCCAGGACAGCGTGCAGCCGGACATCATGGAGCTTCTGCCGGGAACGCTTCTGCCGGATGTCATCCGGAGAGCGAATCAGATCTGCCGGGTGCCGGTGATGGCCAGCGGTCTCATTACCCGGAAAGAGGAGATTATGAATGCACTGAAAAATGGTGCCATCTCCATCTCAACAACCAATGAAACGCTGTGGAATGCTTAATGTGTTAATTTTGTCGGGGAGGAACCCGACCAGAAGATAAAGGAGGTATTACTATGGCAAAGTATGTAATGGCACTGGATGCAGGTACAACCAGCAACAGATGTATCCTTTTCAATGAGAAGGGTGAGATGTGCTCGGTTGCTCAGAAGGAGTTCACCCAGTACTATCCGCAGCCCGGCTGGGTAGAGCATGATGCCAGCGAAATCTGGCAGACACAGCTCTTTGTTGCCCGCGAGGCTATGAAGAAGATTGGTGCTACTTATGAGGACATCGCTGCAATCGGTATTACTAACCAGCGTGAGACCACCATCGTATGGGACAGAAAGACCGGACAGCCTGTTTACCACGCAATTGTATGGCAGTGCCGCAGAACTGCTGATATGAAGGACGAACTGATTGCCAAGTATCCGGGCATCGCAGACGACGCTTATCATAAGACCGGTCTGGTATTTGATCCGTACTTCTCCGGCACAAAGCTTCGCTGGATCCTGAACAATGTTCCGGGCGTGCGCGAGAAGGCTGAGGCCGGCGAGCTCTGCTTCGGTACCGTTGATACATGGCTTATCTACAAGCTGACCAAGGGCAAAGTACATGCAACGGATTACTCCAACGCATCCAGAACCCTGATGTTCAATATCAATACACTGCAGTGGGATGAAGAGCTGTGCAAGCAGCTGGAAGTTCCGATGTGCATGCTGCCGGAAGCAAAGCCGTCCAGCTGCGTATACGGTGAGACCGATCCGGAATTCTTCGGCGGCCCGATCAAGATCGCAGGCGTGGCAGGCGACCAGCAGGCAGCTCTGTTCGGACAGACCTGCTTCGAGCCCGGTATGGCAAAGAACACCTACGGCACAGGCTGCTTCATGCTGATGAATGTCGGCGACAAGCCGCTTTATCCGAACAACGGCCTTCTGACCACCATCGCATGGGGTCTTGACGGCAAGGTTGAGTACGCTCTGGAAGGTTCCGTATTCGTAGCAGGTGCTGCTATCCAGTGGCTCCGCGACGAGGTGAAGCTGGTTGACCAGTCCCCGGATTCCGAGTATTTCGCAACCAGAGTAAAAGATACCAACGGATGCTATGTTGTTCCGGCCTTCACAGGTCTGGGCGCTCCCTACTGGGATCCGTATGCAAGAGGCGCTATCACCGGCCTTACCCGCGGCGTCAACAAGTATCACATCATCCGTGCAACCCTGGAGTCCCTGGCATTCCAGACCAACGATGTTCTGGCAGCCATGGAAGAGGGTTCCGGCGTTAAGCTGAACGCTCTGAAGGTTGACGGCGGCGCCTGCAAGAACAACTTCCTCATGCAGTTCCAGTCCGATATCATCAACGCTCCGGTACATCGTCCGGTATGCGTAGAGACCACCGCTATGGGCGCAAGCTATCTGGCAGGTCTGGCAGTCGGATTCTGGTCCAGCAAGGAAGACGTTATCAAGAACTGGGCTATCGACAAAGAGTTCGAGCCGGCTATGGATGACGCGCTCAGAGCAAAAGAGCTCAAGGGCTGGAAGCAGGCTGTAAAGGCTACCTTCGGCTGGGCAAAAGAGGACTAAGGTGTAAAGGGACCTTATTCTGAATTACAGATTACCAATGTTCGCACCGCTTCGGAGACCGGGCTCCGGTCCCCGGAGCGTGCAGATAAAAAAGGGTTATTACTAAGGAGGTAATGGTATGCAGGCTTATTTAGCAGAGTTTATCGGAACGATGTTCCTGGTTATCCTGGGCGACGGCGTATGCTGCAACGTTAACCTGAACAAGTCGGGAATGAAGGGTGCGGGCACCGTTCACATCCTTATCGGCTGGGGTATGGCAGTTATGGTACCGGCATTCTGCTTCGGCGCAATGTCCGGTGCTCACTTCAATCCGGCAGTAACCATCGGCGTAGCACTTCGCGGCGGCATGCCCTGGGCACAGGTTCCGGGCTATATCGTAGCACAGATGCTCGGCGGTTTCTGCGGCGCAGCAATCCTGATGGTTCTTTACGGCGATCACATCAAGGCAACCGATGATGATGCAACCATCCGCGGCTGCTTCTGCACAGGACCGTCCATCCGCAACACCGGACTGAACTTCCTGTCTGAGTTCTTCGCAACCTTCATGCTGGTATTCACACTGGCAGCCATCCCGGGCAACGCCGGTGAATCCGCAGTCAGCTGGTTCCTGGTATACGGCGTCATCGTATCCATGGGCGCTTCCTTCGGCGGCCTTACCGGATATGCAATGAACGCAGCAAGAGATTCCGCTCCGCGTTTCGCTTATCAGCTCCTTGCTCCGAATAAGGGCAAAAAGGATCCTGACTGGGCATACGGCTGGATTCCGCTGATCGCTCCGATCTGCGGCGGTATCGTAGCATCCCTGCTTTACATGGCTGTCTTCGCAGCATAATGGACGGCATGTGCCAAGCGCACATAAACTCGCAACTATAAATAAAAAATGATGCAGAGGGAGGAGACATCAATCAGAGTACGGAGCCCGTACGGTTGGTGGCCCCTCCCTTTTCAAGCGAGAGGAGTATTAACGTGGTTTATGATGTAATAATTATCGGCGCCGGTGTAACCGGAGCGGCCGTGGCGAGGGAGCTTTCCCGCTATAAAGCGGAGGTCTGCGTTCTGGAACGCGGCGAAGATGTCTGCTCCGGAACCTCCAAGGCCAACAGCGCCATTGTCCACGCGGGATATGACTGTGTCCCGGGTTCCATGATGGCGAAGATGAACGTCCGCGGCAACGAGATGATGACAGACCTGTGCAGAGACCTGGACATTCCCTTCGAGAGAAATGGTTCCCTGGTCGTCTGTATCGACAA
>OCVV011288600.1_pt1 | contig 13853 bp, 12 predicted proteins | sample 1539721 | NCBI WGS metagenome assembly OCVV01 (sample SAMN02144230, study PRJEB22623) | gut metagenome | biome: sheep rumen | host: Ovis aries | place: New Zealand
ACACCGTCACCAGGACCGCTCATGGCCGAGAACAGTTCGATGGCAATATATCCCACGACCAGCCATTTGGCCTTGATAGGGAACGGGAAGGGAATGATGAATAACCGTTCGTTGGGGAAGATCATACCAAAGGCCAACAGAATGGCATACACTGCACCCGAAGCACCTATGGTTGTCCACAAGTTGATGTAGGCATCTGTCGTTATCTGCACCGTTCCCGTATTAACATACTGATAGGCAGCCAAGTCCGACATGATGTAGTTTGCATACTGCACCAACTCCTGCGCAAAGCCCGCACCAACGCCGCAGCAAATGTAATAAAAAAGGAATTTCTTCGGTCCCCACACACGTTCTATCACGCTACCAAACATCCACAGGGCAAACATATTGAAGAAAATATGTGTCAGCCCCCCATGCAGGAACATATAGGTCACAAACTGATAGAAGTGAAAGTCGCTTGCCAAGAAGAAGTGCAGTCCCAGCAGGGAGGTCAGATCAATTCCCCTCAGTTGTAGCACCCACGTTGCAATGAATGCCAGAAAATTGATAATCAGCAGATTCTTGGTCACTGTTGGCATATTATTCATCATCTGTATCCTTTCTATTTTACTGTCTACTTATGTGTTAGTTCCACAATTTGCGCACAAAATTACTAAAAATATCCGTTTTTATGCACGAAAACGGGCCAATACACACTTTTTTTCAGTAAAAAAGTCATTTTTTTCCTTTTTTTGTTTGTTTTTTCAATACTTTGCCCTATATTTGCGTCAGAATTTGACTTAAACTATTTAATCATTCACTTTTAAAACAACAAAATTATGAACAAGACAGAATTAATTGAGCAGATTGCAGCAGGTGCTGGTCTGACAAAGGTTGACGCAAAGAAGGCTCTTGACGCTACTGTAGCAGCTATCACAGATGCTCTGAAGAAGGGTGACAAGGTTCAGTTGGTAGGTTTCGGTACATTCGCTGTTGCCGAGAAGCCCGCACGTGAGGGTATCAACCCCGCTACCAAGCAGAAGATTAAGATTGCTGCCAAGAAGGTTGCTAAGTTCAAGGCTGGTGCCGAGCTCGCAGACGCTGTAAAGTAATCTGCTATTGTAAATAAAAAAGAAGGAGGTTCCTTTCACGGGAACCTCCTTTTTTGTCTCTGTTTCTGATTTACTGAGGCTGCTTGCCAATGTAAGCCAGAATACCACCGTCCACATAGAGCACGTGTCCATTGACAGCATCCGAAGCATGAGAAGCCAGGAATACTGCGGGGCCACCCAGCTCTGAGGGATCCAGCCAACGTCCGGCAGGCGTCTTGGCACAGATGAACGAATCGAACGGATGACGGCTGCCATCCGGCTGACGCTCACGCAGAGGAGCAGTCTGAGGCGTAGCAATGTAACCAGGGCCAATGCCGTTACACTGGATGTTATACCCACCATACTCTGAGCAGATGTTACGGGTCAGCATCTTCAGGCCACCCTTGGCAGCTGCATAGGCACTGACGGTCTCGCGGCCCAGCTCAGACATCATGGAGCAGATATTGATAATCTTACCCTCACGACGCTCCATCATTTCGGGAATAACAGCGCTGGAGCAGATAAACGGACCGACCAGGTCGATGTCAATCACCTGCTGGAACTCAGCACGCTTCATCTCGTGCATGGGAATACGCTTGATGATGCCGGCGTTGTTAACCAGAATATCAATCTGACCCACCTCCTGGTGAATCTTCTCAACCAGTGCCTTTACGTCGTCTTCCTTAGTCACGTCGCAGACATAGCCCTTGACGTTCTGGATGCCGGCCTCCTTGTAGTTAGCCAGACCGCGCTCCAGGGCAGCCTCGTTGATGTCGTTAAAGATAATCGTCTTGATACCTGCTGCAACAAATGCCTTTGCAATGTTGAAGCCAATGCCATAAGATGCGCCTGTAATCCACGCATTCTTACCTTCTAATGAAAATAGATTTGCCATAGTAGTTGTATTAAAAAAAATCAATCATGTGCAAAGATAGCAAATTCTTTTGAATCAGCCATCCATTTAAGATACGATTTAAAATAGATTAATACTTAACCTAAGTATTTCATCAGCATTTTGGCATAGCCGCTGTCACGCAACTTGGCAATACTCTTCTCGCGAATCTGACGGACACGCTCACGCGTCAACCCCATCTCGGTACCGATTTCTTCCAAGCCTTTCTCCTGACAGCCAATGCCAAAACACTCCTTGACAATGCGCAGCTCGCGGTCCTTCAGCACCCGGCGCAGCACAGTGTCCAAATCAGATGTCAGCGACTGATAGTCCACCTGCTTGTCCGTACGGCTCTCATCGCCTGACGACAGCAGGTCGCTCATGGTGTTGTCATCGTCATCGCCAAAGGGAGCGTCAATACTCATGTGGTGGGCATCGGCCTTGATAGCCTGCTCAATCTTATCGCTCTCCACACCCGTCAACTCTTCCAGCTCGATATTCGACGGACGACGTCCGTGCTCCTGCTCGAAGGTGTTGATGGTCTGGTTAATCTTACTCAGCGCACCCGTCTGGTTCAAGGGCAGTCGTACGATACGGCTCTGCTCGGCAATAGCCTGCAGGATGCTCTGGCGAATCCACCACACTGCGTATGAGATAAACTTAAAACCACGCGTCTCGTCAAACTTCTCAGCAGCTTTGATGAGTCCGATGTTACCTTCGTCAATCAGGTCTGTCAACGACAGTCCCTGATGCTGGTACTGCTTAGCCACACTGACTACAAAGCGCAGATTGGCGCTGACCAGTTTCTCCTTGGCCTTGTCAGCCGCACGGCCTCCATGACGGATGGTCTGGGCCAACTCTATTTCCTCATCAATACTGATTAACGGTGCACGACCAATCTCCACCAGATACTTATCCAGTGCTTCGCTCGTACGATTGGTGATACTTTTCTGAATTTTAAGCTGTCTCATATAGAATTTTAGCCTATATTAGAGGTGGCCTTTATAGGTCACCTCTTGTTGTCCAAGGCGGATTCGAACCACCACAAACAGAACCAAAACCTGTTGTGCTACCATTACACCATTGGACATTGCGAGCCGCTTTTCAGGTCTGTTCAGCCCTAAATTGCAGTTTTGCGGCTGCAAAGGTAGTGGTTTTTTAAGCCACTACCAAATTTTTTCCCAATTATTTTACTATCAAGAGATAATAATTCTTCTTTCCCTTCTGTGCCAGCAGGTATTTCCCGTCTATCAAATCCTCTGCTGTGACGGCACGATTCTGGTCGGTCAGCTTCTCCTTATTGAGCGACACGCCACCGCCCTGCACCATCTTGCGCATCTCACCCTTTGAGGGGAACACAGGCGCAACAGTGGTAAACAACTCAATGGCAGGCTGGCCCAGCTGGTCTTTGGAAACCTCAAACTGAGGCACTCCGTCAAACACATCGAGGAAGGTCTGCTCGTCCAGTTTCTCCAGTCCCTCCTTGGTAGACTTGCCAAAGAGCAGGTTGGAAGCCTCGATGGCGGCATCCAAAGCCTCACGCGAGTGTACCATGACGGTCACCTCCTCTGCCAGACGCTTCTGCAGCACACGGCGGCCAGGGTCCTGCTTGTGCTCCTCGACGAGGCCGTCAATGGTCTCCTTGTCCAACGAGGTGAAAATCTTGATATAGCGCTCTGCGTCATCATCGCTGACATTGAGCCAGAACTGATAGAACTTGTAGGGAGTGGTGCGCTGGGGATCCAGCCAGATATTGCCGCTCTCGGTCTTACCGAACTTCTTACCGTCAGACTTGGTAATCAGCGGGCAGGTCAGTGCGAAGGTCTCTACCTCGTTGCCCAGTGTGCGACGAATCAGCTCCGTACCAGTGGTCATATTGCCCCACTGGTCGTTGCCGCCCAACTGCAACTTGACACCATAGTGCTGGTAGAGATACAGGAAGTCATAGCCCTGCAACAGCTGATAGGTGAACTCGGTGAATGACAGTCCGTCACGAGCCGTTCCGTTCAGACGCTGCTGAACGCTCTCCTTGGCCATCATGTAGTTCACGGTGATATGCTTACCCACCTCACGGGCAAAGTCCAGGAAGGTGAAGTCTTTCATCCAGTCGTAGTTGTTCACCATCAGGGCTGCATTGGCATCCTTGCTTTCAAAGTCCAGGAACTTAGCCACTTGCTTCTTGATGCACTCCTGATTGTGACGCAGGGTCTCGTCGTTCAGCAGGTTACGCTCCTGGCTTTTGCCTGAAGGGTCACCTATCATACCGGTTGCACCACCTACGAGGATGATGGGCTTATGTCCGCAACGCTGCAGGTGACGCAGCATCATGATACCACACAGGTGTCCAATGTGCAACGAGTCTGCCGTGGGGTCAGTGCCCAAGTAGGCTGTCACCATCTCTTTCTGGAGCAGTTCTTCCGTGCCGGGCATCATCTGCGCCAGCATACCACGCCATTTCAGTTCTTCAACAAAGTTTTTCATCTTTATCTTAATTTTTTCGTTCTTTCGATGTCTCGATATTTCGATGCTTCGTTATTCCGGGAATTAAGGCACGGGGTCATACCCGGAGCCGCCCCAGGGATTGCATCTCAAGATGCGCCAGACCGCCAAGTACAAGCCTTTGACGGGGCCGTGCTTTCTAAGGGCTTCAACAGCATATTGCGAGCACGTAGGTGTAAAGCGGCACGAAGGCCCCAGCAGTGGCGAGATGGCTTTCTGGTAGAAACGTATGGGCAACACCAACAACCATACCAACACGCCTGATATATGTTTCCATAGCGCCTTCATAGCTTTTCCACCATACGCTGCATCAATTTGACTACACGCTTCTCCACCTCTTGTGTGGAATAGTGTTCGTCGGCCAGCCACACCAGCGCCATCAGCACCTGTTCTGTCTCCGGCACCACATCGCAGAGTAACTGTTTGTTCTGCCTGTAGGCTTCGCGAATCTGTCGCTTCACCCTGTTGCGGTCTACGGCGTGCTTGAAATGGCGTTTCGACACGCTGACCAGCAATTGCACTGGCACATCTCCTCGCGCGCGTTCCTTTTTTATATATACAACTCTCAGTGGAAAAGCAGCCATTGACAGGCTGCCTCCTCCGCCAAAGAGCATCTCAATCTGCTTTCTGCTGTCCAGGCGTTCCTTTTTGGGAAATTTCCGACCGGTCACCATCGTCAGCCCTGCTTCTCCAACAGGTAGTGCTGCAAGGCTCCTGTCATCGAGGGATATTTCTCTGAGGGGGCCTCTAAGTCCAGTCTCAGGCCAGCATCCTTGACAGCCTTGGCTGTAGCCGGTCCGAAGGTGGCAATGGCAATATCACCCTGCTTGAAGTCCGGGAAGTTCTTGGTGAGCGACTCAATACCTGCAGGGCTGAAGAAAATCAGCATGTCATAGTCGAAGGTTTTCACTTCCTCTAGGGTGAAATCGTTGCTGACCGTACGATACATGACGCACTCCCGGTGTATCAGCTTCTTGGCATCAAGCATCTTGGCAATGCTGTCATTGTGCACATCGCTCATGGGCACCAGATACTTCTCTGTCTTATGCTTCGCCATCGTAGGAATCAGGTCGTCAATCTTTCCTGTTGTACCGAAGAACACCTTGCGCTTGCGATACTGCACATACTTCTGGATATAGAGTGAGATAGTCTCCGTGACACAGAAATACTTCATTTCCTCAGGGATGGCTACTCGCAATTCCTTAGCCAGCTTGAAGAAGTGGTCGATGGCGTGACGCGAGGTAAACACGATAGCGGTATAGTCCAGAATGTTCACCTTCTGAGCGCGGAACTCCTTGGCTGTTATCCCCTCCACCTTGATAAACGGGCGGAAAACCAGTTCTACTTCAAACTTACTGGCAATGTCATAATATGGCGATTTCTCGCTGGACGGTTTAGGCTGCGAAACCAAAATTTTCTTGATCATCAGTGTCCTAAAAATTTATTTTCAAACTTAATGCCGTTAACTCCAAAGCACTCCAGAAGGCGAGCAATGGCAGGATTTCGAGGGTGCAAAAGTACAAAATAATTTGCAATTGGACAACGTTTCTCCGAAAAAAGATGACGAAAGATCTATAAATGGTCAACAATTTAACAATTAACAAGACTATGAGGAAGCAAAATGTCACTTTGTCCAGTGACAAATTGAAGTAGGCCAGCAAGACAACAGGTGGGAACAAGAGCGCTCCCTCCAAAGAAGTGATGAACAGGAAGGACTTCATCCATTGTCGGTTTCTTTTACCATCGAAGAAGGTTCTGTTGACCACAGTGTATAGCAGCATTTTCAGCATATAATACCCCACTGTCATACCGAAGAAGATCAGAATCAGCAGGTATGGTGACGACAACATATAGGTATCGCCATAACGGTCAAGTGAATAAAAGTAGAACAGCAAGGCATCCATGACGCAGGTCAGTAGTGCCAGGAAAACCTGGAAGCGCAGTTCCGCACCCGTCTCCGTCATATTCAGGACTTCCGAGGTAACGGGATAGACAAAGCCTTTGACTTGCCTGACAATAAATCCCCACGCATTGGAGATAGAGATCAATGCCATAACGAAGAGTATCAGCAGCAGTGTCGTGATGAAGTTATCACCATGTACACTGTATGGTACCGGGTCGCCAGCCACTCCATAGCGCCCTCCGGGCAGTTCCGGATGGAACAGGGTATCCTTCGAGAAGAATCCCTCCCGATAGTACTGGGGCAGTTGGGTGTCCAGCATGTTGTGTCCCTTGTCATGGCCAGGCAGGTGCAAGGTGTCCGGACGCTGGCTCCAACGGATTTCCGAAGGCTTGAAGTGCGCCTGAATGGCCGAGTCTTGTTGAGCTGGGGTGGCATTGCGCGGCAGCCAGCTGAGCACCATCCTGGGTGTCAGCGTGACATGTTGGGTGACCACACTGTCGCCACCCTGCACACTCATGTTGCTGTGAGCAATGCTGTCCTGCTCTATCATCGTCTTAGAGTCCGAAAGCGTGCTTGATATCGTCTACGCGGTCCAGCTTTTCCCACGTAAACAGCTCGACATCGATGGTCTTGGTTTCGTGGTAGCGGCTGGTGAAGGTCTTCCTGACCACCTCCGACTGCCGTCCCATGTGTCCGTAGGCTGCAGTCTCCAAATACATGGGCTGGCGCAGCTTCAGAGTGCGCTCAATAGCCTTCGGACGCAGGTCGAAAAGCTGTTCTATCTTCTTGGCTATCTCACCGTCGGTCATCTGCACATGCGAGCGGCCATAGGTGTTGACATAGATATTCATGGGCTTGGCCACACCGATGGCATAGCTGACCTGTACCAGCATCTCGTCGCTGACACCTGCTGCCACCATGTTCTTGGCAATATGGCGTGCTGCATAGGCTGCCGAACGGTCTACCTTCGACGAGTCTTTTCCCGAGAAGGCACCGCCGCCGTGCGCACCCTTGCCGCCATAGGTGTCGACTATAATCTTCCGTCCGGTCAGTCCGGTGTCTCCGTGGGGACCGCCAATGACAAACTTACCCGTGGGATTGACATAGTACTTGATGTCGTCGCCAAACAGGTTCAGCACCTTTTCCGAATGTATCTGGGCCTTGACACGTGGTATGAGGATGTTGATGACGTCCTCGCGAATCTTTTGGAGCATACGCTCGTCGTCCGTATCAAACTCATCGTGCTGCGTAGAGACAACGATGGTATCTATACGCTCGGGTATGCCCTCGTCGCTGTATTGAATGGTCACCTGACTCTTGGCATCCGGGCGCAGGTAGGTCATCACCTGGCCTTCCTTGCGGATGTCGGCCAGCGTACGCATGATGAGGTGTGCCAAGTCCAGCGACACGGGCATCAGGCTCTCGGTCTCGTTGGTGGCATAGCCGAACATCATACCCTGGTCGCCGGCCCCCTGCTCGTCCTCGTTGCCATTGTCCACGCCGCGGTTGATGTCCTCGCTCTGCTCGTGGATGGCGGTCAGTATGCCGCACGAGTTGCCGTCAAACTGGTACTCGGCCTTGGTATAGCCTATCTTCTTAATGGTGTTGCGGGCAATGGTCTGCAGGTCTATATACACATCACTGCGCACCTCGCCCATGAGTACGACCTGTCCTGTCGTCACAAACGACTCGCAGGCCACACGGGCATGTTCGTCGTAGGCCAGAAACTGGTCCAGTATGGCATCACTTATCTGGTCGGCCACCTTGTCAGGATGGCCTTCAGAAACGGATTCTGAAGAGAATAAATAAGACATATTATCTACTATTTGTTACATTTTGTGTGCAAAGGTACAAATAAACGGCGGATTAAACAAATCCGCCGTTTACTTTTCACTATTTTGCTATTACTTTTCCTTTATTTTGCCTCGGGCAGCATGATAACCTCCGTATGGTTGCCGCTCTTCAGCAGCTGGTTCAGGAAGTCACGTACTGAGTCTGTGGTCAGGGCCTCAACGGTCTTCTTGTAGTCGGTGTAGACATCCAGGCCGAACTCCTTATAAGTCGTGATGGTATTGATCCAGTAGCCGTTCTTCTTGGCGTCGACGTCAATCTGCTTCAACATATACTCCTTCACCTTCTTCAGCTGGTCGGCATCAACAGCCTTCTGCATGTTGGCAATGCCCTCGTGCAGCAGACGCACGGCTATCTCCTGCTTGTCGGGGTTCATGGGACAGTAAGCCTGCAGCTGGGCCTTGGCCTGACGGCTGCTGTTGTTGAATCCGCCAAAAGCACCGCAAGAGTATGCTGCGCTCTCGTCCTCACGGATGGTCTTCAGGTAAATCATGGAGAGCACCTGACCTACGGCATCAAGCTTGACAATGTTCTCCAGCGTATAAGGCATATCAGCATACCACATCTCGTAAGCAGTAGCCTTGGGCGACTCGGTCTTGACCTTGAAGTTGTTGACAACCTCACCCTTTGCCAGCGTCAGGACCTCCTTGAAGTCGTCAGCCTTGGCACCTGTTGCAGGCAGCGAAGCCACGTACTGCTCAATCAGCGGACGCAGGGTCTGCTCGTCAAAGTTACCACAGAAGACAAAGGTGAACTGGCCGGCATTCTTGAAGCGGTCCTTAGCCATCTCCAGGATGCGGTCGTAGTTGATGTCCTTCAAATCCTTGTGGTCAATCTGCGTAAAGCGGGGATTGTGAGCATACATCGTGGCAGCCAGTGAGTCAGAGAACACAGCATCAGGCGACAGCGACTTGTTCTTCAGGGCCATATCGAGCTGCGTCATCAGGTTCTGGAACTGCTTCTCGTCCTTGTTGATACCTGTGAAGTAGAGGTACTGCATCTGCATCATGGTCTCAATATCCTTAGGAGTAGAGTGTGCCGTGACATACTGACGGGTGTTACCCAGTGCAGCGTCGGCATTGCACTCCTTACCAGCCAGAGCCTTCTGCAACTCGGTGCTGGAGAAGTTGCCCAGCCCGCTGATACCAATGACCTGATCGAAGACTTTCAGGTTGGTATAGTCAGCAGCACCGAACATTGACTTGCCACCCATGGCAAAGGCCTGCATCTGCACCTCGTCGTCCTTGAAGTCAGTCTTCTTCAGAATCACAGTAGCACCGTTCGAAAGCTTCAGTTCCTTGTAGCCGAAGGTCTTGTTCTCGCTCTCACTGACAATCTTGCCGGCCTTGATGGTGGCAACGTCTACCAGAGGCTCGTTCTTTACATTGTCTACATATGCCTCCAGTTTCTCGGCACGGGCAGCGGCTACGGCAGCAGCCATGTCCTTCTCGGTAGGATAAACCTTACCTTCTTTCTCCTGAGCCATAATCATGACTACGAGGTTGCTGTCCGTTGCGCTGATCAGCTCGGGCAGCATCTGGTTGATGGCCTGAACGGGAATGTTGGGAGCAATCTGCTGCATGGTCTGATAGAGCACATCCAATGGGGGAATAGGCTCGTTGGTCAGATAGTGGTCGCGATAGGCATTGCCGAACTCGTCGTTCTTGCGCTTGTCGCGGTTGGTGTAGCGCTTCTCCAAGCCGCTCAGATAGTCGGCCTTGGCACGCTCGTACTCCGTAGCGGTGAAACCGAACTTACGGGCACGCATAGCCTCGCGGTAGAGCACCTGCAGGGTCTCCATCTCCTTGCCCTCCTTGGGAATACCTATCAGCTCGAAGCAGTCCTTGGTGCTTGAGAGCAGGTAGTTGTCGTCGTCAGCAAAGCCCTGGAAGAAGGGGCAGGCAGCGTCCTGCGTCATCTCTGACAGGCGCTGGTTAATCATCTGCGAGATGACGCTGATGGCATAGTCTTGAACGAGGTAAGCCATGCTGGATTTCTCCTCGGGCTTGGTGGCTTCGTGCTTCATCATGACGAAGACGTTAGCCATCTGCATCTCCTTGTCCTTCTCATAGACATAGATAGCCTCCTTGTTGTCGGGCACCAGCTCAGGAACCACCTTCGGCGCATTGGGGTCAACCTTGATGCCGGCAAAGAGTTCCTTAATCTTTGCCTCCATGTGGTCTACATCTACGTCGCCGACCACGATGATGGCCTGATTGTCAGGACGATACCACTTATGATAATAGGCGCGGAGGGTCTGGGGCTTGAAGCTGTCGATAACGCTCATCAAGCCGATAGGCAGACGCACGCCATACTTAGAACCGGGATAGACCTTGGGCAAGGCACGCTGCAGCATGCGCTGAGAAGGACCTTCACCTAGTCGCCACTCGTTGTGCACTACGTCGCGCTCCTTGTCTATCTCGTCAGCTTCCAGCAACAGACCGTTCGACCAGTCTTTCAGAATGAGCAGACAAGAGTCCAAGGCTGTAGCACGCTTGGTCGGCACGTCACATACGCGATAGACCGTCTGGTCGATAGAAGTATAGGCATTCAGGTCTGAACCGAACTCTACGCCTAAGGAACGGGTGAACTCAATGATGCCGTTGCCCTTGAAGTGCTCTGAGCCGTTGAAGGCCATGTGCTCCAGAAAGTGAGCCAGACCACGCTGCGACTCATCTTCGTTGATAGAACCCACACGCTGGGCAATGTAGAAGTTGGCCACGTGCTCGGGGTACTCGTTGTGACGGATGTAGTAAGTTAGTCCGTTGTCCAGTTTACCTATGCGCACGGCAGGGTCAACGGGAATCGGCGGCATCTGCATCTCCTGTGCCACCATGGCTGTCATACTGAACATCATCAGCGCAGCCACAAACATTCTCTTCAGTTTCATATCTACGGTTTATTAATAAATTGGATTGTTCTTTAATATAGAAACATACAAAATCACACTTCCATTTGTACACATTACGTTTGCAAAGGTAAAGAATTTTAGCGAAACTGCAAAAAAAATTGGCCAATATTTTCATTTTATTCGTCCTATTTGTCTCATTCCCCCTGATTGCTTTTTCTTTCCTACGAGATAAAAGTTATGTACCCAAGTTGGGAACTTATGTTTCCCGTGCGGAAACTTATGTTTCCCGTGCGAAAACATATGTCTCCAAGCCGGAAACATAAAATCCATCCCGCCGCAAGAAAAAAACAACTGGGTTTATTTTGTTCTGCCCTCAACTTTTTGTAACTTTGCAGCATGATAGCACATCTTCACCCACTACAGACCGATATCAAGGGCCCCGAGCGCTTCACCTATCCGTTCTGCTACGAGCCTCATCCGCTGTGCCAGCTGGCAGCACGGCAGGTTCAGGCATACATCGGCAACCATCCGGAAATCAAGGAGGATGCCGACCACGGCAAGATGTTCGGAGTGTTGGTAGTAGAAGCCCCTAACCCCTCCGCGGAGGGGGATTATGCTTTTCTGGCGGCATACAGTGGATTGTTGGCCGGGCGCAACGACTGGGACTATTTTGTGCCGCCCGTCTACGACGCCCAACAGCCCGACGGCTACTTCAAAACCAAGGAGCGCGAAATATCCATGCTCAACTCCCACCCCCCAACTGTCAACTCGAAAAAGCAGTCCCAAGACCTGCAGCTGTGGCTGTTCCACCAGTACCAGCTGCTGAATGCCCGAGGCGAGACGAGGGACTTGGTGCAGCTGTGGCAGGAATACTACTCACGGCCGAAGCTGCAAAGGAAATACCCGCTACCCCCGGGCGGCACGGGCGACTGCTGTGCGCCGAAGCTGTTGCAGTACGCCTACCAGCAGGGGCTGAAGCCTGTCTGCATGGCCGAGTTCTGGTGGGGGGCAACGACCAAGACTGAACTGCGCCATCATCTGAACTACTACCCGGCCTGTCGAGGCAAGTGCAAGCCTATCCTGACCTGGATGCTGCAAGGACTGGACGTAGACCCGGACCCAGAGTCTCTGGGATTCCAGCGCATGGAACTGAAGACCGTTTACGAGGACGACTGGCTGCTGGTAGTCGACAAACCCAGCGGTATGCTGTCAATGCCAGGTCGCATCGAGGACTACTCGGTAGCGACTGTTATGCAGCAGCGCTATCCCGGCAGCCTCATAGCCCACCGGCTGGACATGGGCACCAGCGGCCTCCTCATCGTCGCCAAGTCGCTTGAGGTCTACCGCCCCTTGCAGGAGCAGTTCGTCAAGCACCAGGTGCGGAAGAAATACCTCGCACTACTGGAAGAGCCCCACACAACGGAACTGTCACAAGGCACTATCTCCCTCCCCTTGCGGCCCGACCCCATGAACCGTCCTCGCCAGATGGTAGATATGGAGCACGGCAAACGGGCCGTCACCGACTACGAGTTTCTTTCAGATATTCCCCTCTCTCGAGAGGGGTCAGGAGAGGGGTTGTCCCTTGTCGCCCTCTATCCCCAGACCGGCCGCACCCATCAGCTGCGCATCCACTGTGCCCACCCCGACGGCCTGGGACGACCCATTGTGGGCGACGAGCTCTATGGCACCAAGGGCGAACGGCTGATGCTGCACGCCGCCGAGATATGGTTCCGCCATCCCGTGACGGGCGAGGAGATGCACCTCGTGTCGCCACCACCCTTCTGCGAAGAGTGGCCGAAATCCCAAGACCTCGAAACATCGAAATAACGAAATAACAAAATCAAAATCAAAAATGGTCAAGCACATTATTCTCTGGACACTGAATCCAGAACTCTCCGAAGCGGAGAAAGAGGCCGTCAAGGCCGGTATCAAGAAAGGCTTGGAAGGCCTGGTAGGTCAGGTTCCCGGACTTCTCGAAGCCACCGTACACATCAGCGGACGCCTGGCGTCGTCAACAGCCGACGTTATGCTGGACAGCACCTTCGACAATGCAGAGTCACTCAAGGGCTACAAGAACCACCCTGCCCACGTAGCGGTAGCCAACGGCAAGGTACGCCCCTACACCGCCCAGCGCTCCTGCCTCGACTTCGAGGTACGGAAAGACTAATCAAAACAAGTCTGAACTATTAAAACAAGAAAAGCCCCACCAATCGGCGGGGCTTTTCCTTTGTTACTTTGCGGTCTGTTTACTTCTTGTTCAGGGCCAGGTCAATGGCAACGGCAATGGCAACGGTAGCACCGACCATCGGGTTGTTACCAATACCCAGGAAGCCCATCATCTCAACGTGAGCGGGCACTGAGCTTGAACCGGCGAACTGAGCGTCAGAGTGCATACGACCCATGGTGTCAGTCATACCGTAGGAAGCGGGACCGGCAGCCATGTTGTCGGGGTGCAGGGTACGACCCGTACCACCACCGCTGGCTACTGAGAAGTAGGGCTTGCCAGCCAGCGTGCGCTCCTTCTTGTAGGTACCTGCAACGGGGTGCTGGAAGCGGGTGGGGTTGGTAGAGTTACCCGTGATGCTGACGTCAACATTCTCGTGCCACAGGATGGCAACGCCCTCACGGACGTCGTCGGCACCATAGCACTTTACCTTCAGACGGCTGGGGTTGTTGCCATAGGGAACCTCCTTGACAATCTTCAGCTCTGAGGTGAAGTAGTCGAACTGAGTCTGCACGTAGGTGAAGCCGTTGATGCGGCTGATAATCTGGGCTGCGTCCTTGCCC
>OCVV011358189.1_pt1 | contig 13853 bp, 11 predicted proteins | sample 1539721 | NCBI WGS metagenome assembly OCVV01 (sample SAMN02144230, study PRJEB22623) | gut metagenome | biome: sheep rumen | host: Ovis aries | place: New Zealand
ATCGGCAGCACCCTGTATATTGATGAAGTGGAATTATCATTTGAGGAGAAATGACTATGATGAAGAAGATAACACTGGCGGCAGTGCTGATGGTCCTGCTGACGAATGGTATGAAGGCTCAGGGCGATGAAGGCTTGCAGATAAAGGCCCGTGCGGGCTGGAGCATCGGTGCGACGGCTCCTCTCGGGATGCCGGAGGCCTTCCGCAGTCTCGACAGTTACAAGTTGACTCCCTCGTTCCTGATAGGTGCCGACGCCCGGATGCCGATGGGCGGCAAGTGGGGCGTGCTGGTGGGGCTGCGCTTCGAGAACAAGGCGATGAACGCCGACGTCACCACCAAGGCCTACCACATGGTGGTGCGCAAGGGGGACTCAGAACTCGAAGGCCTGTTCACCGGCAAGGTGCATCAGGAGGTGAAGGAGTGGATGCTGACACTGCCCATTCAGGCCACCTTCAGTTTCAGTGACAAGTTGCAACTCAAGGCTGGTCCCTACTTCTCGCTGCTCACCTCCAAGGACTTCAGCGGCATAGCCAGCGACGGCTATCTGCGGCAGACTGACCCTACGGGGCCGAAGATACTGATGGGCGACAAGGATGGCGAGTGGGCCACCTACGACTTCAGCAGCGAGATGCGCAACTTCCAGGTGGGACTGGGAGTCGGACTCGACTGGCAGTTCTACAAGAACCTGGGTGCGTCGGTTGACCTCAACTGGGGCCTCAACGGCATCTTCAACAGCGACTTCAAGACTGTCGACCAGACACTCTTCCCCATCTACGGCACCATAGGCGTGTTCTATCGCCTCAGATGATGGCTTACTTAGGTGAACTGATATCAATAGGTGTGGCCTTCTCCTGGACGGCGACGGCCCTGCTGAGCGAATTTGGCTCGAAGCGGTTGGGCAATCTGACGCTCAACGTGCTCCGGATGGCACTGGCACTGCTCTTCTCGATGGTGATGTTCTGGGTCGTGATGGGATCGCCCTTGCCGGCCGGCGGGACGATGGAGGCCTATGGATGGCTGCTGCTCTCAGGGCTGGTGGGCTATGTCATCGGCGACTTCTGCCTGTTCCAGTGCTATATCATCATCGGTTCGCGCTACGGCCAGTTGTTCATGACGCTGGCCCCCCTGGCAGCAGCCTTGATGGCGTGGGTGACGCTGGGGCAGGAGATGACGGCGATGAGCATCGTGGCGATGGTGGTGACGCTGGCGGGTATCAGTATCTCCGTACTTGGAAGGGGCGAGCATCATAAGGTATCACTGAAGTTGCCACTTAATGGTGTTTTCTATGCCGTCGGCGCGGCACTCTGTCAGGGTATTGGCCTCGTACTGAGCAAGATAGGAATGGACTATTACCAGACGGCAGCGGTCCCTGACTGGCTGGTTCCGTTCAGTGCCAACTTTTTCCGTTGCGTTGCCGGCATCGTCGGCTTTACCGTTTTGCTGTATGTCCGTGAAGGCTTCGAACCGCTTCGCGAAGCCTTGCGCGACCGTAAGGGAATGACGGTGGCGACGGCCACCACCATCTTCGGTCCGTTCGTCGGTGTCGGTTTCTCGCTGATGGCCGTGCAGTACACGAGTGCGGGCATCGCCTCCACCTTGATGGCCCTTACGCCAATCATTATCATCCTGCCTTCCTACTGGCTGTTCGGCCAGCGCATCACATGGAAGGCTGTCACCGGTGCCGTCATTTCCGTCATCGGTGTCAGCCTGTTCTTCCTGGGATAGGTCTTTGGTCAGAATTTGTAGTCGAAACCTACGCCGACCACATTATTGGTGCGTGAATAGGTTTCGGTGCCGTAACTTGTCGGCTTCTCATAGTCTGAATAGAGGCTGATGAAGTAGCCGGCATTCAGGCGTAGTTTCTCCGTGATGTTCCAGGCACCGCCAAGTCCGATGCTGTAACTGTCGCAGGCAAATGAGGTGTTCTGCTGATAACCATCAGAGAGACCGTAGTCGGTGCGCTGGCCGCCACAACTGACGGTGAACTTGTCGTTGATGTCATATTCCACGCCAGCCAGTATCTCGTGGGTACCGCGTGTGAGTTCCTTCTGGCGGTCGCCCGCCATCTTGGCATTCTTATCGTCGAAGAAGTGATATTCCAGCGTGGCGCGCACCTTGTCAGAGAACTCGTAGCCGGCCGCCACAGAGAGCAGGGCAGGCATGTCGTAGCGCGTCGTTGCACCGTCGGCATAGGGCGCGGTATAGCCGGCCAACTGTCCGCTCAGTGCGGCCATCTTAGCCTGTGCGGCCGCAGGGTCCTGGGCAATCATGGCGTTGATCAGGTTGGTGCCCAGTCCGGCATCCAGCACATTGGTGCTGTTCTCGGTGCTGATCTTGGTGCGGAACTCATAGCGGGCAGTCAGCGTGAAGGGACCCTGGTGGTAGTTCAGGCTCACCAGTGGTGTGAAGCCCCATCCCTTCTGGTCCACGTCGAGCAGCAGTTTGGCCAGTTCGCCCAGTTGCGGATGATTCTCGGCACGCACGTGTCCGCGGTAGTAGCCGTCGTAATAGTTCGCGCGCAGGCCGACGGCTGCGGCAAAGTGGTCGCTCAACTTATAACTGAAATTCAGTTGTCCGCCATAGATATACTGCTTGCCCTTCATCTCTGAGTTCAGGGTGTACTTGTCCGGGGTGATGCCGTTGTTGGCCAGCAGGCCTGCCATCAGCATATTGAACATCGGTACGCCTTGCTTGTACTCCACGTAGCCGCCACTTCCCACAATGCCGATCATCGTGGAGAGTGCCCATCGGTTGTGCTTGTAGGAGGCGAACAGGGCAGGTACGATAGGAGCGGAGGCCTTGCCCTCGTACTTGGTGCCGTTGACCTCGATGTTGCGGAACTGCCACGGCTTCTGGAAGTTGAGCGACAATTGGAAACCTTCGTGTCCCCACACCATTCCGGCGGGGTTGCTGTAGGCTGCGTCAATGTCGAAAGTGGCGCCGCGGGCCATCATACGGTCGAATGCAATGTGATAGTTGGTGTTGGTCATCAGGCCGCCCGCAAAAGTGGCTGTGGCCAGGCCGAGGACGGCAACAATCAGGACAATAGTTCTTTTCATATATTTCTATTTTGGTTGATTATCGGCTACAAAGATAAACATAATCTTTCGAAAAACAGAAAAAAGGGAGAGAAAAATGCTAAAAACGAACAAAAAGGAGCGATTTATCAACGATCTCTTCGCCGTTTCGCTTCTTTTTAGTATCTTTGCCGTCAATATGGGACAGGCGAATCAGGCAACACTCGACTTTATCCGGCAACACGTGCAGGCAGACGTCCGTCAACTGGCACTTCAGGGTTGTAAGAATCCGGAAGTGGATATGACGTATGCGCTGCAGCAGATAGCAGGCCGGCAGACGGCTGCTGAGAAACTGCCTGGTTGGGCTGCCATCGACGGTATCGTCTATCCCCCTCATCTTTCCATGGAGCAATGCTCCAGTGAGCAGACCGCGAGATATAAGGCCAGTATCGCCGGAGGAGGGCGCCTGATGGTCGACTTGACAGGTGGATTTGGAGTCGATTGCTTCACAATGTCCGTTCGCTTTGAACAGGCCGTCTATGTGGAACGGCAACCGCAACTGTGCGCTGTTTCGTCAGAGAATACCAAGGCCCTTGGACTGAAGAACGTGACAGTGGTCTGTGCCGACGGCGCGGACTATCTGCACCAGATGGAGCATGCGGACCTGATCTTTGTAGACCCTGCCCGACGAGACGAGCATGGCGCTCGTACCTATGGCATAGCCGACTGTACACCGAATGTACTGGAACTGATGGAAGAACTCGTGACAAAGGCGCGTCGCATATTACTGAAACTCTCACCTATGCTCGACTGGCGCAAGGCCGTGGCCGATATCGAGGCTACCGGAGGGGCGCGAGTCGTCCGGGTGCATATCGTATCAGTCAGCAACGAGTGCAAAGAACTGCTGCTGGAAGTGGAAGGAAGAGAAAAGACGACGGGTAGACGCGTCAGCGGGACGGAGGGGAATGTGATGCAGATGCCAGTAGTCTGCGTCAACTGTCTGTCCGACGGTACCGAGGAACGCTTCGTCTTTGACGCCTCCTCCTCTTCCAACATTTCTCTTTCCTCTCTCCTCTCTCCCCTTTCTCCCTCAAACATTTCTCTCTCCTCTCTCCTTTCTCCCCTTTCTCCCTCAAACATTTCTCTCTCCTCTCTCCTCTCTCCTCTCTCCTCTTTCCTCTACGAACCAAACGCCTCAGTGATGAAAGCCGGATGCTTCGATGAGATCTCACGTCGATTTCAGATGTGTCAACTTGAAAGAAACAGTCATCTGTTCGTCAGTGACAGGGCTGTTGACGGATTTCCCGGCAGATGCTTCATGATAGAGCGTGTCACGTCGATGAACAAGCGCGAGTTGAAGGCAGCATTGGCAGGTGTGACCCATGCCAACATCGCAGTGCGCAACTTTCCGCTGACGGTAGCCGACCTGCGCAAGCGTCTGAAGTTGAAAGACGGCGGTGAGGTCTACATTTTCGCAGCAACCGTCGAGGAAAAAGGACATCAGTTGTTTATATGCCGTAAAATTGGTTAATTATTTTGCGGGTTTCCCCTTTTTTCATTACCTTTGCACAAAATAATGCATGAAAGTATGTCAGTAGAAATTCGGAAAGTGAGTACCAAGAAGGAACTCGATGCCTTCATCCAATTCCACTATGACTTGTATCGAAACAACGCGTATGATGCCCCAAACCTATATAGCGATGAACTTCATACGCTGAGCAAGGATCGTAATGCTGCCTTCGAGTTTTGCGAGGCAGAGTACTTTCTGGCTTATAAGGACGGTAAAGTTGCAGGGCGCATAGCCGGCATCATCAATAGCAGAGCCAATTCGAAGTGGAACCGCAAGAGTGTGCGCTTCGGCTGGATCGACTTTATCGATGACATTGAGGTGTCGGAGGCACTTCTCGATGCCGTCAGCCAGTGGGGACGCTCCAAGGGAATGACGGAGATCGTCGGCCCGCTGGGCTTTACCGACATGGACCCGGAGGGAATGCTCATCGCAGGCTTCGACCAGTTGGGCACGATGGCCACCATTTATAACTATCCTTACTACCCACAGCACATGGAGCAGATGGGGTGGGAGAAGGACAACGACTACGTGGAGTTTAAGCTGATGGTGCCCGAGCGCGTGCCTGAGAAATATATAAAGGTGGCGGAGATGGTGATGAAACGCTATAACCTGCACCCGATGCATCCTAAGCGCAGCCAGGTGTTCGGCAAAGAGCAGTATGGCCGGAAGGTGCTCGACGTGGTCAACCAGACCTTCGGAAAACTTTACGGTTACTCACAGATGACGGATGCACAGATAGATGAATACCTGAAGATGTACTTCCCCGTACTCGACATGAACCTGCTGTGCCTCATTGAGGACTGGAACACACCCGACCACAAGGTGGTGGGCATCGGCATCTCCATCTCGTCGATGACCCGTGCGCTGCAGAAGTGCCGCAACGGGCGTCTGTGGCCCTTCGGCTGGTGGCACTGCCTGAGGGCGCTGAAGTTCCATAAGGCTGAGTGCGTCGACCTGATGCTGGTGGGCATCCTGCCTGAATATCAGAACAAAGGGGCGAATGCCCTGCTCTTCTACGACCTGATACCCCGCTATCAGAAATATGGCTTCAAGTGGGGCGAGACCAATGTGGAGATGGAGACCAACAGTCAGGTGCAGAGCCAGTGGGGGCCGCTGAATCCGGTCAATCATAAGCGCCGCCGCTGCTATTTGAAAAAACTCTAAAATGGAAATATGGCAGAAGACAATAACATAATCTCCCAAGAGACAGTCAACTATGATGATGACAACATCCGGACTCTGACAGGTCTGGAGCATATCAGATTGCGCCCAGGTATGTATATCGGCCGCTTAGGCGACGGCTCCACATCCGAGGACGGCATCTATGTCTTGCTGAAGGAAGTGTTCGACAACTCCATCGACGAGTTCAAGATGCATGCCGGAGAGCGGATAGAGGTCAACGTGGAGGACAACCTCCGTATCTCCGTGCGCGACTACGGCCGCGGCATCCCCCAAGGCAAGTTGATCGACTCCGTCAGCATCCTCAATACCAGTGGCAAGTTTGACTCCAAGGCCTTCAAGAAGTCCATTGGCCTGAATGGTGTCGGCGTGAAGGCCGTCAATGCCCTGAGTACCCACTTTGAGGTGAGGAGTTACCGCGACGGAAAGGTGCGCCGCGCCACGTTCGAGAAAGGTGTGCTGAAGAGCGACGTCACGGAGCCTTCACAGGACGAGAACGGCACCTACATCTATTTCGAGCCAGACCCGGAAATGTTCCACAACTACCAGTTCCATGATGAAATCGTGGAGAACATGCTCCGCAACTATACCTACCTGAATATCGGGTTGACCATCATGTACAACGGGCGTCGCATCCTCTCCCGCCACGGACTGGAAGACCTGCTGAAAGACCGCATGACCAACGACGCCCTCTATCCCATCATCCATCTGCAGGGCGAGGACATCGAGATAGCCTTCACCCACGCCAACCAGTACGGCGAGGAGTACTACTCGTTTGTCAATGGTCAGCATACGACACAGGGCGGCACCCATCAGAGTGCGTTCAAGGAGCACATCGCACGCACAATCAAGGAGTTCTTCGGCAAGTACGAGTATGGCGACATCCGCACGGGTATCGTCGCGGCCATCTCCATCAATGTGGAAGAGCCGATCTTCGAGAGCCAGACCAAGATCAAACTTGGTTCCACGGTGATGTCGCCGGAGGGGGTCAGTATCAATAAGTACATCGGCGATTTCGTGAAGCAGGAGGTGGATAACTATCTCCATATCCATGCCGACGTGGCAGAGGTGATGGACAACAAGATCAAGGAGAGCGAACGGGAGCGCAAGGCAATGGCCGGCGTGGCTAAACTGGCGCGTGAGCGGGCTAAGAAGGCCAACCTCCACAACCGCAAGTTGCGCGACTGTCGCGTCCATCTCACCGACTCCAAGGATGCACGGAAGGAGGAGTCCTGCATCTTCATCACCGAGGGCGACTCGGCCAGCGGCAGCATCACCAAGAGCCGCGATGTGAACACACAGGCCGTCTTCTCCCTGCGCGGCAAGCCGCTCAACACATTCAAGTCGACCAAGAAGGTGGTCTATGAGAACGAGGAGTTCAATCTCCTGCAGGCCGCCCTCGACATAGAGGACGGTCTCGACACGCTCCGGTATAACAAGGTGATCGTGGCCACCGATGCCGATGTCGACGGCATGCATATCCGGCTCCTGCTGATATCCTTCTTCCTGAAGTTCTTCCCCGAACTGATCAAGAAGGGACATGTCTACGTCTTGCAGACGCCGCTGTTCCGCGTCCGCAACCGCCGTACGAAGATCAAGAACAAGCAGGTGATCGCTGAGGCTGATGCCAAGGCCGACAACAGGAAGGGCGACTTCATCACCCACTACTGTTATAGTGACGATGAACGGCAGAAAGCCATCAGCGCCCTGGGACCAGACCCGGAAATCACGCGCTTCAAGGGGCTCGGCGAGATCTCGCCGGAGGAGTTTGCCGGGTTCATCGGCCCTGACATCCGGCTGGAGCAGGTGACGCTTCACAAGAACGATGAGGTGCAGAAACTGCTGGAGTATTATATGGGCGACAATACGATGGAGCGCCAGAATTTCATTATCAATAATCTCGTCATTGAGGAAGACCGTCCGGAAGAAGACGTATATGAATAAGAATAGTATGAAGAAGATTTTGCTCTCTGTGGTTCTGGGACTTGGCGTCCAGGGCGTATCGGCCCAGTTCAGGGTCAACAACAGGGAGGACAGCCCGTTGCGCAAACTCCAGTTTGCCGAGGTGGCTATCAACAACCTATATGTGGACAGCGTCGATGAGGCAAAACTTGTGGAAGATGCCATCCGTGGGATGCTCGACAAACTCGATCCTCACTCCAGTTACTCTACACCAAAGGAGGTAAAGGCCCTGAATGAGCCGCTGAACGGCAACTTCGAGGGCATCGGCGTGCAGTTTAATATGATGGACGACACGCTGATGGTCATTCAGCCCGTCACCAACGGCCCCTCGGAGAAGGTGGGCATCATCGCCGGCGACCGTATCGTCTCCGTCAATGACACGGCCATTGCGGGCGTTAAGATGTCGAAGGAGGAGATTATGAAGCGGTTGCGCGGCCCGAAAGGCACGAAGGTGCGGCTGGGCGTGGTCCGTACCGGCATCAAGGACAAGTTGCTCTTTACGGTGGTTCGTGACAAGATTCCCGTCCATTCCATCGATGCCGCCTATATGATCCGGCCCGGCATCGGCTATATACGCATCGGCAATTTCGGCGCACAGACCTACGATGAGTTCATGGAGAGTCTGGACACGTTGCAGAAGCAGGGGATGGAGAGCCTGATCCTCGACCTGCAGGAGAATGGCGGCGGCTACCTGAAGGCTGCCGTGGACATCGCTGACGAGTTCCTGGAGCGGGGCGACCTGATAGTCTATACTGAAGGGCGCATGACCAGAAGGGCTGAGTATCGTGCCCACGGCAACGGTAAGTTAGCGAAGGGAAAAGTGATCGTGCTGGTCGACAGTTACACGGCCTCTGCCGCCGAGATCGTCACCGGTGCCATTCAGGATCAGGACCGCGGCACCGTCGTGGGGCGTCGCACCTTCGGCAAAGGCCTGGTACAGCGGCCTATCGACCTGCCTGACGGGTCGATGATCCGGCTCACCGTGGCCCATTACTATACGCCTTCGGGCCGTTGCATCCAGAAGCCTTACAAGAAGGGCGACAACAAGGATTATGCAATGGACGTGCTCAACCGTCTGAAGAGCGGGGAACTGACGAATGTGGACAGCATTCACTTTGCCGACTCCCTCAAGTTTGAGACGCTCCGCCAGCATCGTACCGTGTATGGCGGCGGCGGCATTATGCCCGACTACTATATCCCCTTGGACACCACTATTTATACGCGATTCCATCGCGAACTGGCCGCCAAGAGCATTGTGATCCAGGCCAATCTGCACTATGTGGACAAGCACCGTAAGGAACTGAAGAAGCGCTGGCAGACATTCGACGACTTCAAGCAGAACTTCGTGGTGCCTCAGAGCCTGATCGACGAGATACTGGCTGAGGGCAAGAAGCAGAAGGTGGAGCCAAGGGATGAGGCTGAACGGCAGAAGACGCTGCCTTATCTCAGTCTGCAACTGAAGGCGCTCATAGCCCGTGACTTATGGGATATGAGTGAGTATTTCTCCGTGTTTAATGAGCATAATGAGATCGTTCGGAAGGCCTTGGAACTCCTTGGCCAGAACTAGCCTCTCATAGCGAGGGCCTTGTCCTCCGCCGCTTCCATAATGGCCCGTTCACCCGGGCCTTTATCGTTGATGCCGCAGAGGTGAAGAATGCCGTGGATAATGACACGGTGCAACTCTTCGTCGTAAGGACGGCCGAACTTGTCGGCATTGGTGAAGACGGTGTCCAGTGAGATAAACAGGTCGCCATTGAGGATTTTCCCCTCACAGTAGTCGAAGGTGATGATGTCCGTATAGTAGTCGTGGCCCAGATACTCGTTGTTCACCGCGAGTATCTTTTCGTCATCGACAAAGAGATAGCCGATCTCCCCGATTCTCTTGCCGTAGGACTCCGCCACCTTGCGGATCCAGGCTGTCGTCTCACGCTTCTTGATATTGGGGAACTTCACCCCTTCTGCTTCATAGGATATCATCTATAAAATCTTTTTTATCTTTTTACTTTTTCCCCTCCTACAGGAGACATCATTTGTATTCTATCCCCCTCCTACAGGAGACATCATTTGTATTCTATCCCCCTCCTACAGGAGGGGTAAGGGGAGGTCATCTTTTTACCTTTTTTGGTAAAAACGGACTGATATCAACACCGAAATGCTGCAGTTCGCGCAGGGCACTCGATGAAATGCTGGCCAGTTCCGGCTCCGTGTACAGGAGGATAGTCTCTATACCACCCAGACGGCGGTTGAAGTCGGCCTGCCACTGTTCGTACTCGAAGTCGCTGACAGTGCGCACGCCTTTCACGATGAACTGTGCCCCTTCCTGTTTGGCGAAATCCATGGCCAGGCCGTGATAGGGCTTCACCTCGATGCGCGGTTCGTCGGCATACAGATCCTTTATCCTCTGCATCCGCTCCTCTGCCGAAGGCATGTCGGGCTTATGCACATTGTCGCCTACCACCCCGATGACCAACCTGTCAAATAAGGGTAGGGCACGGCGTACTATCGATTCGTGGCCGATAGTGAACGGATTGAAACTGCCGACAAACAGACCTTTTCTCATATTGGGGGCAAAGGTACTAATAAAATTTAGAATAACAAAAAACGGTGGGTTTTTTTTGTCCCCACCGTTTTAAATATCATCTCAGGCAGATCACTTTGCAGCAATCTTCACGTCCTTGATAGCAACCCAGTTGAAGGTAGGATTAGCAATCTTAAGACCGATCAGCAGGCTGCCGTTCTCGTCGACGGTGACCTCCTGGGTGAAGGTGCCATAAACACCCTTCATGCCATTATACTCGAAGGCTGTTCCCTTCTTTGCGATATCCTCGCTGCCGAAGAATGCACCGCTGACAGCCTCGCCTGACTCGCTGTAGACGCGGATCAAGGCAGATACCGTGTATTTCTCACCAGGAGTCAGCATGGGCAGGGTCAGGAAGATGTCGCCTTCGCCAAGGGGACCGGGCTTGCCAACCCAGTTCTCGATGAACGGAGTCACCATGCCAGAGGGGTCGTTGCCCTCATTGCCTTCTACCGACCATGTGTTGATGTGGAAAGTATTGGTATTTGTGCAAATCCAGTTGTCAAGTTTGTCGTTGGGCACTCCGCCGGCAGCAATGATTTTATAACTGTTGATGCTGCCTTTTGCCAAAGCGATAGCCAGGGCTAAGTTGTCCATAGCCTCTTTGCTGTGAGGAAGGGCGATGGCCTCATTCAGGGTCTTCTTTGCCTCTTCTGACATCTTTTCAGCAAGCAGAGCCTCTGCTTCATCCAGCAACGGCTTGTACAACTCGCTCAGAGGTGCCTCCTGAGTGCAAGCAAGCGAGGCAATCTGGATGGTGTGCCAGTTGGTGCCACCCTTAGCCTTGGCAATACCGATGGTCAGTGTGCCGTCGGTAACGTCTGTCTCGACAACATACTTGCCGTTCTCTGTTGTGCTTGTGGCGATCTGGGCCTTCACTGGTGTCTGGGCCTCGTTGGCAAATACATAGACCACGTCCATGGCACCGTCTGTCAGGTCTGACGCGAAGCCACGGTCCGGAGTGAACATAGCGTTGGCGTAGAGGGCTACTGTGTAGTGGCCGTTTGGCAGCGCCTCAATCTTCTGCTGCATGACGACACCTGTAGCGGCAACGTCCTCGTTGGTCGACTTGTAAACCTCTGCCATACCACTTGTGCGTCCGTCGAGCGTCGTCACCTCAGGAGCGGCCCAAGAACCGGCAAAGCCACCCTGGCCCCATCCGTCGGTAGCCACACGGTTTGTCAGATCAAGTTCTACCTGGATAATGGGATCCTCCGGCTCAACCTGGACAGGTGAGTCAACTTTCGTACATGCCGACATCAGCACAAGGCCAAGGGCCAGCGCAGAACCTTTCAAAAAAATAGACTTGTTCATAGATTCTAAATTGTTTTTGGCTCGTATGGTTATACACTCCCAGGCAGAGCCTTCATCCTAAAAGTGCGTTATTAATTGATAAGAAGTTGCAAATATCGGGGCAAAGGTACATATTATTTCTTATATCTCCAAGCATTTAGTCAAAAAAATCTTAATCCGCATCCTTTTTACCTTTTTACCCTTTTACCTCTTTACCCTTTTTTAGAAGAGGGTGGGCTCCATGATGTTTCCGCCGTAGGGGTTACGCCCGAAGTGGCGATAGGCCAGTTCGGTCACCATGCGGCCTCGGGGCGTGCGCTTGATGAAGCCCTCCATGATGAGGAACGGCTCATAGACCTCCTCCACGGTGCCGGCATCCTCGCCTATCGCCGTGGCGATGGTCGTGATGCCCACCGGCCCTCCACGGAACTTGTCGATGATGGTCAGCAGGATCTTGTTGTCGATTTCATCGAGGCCATACTGGTCGATGTTCAGAGCCGTCAGTGCTATCTTGGATATGTTTGTGTCTATCCGTCCGTTGCCCTTCACCTGTGCGAAGTCTCTCACGCGGCGCAGCAGGGCGTTGGCGATACGGGGCGTGCCTCGGCTGCGCCCGGCGATCTCCAGTGCCGCGTCCTCCGTGATGGGCACACCGAGAATATTCGACGAGCGCTCGATGATCTTCTGGAGCGTCTCCGGCTCGTAGTATTCCAGGTGCATGTTGATGCCGAAACGGGCGCGGAGCGGGGCGGTCAGCAGTCCGCTGCGGGTGGTGGCCCCCACCAGTGTAAACGGGTTGAGGTCTATCTGTATCGAGCGGGCCGACGGGCCTTTGTCGATCATGATGTCGATGCGGTAGTCCTCCATGGCGGAGTAGAGGTATTCCTCCACGACGGGCGACAGCCGGTGTATCTCGTCGATAAACAGCACGTCGTTCTTCTCCAGCGAAGTCAGGATGCCCGCCAGGTCGCCCGGCTTGTCGAGCACGGGGCCGCTGGTGATCTTGAAGCCGACGCCCAGTTCGTTGGCGATGATGTTCGACAGCGTCGTCTTGCCCAGTCCCGGCGGACCGTGCAGCAGTGTGTGGTCGAGCGGCTCGCCACGGTATTTGGCGGCCTCCACAAACACTTGTAGGTTCTCTACCACCTTCTTCTGACCGCTGAAGTCAGAGAAGGCCAGCGGGCGCAGCGCGTTCTCAAAGTCCTTCTCGCCCTGTGAGAACCGCTCTTCGCGGATATCAAAATCTTCGTCCATCATAAACTGGCGGCAAAGTTACGAATAAAAGTTGACTTTCGGAAGCGATTTTGGAAGAAATCACTGTAAGGCACATAAATTAAAGTCATTTTGGAAATGATTATCCGCAAATTTGCGGGTAATCATCTCAAGTTCCTGACCCCTTGCGTTTTCTGCAGTCTCGACATTTCGCAAATTAAAAAGCGCGCAAAACCATCTATCCCCTCTATAATTCCGCCTATCACGCTGGCTGATAGGCAATTAGCCATAGATGCATCCCGTCTTAAACCCTCTATCTACCCTCTATCTACCCTCTATCTATCCGCAGGAGGCTTTCCGCTTTTGCCTATAAGCACAAGAACTTTTACCTACAGGCGCAAGAACTTTTGCCTATAGGCAAAAGCATGTAAAAAGGCACTAAAACGCTCGTTTACAGCCACTTCATGCCAAATAGTGTCTGTCCATTCCCGCAGAGAAGTCTGATGTCAGACGAGAGGAGGGGCTTTTGTTCTGCGCCCGGCTTTTACACCAGGCGCAAATCATAGAGGGTAGATAGAGGGTAGATAGAGGGATAAACAGCGAACCGTCTATCGCTAATCCGCTGATGGACAGGCGTTTGCAGGAATCATAGATGGGATAGACGGTTTTTGATAATGATTTAATATTAGGTAGAACGACTTTGTGTCTTCGTGTCTTTGTGTTCAGTATCATGCGCGGGGCGGGGGATGGTAGGAAAAAGTGAACCTGCTTCCACATTTTTTTGAGGGAATGTGCGGCGGTCTCAGATTTTTTCCCTATCTTTGCAACCGAAATGTTTCAAACATCATAATTATGGAAAATGACAGAGATGATAGTCGACGACTAAACAACTGCTGCAATGGATAAAAGACAAACTCTGACCCGCGACGCTGCGACCGGCCCGATGCTGACGGGCGGGAGGGCTGAGGCTGTCTGGCCGGGCGGCGGGAGAGGTGTGAATTTTACCCCCCCCCGTTAAAAATCTTTACATCCTGCGCTGCG
>OCVV011308626.1_pt1 | contig 13850 bp, 11 predicted proteins | sample 1539721 | NCBI WGS metagenome assembly OCVV01 (sample SAMN02144230, study PRJEB22623) | gut metagenome | biome: sheep rumen | host: Ovis aries | place: New Zealand
CGGAAAATGCGCCCCTGCCGAAAGAATCTGGAAATGGCGGAGGTCGGGGAGCCGTCACTCTCTCATCAAGGGGGGGACAAATTTCGGCCGCACCCCTGCGCAAGGCGCGCCGAAGCGCCGGGTGCGCCGAAGCGCCGGGTGAGCCGAGCCCGCCGATTCATCGGCGGCGGCCCGTGCGCCGAGCCGCTTGGATCGTCTCGTACGCCTGGTTGATCTCCGCGCTCTTCTGGTTCGCGAGCTCCACCCATTCCGGGTCGAGGTCCTTGCCCTCAATCTTGTCGGGGTGGAACGCAGCGAGCTTCTTCTTCCAGGCCTTCTTGACCTCGGCGTCGGAGGCGTCGGACAAAACGCCGAGCGTGGCGTAGGCCTCCGCTAGAGCGGCGTCGCCGTTCTTATCGTCATTGCCTCCGAAGAGCGCGTGCGCCATCATTTCGAACGCTTCGTCCTTGAGGCCGAGCGCATCGGGAATCGCGCGAAGGAGCGCCACTTCGTTTTCGTCCAGTTCCCCGTCGGCCGTGGATGACAAAACGGTCCTGCTTAGAATTGCGAAGCAGGGCCTTCAAATCATCCCACGCCAAGAAAACGTCGAGATTTGACAGTCTCATGCCAGCTCCTGTCTCAACAGTAATCCCCGCTCAACAGCGGTTCGAAGCGACCAGGATGGATCGCCGTTTTCAAGCCTGTAGCTCCAGAAGAAGAACCCCTGGCAGTTCCCGAACGCCTTGGCCTGGGCGTCAAAGAACTCCTGGCGCTCTTCGTCGTTTCGCCGGCCGCCGGTGGCGAGACTCCATTCGCCGCAGACGGTCCAATAGACCGTTTCGTTCAGCGTTCGCATTTCGTCGGCAATGTGACCTTCGGCGTGGCGGATGTTTGCGGAATGGTCGAACGTGCGCAAATCCGGCTGCCCCGGTCCGGGCCCGAAGCACTGGTAGCGATAGGCGTCAAGCACGACGTTCTGGAATTCCGGATGGGGCATCTTGCCGCCGAAGACGTCCTTGATCCGGGAATCCCGGAAACCGTCGTGGATCACCACGGCTCCGTTCTCCGGCGGGCAGTGTTTCCGTATGGCCTGATAGGCTCTCCAGTTGAAGTCAACCAGGATCCAATCCGGAACCTCCCAGTTCGGCTCATTGAGCGTCTCGATGCCCCAGAGCGCCTTGCGCTTCCCGTAGCGTTCCGCGAGGCGTTCCAGCGTGAGAACGGTGAAGTCGACGTATTCGGGCTTCTTCCACCAGTCGCAGACGCCTTCCAGTCCGCCGTTGTCGAAGGCGTTCTGGCAGCCGGGCGCGCAGTGCAGGTCGACGAGGATCATCAGCCCGTGCTTTTCAGCCCAGTCGAACGCATGGTCGAGGCGTTCGATTCCGCCGTCCACGTAGGGATGCGGATCGGAGCCGTAGCGCTCGTGGTACGGATAGCCGGAGGCGGAGCCGAAGATCCAGTGCCCGACCGGAATCCGGACCGCGTTGAGCCCGTGGTCCGCGATCCACGCGAAGTCCGCTTCCGTGATCCACGTGTCCCAGTGTTCGCGTAGCCGGCGTGTCGCCTCTTCGCGGCCGAGCTGGACGCAGAAGCAGGTTTCGTCCTTGCCATTCACGCCCGCGAACAGGCTTTCCTTCATCCAACGCTCGAGAACGAGCCACCCGCCGAGGTTCACGCCTCGTACGCGCACACCGGGCTTGTAGTCGGGAATGGTCGGCTTGGGCGAAACACACGGCGAAGGTTCCGCCTTTGTGACGGGTATGGCGGAGGCTTGCGGCGGTTCGCCGTTAACGTGTACTTCCGTTTGCCACGTATCCGCCCGCCAGACAACGATGCCGTTCTCGAATTTCGAGAAGCGGTCGCCCGGGCGAGCGTCGGGGCCGTGGTAGTCCGACTCGTCCGTGACGGGAAGACCGAGCGAGCCATTGGAGCCTCCTTTTCCTTTCCAGACGTCGTAGATGCCTCCGTGGACTTCGACAAGGTTGCCGTCTCCGTCCATCACGAAGGCGGCTCTGCCGCCTTCTCCCAGATCGCAGACGCGAATCTCTCCCAGACGGGACATCCGGTGCGACTCGAACGGGCCGATTTGCGGGAAGGAAGGTTTGAGCGCCTCGTACTTGGCGCGGAATGCGTTTTCGATTTCGTTTCGGGCTTTCATCGCCTGGCTCTGAATCGTTGTTTTCAAGTTGCGTTTTCTTTCTTCTCTTCGTCGGTTCCGCTTGCGGCATCGGATCTGGAGAGGAAGATGTCCCGGGCGCGGTCGAGTCGCCTCCGGACGCCGTTCGTCAGACATCCTTCGGCTTCCGCCAGTTTGGTCTGGAGAGAATGTTAAGAACGATGTCCAACCATGCGCCGTACAGTCCAGCGGGGGTGCAAAACCCCGCCTGCTCGACGGCTTCGCTGAAGAAATCGAAAATCGCATCCTTCATGACAAGATAGTTTCCCATTCCCAGGTAAACAGTACTCCAACCTTGTGGAATCTTGCCGCCGCCGAACGTCATGAAATGGCAGTCCTTCAATGGCGGACAAACTTGGCAGACTTGATCCATCGAAATATCCCCGAAATCGGGGTTTGCATGGTAAACGCAACGATCGAAGGTCACGATTTCGACCGCACCTGCATCGCCCATAGCCCCAGGTGCGGCCCTGAGAAAGGCGACAATGTCGAGATTTTTGAAACGCTTGAAATTCGATTTGTCGATTTCTTGAATTGGCGTGTCCATTGTTTCGTTGTCCTGACAACCGAGACATGGGTGGGGGGTCGGCTCTCCGGTCCGCCGGTTCCTCTGTCCGGCCGACCCGAATCCCAAGGTTTTGAACAAATCTCCGAGTATGGTTCCCATTTTAGTTCCTTTCCGCTTACCAGTTCAATTTCTCCTTCGGTCGCAAGTGCCGCAGGGCGGCCATGCCGTCGGCATGGCCGCGGGCGATGTAACGGCGGGCATAGTCGCCATCGAATGCGAAGGTGCCGGACCAGGCCTTGAGCTGTCGCGTCACGGCCTCCATGCTTTCCGCGATGGAGCCGATGATCGGAAGGCCCTTGATGAAGGACGCATCTGGAACGAAGTCGGCGATCTCGCCGAAGGCCCCCGGGAGCGTCGTGGACGGTCGGACTTCCACGATGCGGACGCCATGCGGAATGTGAGCACGGAGGGGCGAAGGCTCGACCTCCGCGCTGTTGCACCGGACGACGACGATGGTTCGAATGTCTAGGTGTTCCTCCAGGATGGGTGTAACCGGGATATTGTCTCCTCCGTTGTCGTCCCATCCGCCGTCGACGAAGAGCTTCCCGTCGATTTCCACTGGATCGAATCCCCAGGGGATCGCGGCCGAGGCAAGCAGCTTCAGCAGGCGCCGCCGGGAGTCAGGCTCCTCCTCGATGCGGAATCTGCGCAATCGATAGGAAGAGGCGTTGAGCTCTTCCAGCATGCCGCCACGGCATTCGAGCGCGCTGACCGTGACACGTGGCGCATCCGTGGGCCACGATCCGGGAAGCAAACTGCGGATCAGGTTCTCGAGAGCTCCTCGGTCCAGGAGTCCGTGAAACGGAAAGGCGCGTCCGGTCAGCACATTCTCGGCGGCGCGTCGGAAGGCATCCAGTGAAAGACTTCGAAGATTCGGAGTCGCGACATCGCCCACCCGCTCGCGCCAGAACCGGCAAATTTCGTTCGGATCGCGGATCGTCGCGAACGCCGCCGCGTTGATCGCCCCGACGCTCGTTCCGGAGATCGCCCGAACCCGATCCGCTAGACCGAGTTCGTGCATGGCCTTCCAGACGCCCGCCTGGAAGGCCCCCTTCGCCCCTCCGCCGGAAAGGACGAGGCCGATAGCGCCACTATTCATTTTTTGTGTGTGGTGTGGGGATGATCTAAGGCTTGTTGGAAGTTGCTTTTGGCTTTGGAAGACCACAGTCCCATAGGAGCCACAGAATCGCATGGACAAGCCATTTAAGAAATCGCCAAAGAATTGGAATCATTTGAATCTCCTTCTCTTGTTCGTTTTGATTACCGACTGTTACCACTTCAGCTTCGCCCTTCCGATCGACTCGCTGGCTGCGAAGGACGGGCGGCGTCCCACGAACCACTTCCTGACCTCCGCCGCACGGACGGCAGGATACGGGTGTGAGGCGTCCTTGATCATCCAGTTCTGAAGGAGTTTGCTCTTGTCGGAGTCCTTCATGAACTTCTGGTAGTCGGCCGCCTGCCGAACGAACTGCTCCATGTCCACGCGCTCGGTGATGCGCGTCCCGCCGCCGGCAAGACGCATCATCGTGCGGGCGACGACATCCGCATCGTTCGTCACGTAGGCCGCCACGCGGTCGGCGGAAAACTCGCTTCGCCGCACCCAATACATGAGCGCCCATTGCAGCGGCTCGGAGATGAGGCCTAGGCCGAAGATGCTGCCCACCCCGCTCCCGGCTGAAACGAGCAGGCTGGCGAGCGAATGGTAGAGGACATGGCGGCAAAGGATATGCCCGCACTCGTGCGCGATCACGGCCTTCAGCTCCTCCTTGGAAAGCAAATCGATGATGCCGGAGTTCACGACGACAAACGGCTTGGTATCGCCGTAGGTATAGGCATTGGGAATCGGGTCCATTTCAAGGAACAGCTCCGGTTCCGGGATCTGGAGCGTTTCGCATGTTTCCCGTAGAATGGCGTAAAGTTCGGGCAGTTGCGACGGGCCGAGCTTGATCTTCGACGCCATGTTGATGCCGTGCATCATGTCCTCTGTGAAGACCTGCATGTATTTCTTCACGGCGGAGTCCAGCAGAGGGACCGCCTTGAGCTTCTCAAGGGCGTCGCGGTCCTCGGGGTGGATGAAGGGCTTGTAGTCAATGGGCATTTTCGTGGGAAGTGGCCGTCGCCGCCGTGGCGACGCCGGCCCCTTGTGGTTTATGGGGTGGATGTCACCTTCAGGTTTTCGACCTCCGCGCGAAGCGAGGCGATTTCTTCGCGGAGCTTGCGGTTGTCCTTGAGAATGTCGCCGATGTTCTCGGCGACAGGCTTGAGAAGCGGTTCGAACTCGGCGCGGACGGCCTCGCGGACTGTTTCGCGCAGGGCATCGGGAAGACTGTTGAGGCGAGTTTCCAATGTGTCCAGCCGCGCCTTCAAGCCGCCAACAAAATCCCAAAGAGGAGGATGTCGTCCGTCTTCCTTGCGCCAGACATTGCGCTCCAACTCGCGAATATCCTCGTAGATTTTACGAATCGCCGTGTCATAAGGGGTTTCTGCGCGTTGATTCGGAGATTGCGTTAACTGATCAATGGCCCTCCAAAGATCCTTGATTTCGTGGCTCCTGCCGATATTCTCCTTGATGTGTCGAATTTCATTCCACAGACGGAGCTTGTCATCGTTGATCTCACCGATACGCTGGTTGAATTCCGTCATAGACGGAACCTCAACTTCAACACCGCCAAAGAGACCGGCTCGCCCGGCGAGACCAGTCTTTATTACTTTTTCGGACACGACCACGCTCCTTTCGTTTTCGTGCGACGAACGGTCGCGGTTGCCTTTGTGGTTGATTTCTTCTTCGAGGCCTTGACGCCGGCGTCTCGCCGCTTTTTCTCGGTTCCGTCTGCGCGGTGGCTCCCGGCGGAGTCGGGTTTTGTAGTATTCCGTGCGGAGGCCGGGAGTTTCTTTTCGACGACTTCCAGCTTCGCCGCAGCGGTTGGCAACTCGATTCCGAGATGTTGCGCCAGCAAGCGGTAGTGCGGCTCCAGTAGTTCCGCGATCACGTCGCGGAACGTCTCCCGCGCCGTTTCGACGAGCCGTTCAACCGTCTCCTTCGCCTCCGCGGCATCTTTTGCGGCGGCTTTCGCCTGTTCGGCGGCTTTCGCAAGCTTCCGATTCTGTAGGTCAATGTCATCTGTAACGAGTTTGCGGATGTCGGATTTCGTAAGAACGTCGATTGTATCATCATAATACTCGACATCCGTCAGGACGCCATATCCGCAAAGCCCGACTTTTGAAACGTTGATACCGGTGATAAACGTGTGTTGTGCCATTTCTATTTATCCGATGTAGCGATTTTTTCGTTCCGTTGCGAAGCCGACCCGTTTCTCGATCTCGGCAAGCCTGGCGTCCATTTCCTCGATCTTGGATCGAAGCTGCTTGTTCTCGGTTTCCATCTCGCCGAGTCGACGAATGGCCAGATCGAGCCCGAATTGAAGAATTGGATGAAGCGTTTCGTCAATGACGGACCGGAACGCCTTGGCCGCATCGGACTGGATGGAGTCGAGCCTTCTTTTGACCTCTTTCCGTGCCGTCGCGGCGTCTGTCGAAGCCGCAAGGGCGGCATTGCGAAAGTCGCGAACGATTGTCTCGTGTTCGTTCTTGCCGTCCTTGTTCGTGCCGAACGGCGGATCCGGTTTGAACTGGTCGAGAATTTTCCAGATCCTCAGCTTGTCGTCATTGATTTCAAAAATCTTGTTCTTCAATTCGGACAGGCTATCGTCGACAATCGACTGGACATCGGATGCCGTCAGGATGTTGACGGTTACCGTGTCATCGTAGGTCGTATGGCTTTCCGTTACAAACGTATACTCCATCCGTGTTCTCCTATGCGGCAAACCATCGCTTTTTTAGTTCCGCTGCGAAACGATCGACAATTCGGTCAATTTCTAGTTGCGGATTAGAGACGGCGTGTTTGAGCAGTTCAAGCGGAAGGTTCTTCAGAAAGTCACGAACGGGAAGAAAACCGCTACGCTTAAGCATTTCGGCGCGGAGGGTGTCCCTTGTGGCGGAAATGTCGAGATCTTTTTCCGCGTATGTTCGGATTTTGGGGATGTCCCTTGCGTCTTCTTGGGAATCGGAATCTATCAGACCGAGTCCAAATCGCGCCCAGAGGATGTTGATGGGCGTAACGATTCGACCATTCAATGGAATCGTGATCGGCTTCAATCGTTTTGTCTCCAGCTCCGCTTCAATCGTAGAAACAATGTTGTCGTTTTCGTCCGGTGACCATTTCTCGAAGTTCCGGCAGTTCAGGAGGAAGACCATTTTCTTCCTTGCTGCGAGCGCCCGATTGAATACATCGTCGTATTTTTGGCCCAGCTGATTGCTCTCGTGGACATAGACCACAACGTCCGACTTGTCGATGGCGGATGCCGCCGTACCGTCATCCTCTCTATTCGCATCGAATCCCGGCGTGTCGATGATGGAAACGGCTGGCGACAGCGAATACAGGCTGTTCTCATGCGTGGTGGAAAGCCCCCGCCCCATTTCGGCAACATTGCGACCAAGAAGGGCATTTACCAGCGAAGATTTTCCTCGTTGGAATCCACCGACTATGGAGATGGTCAAGGTGTTGCTCATCCGGCCAGTTCCTGTTCCAGACTTGAAATAAGATTGTCTAGCATACTTTCACGGCGAACCAAAGCTACGGACTCTGCATCAAGGGAGTCGATGGCCTCTACATCCTCCAATTCCGTTGTTACGCCGAGCCGCGACACCATTTTTACCCACATGGTTGTCGGCGCCATGGTTCCGGTTTTGTCCTTGGCATCTACGCGCATATTCGCCTCGTCAATTGCGGTGAAGTCCGCCTTGCGGGCGGGATCAAGGAGAAGTGCCCCCTGCATGGAGAGAAAGGCGAGCCTGGCATTGAACGGATGTACTTTGATGTCAAGGCCTGCATCGACGAAAGCGTTTTTGGTGGCGGAAATGATTACATCAATTGCAAACTCCTGAGAATGGTAAAGATTGGCTATCACCTGGATTTTGCCTTCCATCCCCATCTTACTTATGGTGCGTATGCTTTCCAGATCATACTGCCCAATCGACATTTGGCCATGGGTGAGATACAAAACCATGTCCGACTTTTCGATTGTGCGATGCACAACACCTATGTCATAAGCATTGCCGAAGAAACTGAGGCTTGGGCACTCCATGATTCGGCATCCAAGTCGACGAAGATTTTTGGAATGGATGCGCACAAGTACGGACTCGACAAAGATGAAGACAACTTCGTCAAGCATGAACTGCGAATCCGACCCATTCTCCCAGCGTATCATCCAGTTCGTTGGGACTGTAAGAAGATTCTGAAAACTGTCTATGGGAAACACCATCCTTGATGTCATTTCACGGTATTCGGCTGAACCATAAAACCGCAGTCGAAGTGTCGCAATGCGAAGTTCATACAACTCTTCGTCGGAGAGTGAGGCGCGATTCTTCTGCCACTTCCCCCAAAGCGCATTGGCGGCATCCGTCAGCGCGGCGCGGCACTCGTCGTTGTCAAGATCAACCAGTTCCGAAAAACCATCGTCTGTTGACATTGCGGCCGTGAATTGCTCGTCTGACAACTTCGCATTGTTCTTTCGGAACGCCGTAGAGTCCATCAGCGGGCGACGAAGAATTGAGGCAAGGCCCATGGCTAATTCTTCGGGGGTCTTGAACGAGACTTCTGCCCATTCCGCAAGACCATCTTTCGTCTCGTCACCGATAATGTTCTCGGCGGCAATAAGGATGGCATTCGTCATGATATCGCCTCCAAAGATTCTGCGTGGGGATATGTCGCGACCATCGCAAAGGGCGTTAAAGGTCGTCGATTTCCCACTATCGAAGCCGCCAACAATCGCAATCGAAGGCAAATGACTCATCCTGCCAGCTCCGCCTTGACGGTTTGCGCGAACGCCTCGATCCGCTTGCGTAGCGGTTCAATGGTGCCGGTTCGGATTTCCCGGTTTTTCTGGGCAAGTTGCATGCGGTGTTCAACGGATTGGCGGAACTTGTCCTCATTTGGTTTTACACGCTGAAGAGAGAAGTCTGTTTCAAGACCGTTCAACTGTGCAGCAAGGTTGCCGCGGATTTCGCCAAGTTCCACCAGAAGTTGTTTTTCCAGCGGCTCGATGATGCCATTTCTAAAACGGATGTCGTTGACATATCCTTCGACAAGAGGTTTGATTTTGTTCGAGAGTTTTCCAATCAGTTCTACACGCTTCGAATCAACCGGATTTCCCATCGAATTTCCTCCTCCGCCAATGATAGCAATTATCTCCCCGATAAACTTTATCAACATACCGGCAATTTCGCGCAGGGCATACGTCCAGAGATTTTGCGCATTTCGAAGAGTGTCCAGCAATTGCGCCCGACTAAACATTGTCGTCGAAAGGTTGTCGCAAAGATTGTCAAGGCTTTCCTCCGAAACAGACGGAGGAGAAAATCCCTTTAGCAATTCCACGGCATCGATTTGCCGTTCGGTCCATAGTTCGTGGATGTCGCCGCAGACCCCTTCAACGTATTTCTTCAAACTGCGGAGACCTTTCCCTGCTTTCCATTTCACAAGACCACGACTCATGGCATTCTTAAGCTCCACTGAAAACTTAGGGGCCAATTCCCGAGAGAGATGATCCCGCCTCTTGTCGGAATTGACGAGGAGTAGCAGACTGTGGCAACAATCAAGATACTTTTCGGCGATGCGGAGCGCGAGGTTCCCCATGTACTGATCATCCGCTGTCAGACCGAGGATGTCTTCTGCAAGAACATGCGCCTTCGTATTCAAGGCATCGTCAGACATCGCCTGATCGACAGTCTTCCGGGCCGCAGCGACGAAATCAGCCAACTGTTGTTGCGCATTGATCACTGCGGCATTCCACTTTTCCTCGTCTTCCACCGCGGCCTTTTCCGTAGCGAGCAAGATCCCCTCGTAGGCGGCAAGCGCCGCAACGGCGCGCTTGCTCCCCCTGTTGACGAGAATGCTTTCGGCCTTGAGCGGAACCATGTCATTATTGAGCCGACGGATTATAGCGTCCAAGCGGCTTGCGTCGCGGGCAATGTTGACCGACGGAGCATCCATTGCCGTGATGCTTTCCACGTCCTCCAATCCCATGAATAAGCCAATGCGGTCGACCATTTTCACCCACATGGAGGAGCATGGAGGATCCCCGGACTTGACCTTTGCGTCAATGGCCATGTTGGCCTTGTCCAGTTCGCTCAACCTGTCGGGGTGCTTCAGCATCAGTTCGCCCTGAACCGCAAGAAAGGCCAATCGGGCATTGTAGGGAATGACTTCAAATTTCATCCCCATGCTGTCAAGTATACTTTTTGTCGCATCCAGAATTACCGTTGATTTGACATCCCAATCCGTCCGGATGTTGGCCGTAGCCTGAATTTTGCCGTCCAGCCCCCAGTCTGCAATCTTACGGATGGCTTTCTTGTCCTCATCTCCCAGTTGCTGTTCGCCGCCAATCAGGTACCAGGCCGCATCGGCATGGCGTATCGCGCTTTCTGCCACGCTTGTGTCAAAGGCGTTGGCGAAAAGACCGGGGCAATCCGTGATGCGGCATCCAAGGCGGCCGAGGTTTTCGGAATGCAGCCTGACGAGAACGGATTTGACAAAGACAAAGGCGATCTCGTCAAAGGAGAACTGAGCATTGGCACCATTGAGCCAACGTTTTTCCCAGTCTTTTGGGAAAGCAACAAGCTTTTGGAATTGGTCGACGGGAAGCGTTGTTCTACTCAAGAGTTTCCGGTGTTCATCTGTTTCGAAGAAACGAAGTTGAAGAGTCGCAATGCGCAGTTGGTCAAGCTGGTCGGTATCCAATGCATTAGCCTTGTCATCCTCCCAACGCCTCCAAATGGCACCCGCCGTTCTCTTCAAGAGTTCCACACATTCCGGATTGTGCAAATCGACCAGTTTCGGGAAACTGTCATCAAGAACGATGGCGTTCTCATATTCCTCGTCAGAGAGATGCTTGTTCAGGGAACGCAATTCCGGCGAATCCATTAGGTGCGCCCGCAGAATAGTGGAAAGTCCAAGTGCGATTTCCTCCGCCAATTTGAAACTGACCTCGGCCCATTCGGCGAGGCCATCTTTCATTTCATCGCCAGCGATGTTCTGTGCCGAGACAACCGCCGCGCTCGTCTTGATTCCAAATCCGCGAGGTGAGATGTCGCGTCCGTCGCAGAGGGCGTCGAAAGTAGTGGATTTGCCGCCTTGGAACTCGCCGACGAGGGCGATTTCAAAGGCGTTCTCCTGGCATTTCCGCATCGTTTCACGGAGTTCGGTTGAATACTTGTCAGGAACGTCAAGCGCAGAAGCTTCCTCAAGGAGTTTTAGCAGTTCATTCCGGCGGAATTCATACCACCTCGCGCGATCCTTGATGTTGACGATCCGTGTTGTGTCCGTTTTGGCCGTCCAAATGATGTCGCCGTTCTCGAAGTGGGAGATTCGATCGTTCGGATCGCCGTCGCCTTCATATATCTCCTCATCGGATATAGGATGGCCGAGCGAACCGCGTTTGCCTGAAATGTCGAAAGCCCCCCACTCCCTGTACCAACGTTGGCCAATCGCCCCATGGATTTCATGCGGTTCGGTCTCGCCGGGGCGGATGACGATGGCGCACCAGCCTCCATAATTGCATTGCCAGCCGCCGTCGAGAGTGCGATAGATGCCGGGTTCAATTGGTTCGCCAAAATAGGCGTACTGTCTGATCCAATCGCATTTATCTTGGAACTTGGCGATGATGTCAGAGGGGACGTTGTCGTTCATGGTGAATCAGAATGATCGCGTTGTAAATGACGCCCCGTCCGCCGAAATTGGCGGACGGGGCAGTTGGGATTCAGAACGCCTTTGCAAGCGCGGCGAGGGCGCCTGCGGCGGCGTTGGTGAGGCGGGTCTTTTCGTCCGGCGCGGGAGTGAGTTCGTCGCGCCACTCGCGGGCGAGAATCTGGAACGCCTTTTCCGAATTCTTGGAGCGGATGAAGGCGTCTGCGAAAGTTTCGACCACGGCCGCGAAGATGCGGTTGGGGCAGAAGCTCTGGGCGGACCCCATCGACTGCTCCAGCATCGCAATCACGTCGGCGCGGACCGAGGCGTCCGGGATTGCCTTTTCGAAAAGCCGCTTCTTGCGCTCCAGCGCGGCGGAGTTGCCGGTTCCGGATTTGCGCATGCCGGCGGCGTAGGAATCGGTTGCTTCGAGCAGTTTTTTCTCGAGCGCTTCGAGGAAGGAACCGGCGTCGTTCTCGTCCTTGACGAGGGGCAACTCGTTGGCTACCAGGAGGTGCGTCGTCGCATGGAGCATGGGCTCGAGGTGGAACCGGAACTGCAGGTCGAACTCGGCGATGCGGCGCAGCGGGCGCGAGAGTTCGCGAAGCGCCTCGTCGTCGCCGAGGTCGGATGTGCGCTTGTCGATGCGGTCGGCAAACGAGACGATCTGGTCGCGGACGGCTTCCAGCCCGTTTCCGTTGCCGCGCGGCGGCACGAAGTCGTGCAGGACGCCGCGCAGGGAGTCCATCACGCCGACGAGCAACGTCGAGATTCGGGAGGATAGGTGAAGATCCATCGCCTCCCATTCGTTGCGGAACTTGACGCGGCACTCGTTGATGACGGTCGCCGGCTGCGTCTTGTGCAGCATGATCTCCTTTCGGATCGACTCGAGGAGCGCGTCCCGGGATCCGTATCCGCAGCCGTTCTTCACCCAGGCGACAACGGCATCGTGGATGCGGGAGACCTCGCCGTCCCATTCCGCATCGTTTCCTACGGCCTTCTCCCGGGCCGCGCGCTCCTGCTCGACAAGAACGCCCGCCACGGCGTTCGTGAGATTGCGCGCAAAGTCGATCTCCCCCGTCCCGGCGGGGGCTACGGCGCGAACCTTGTCAGCAGCTGCGGATACGTCGCGTCCGATGTCCTGAAGCGCCGCCGCGGCGGCTTTCTCCACGCGGTCGGACATCGCGCCGTCAATAGCCGGGAGGTTCCCGGCGAGGAACGCGAGAATGCGCGGCATCGTTTCGGCGACGACGGCGGCGCGGTCGCGGGCGTCGCACTCGATGATCTCGAACGGGCGCGTCAGCTTGGCGCGGATGGCCTCGACGCACTCGCGGGAGCGCTCCTCGCCGGAACCGCCGACGTTGGCGAGGATGGCGGTGTATTTCGTCTGGTCGTCGAGAAGCGGCACGGCCGCGGCCATCGCGTCGAGCGCGTTCGTGTCGGTGAGCGTCCACTCGATGTTGGCGTCGGTCGGGCGCTTGACGAGCAGCGTCACGTCGCAGACATCGGCCATGCCCCTTGTCTGAACTTCGGCGAGGTCGCGGCCGGCCTCGCCGAGTCCGGGCAGATCGACCACGCGCAAGCGGGCCACGTCGGTGGACGGAAACGGAGCGCGGACGACGAGGTCCGCTATGGCGAGGAAGGGACCGGCCTTGACGCGACCGCCTTCGGGATAGGCGACGAAGGGACGCAGTTCGGCCAGAGGAATCCGGCGCCCGCGCTCGCCCGTGAGATGGCGCTCGTAGGTGCCGAGCTGCGACTGCGCATCGCGGAGGCGCTGGAGGATGTCTTCGGACTCCTGCGTCTTCTGGCGCCCCTGCGGAAGCTCGAACCGCGCCGAGCGGAAGCCGAGAAGGGTGGCGGGCGTCTCGACGCCGATGGCGCGGCACATTGGGCCGACGACCTCCCGGAGGAAGGATTCGGGCGAATGGAAGTCGGCGACGGCGACGTTTTCGTCGCTGTTGACGATTTGGCTGCGGACGGCCGTCGTGAAATACTTGTCCGAGGTCGGGATCTGCGTTTCGTCAAGCCCGGTGACGGCCTGCAGGAACGTGCTCTTGCCCATTCGGGCGGCTCCGCCGATGCCGATGCAGAGCGAATCGCGCGAGAACCGGGCCCGGAGCGCGGTGTAGTCGACGAGGACCTTTCGCGCGGAGTCCGCGGCCGAACGAAGACGCGCGGATGCGCCGCGAAGATCGGGGTTGACGCGTTCGGCGTCCTCCGTCTTGGCGAGGACGTCGTTCAGCGCGGATTCGCGGGATTTCCATGCCGCAACGGTCGCGTCGATGGCCTTCAGACGCGCGGTGCGGGCGGCAAGGATGGAGTCGAGTTGGGTGGCAATGGTACTCATGGTGATCAGTGGCTCGTGGTTAGTGACCAGTGGCAGG
>OCVV012845708.1_pt1 | contig 13844 bp, 6 predicted proteins | sample 1539721 | NCBI WGS metagenome assembly OCVV01 (sample SAMN02144230, study PRJEB22623) | gut metagenome | biome: sheep rumen | host: Ovis aries | place: New Zealand
GTGCACTGAAACTCACCAACGGCATTCTGGAAAGGTTGACTTTTCATCAGGTATAGTTGCCTGCTTTCCTGCTTTTTTTGCCCCTTTTCCAGAATTAGAAGACTTTTTTATGGACAAATATGTTGACAGCGTTTAAATTTCAAAGTATAAATTCCTCCCAATTCCTTTGTCATTTACCAAAAAGTTAGTAACTTTGCGGAAATAAAATAATATTAATGACGTAAAACGAAAATAAACTGAGTCAAAGAACATCCCTTGATTAGGCTGACATACCAGAACTAGGACCTCTGCATATAACGCCAGCTCAGACAAGGCATCGGGTGTTCGCGCTCTTGATTAGGGGCGTGGACCAAACGATTGTTGTCTGACGTAGGCTGTCCTAGGCCTTGGTATGATTCAATCATCCACGCCCTCTTTTCAAAAAGCGAAAAGGGGGCTTTTGTGAGCTGACAAATTATAAAGATATGGATGTTCAAGGGTTTATAGAATTCAATAGTAGGTATTCTCCAGATAATTCTGGAAAGGCAAGCAGTTATGCTACTGCCATTAGAATTATCGAAAAGCAATTGTCGTTTCAAGACGAGATAGATCTTCATGGTAAATCTCTTTATGATATTAACGACATTGCAACTCTTGACGAAGTTTTACGAAAAGTAAAAGCCGAAGTCAAGAAAATGCGAAATAATGAGGCTAATATGTTTGATAGCATAGACTCTAAACAACGAAGTTACCCACTAGGTAATTTCTGTTCAGCAGCATTGAATAGTCTCAAGAAGTATGCGCTATATGAACTAGAAGTGATAGACGCAGACAAAATTGTAGCTCATGAATCAAATCCCCGGAAGATATCCCAAAAACTTATTACTCATTTTGATATTGGAAAAGTAGGGGAGGATGTAATATCTCAGACAAATCAGAGAAAAGGACAGGATTATTTTCGTCATATGGTTCTTTCTAACTATAATTGTTGCTGTGCATTAACAGGAATTAATGTTCCCCAGTTATTGTTGGCGAGCCACATTATACCATGGGCTGATAAAGCACACAAGGAAGATCGTTTGAATCCAGAAAACGGAATATGTCTTTCTGCTCTCTACGATAAAGCATTTGATAAGGGGTTAATAACTTTTTCTCCTGATGATTATTCTGTAGTATTATCATCTGCGCTTCGTGAATATGAAACACAGGATTACTACGATAAGCATTTTAGATGCATAGATGGTGTGAAGATTAAAATGCCAAAGATATATACCCCGAACAAAGATTTTTTGGCTTATCATCGTGATAAAGTCTTTATGGGATTATAAATAGAAAAAGAAAATTTTTGTCAATGAAACAATATATTGAATAGCTTTTTTAATTAGAGACGTAGAAATAGGAACAAGTAAAAGGTTAATAATAGTTATTTCGTTGCATTTAAACATGTAGTTATAAGAATTAGGGGCTCAGCCTGCCTAATATAAAGTTCAACAAGATTCCCAATAACATTAAATATTGACAAATAGTAAAATGAATTTGAGTAATTGGAGCACTTTAATTTATAAATATTACTTTGAAAGAAGGCCAGGTGTCAAAGTGATTTTTCATATTTCTATGCAGGATCTTATAGATTTTGCCAAAGAAGAGGATGTGGAAATTGCAACAGGAAGAAGAGCTTCATCATTTGATGATGTCTTTCTCCGAAATGATTTTGTTAGAAAGTTTTGGATAACGCCAAACGGTAATTATGACTTGAGTGATCTACAGAGAAAGATAAACCAAATTGTATATCATGCTATTAGTGAAAAAGAAATTGTATTACTTTTGTCTGTTGTAGCTCTTTTAATTATGCCTATATGCGAAAATGACGAGTTGGAATTGCATGGAAGAAATTATTATGGACACTTGTTCAAGTTTCTGATTAGTAATGGATTCGTCAAAGGAAAACTAGGAGATGCGGATAAATGGAATCGCGGTTTCCTTAGAACAATACATCTCGATAGAATATGGCAGGAGATTGATAAATGGACAAAAGACAACAACCTTGACTATAAGTCTAATCTTGATATTTCTGATAATGGAGCCACACAATATGCATTATCAATAATGAAAGAGAGTTTGTTGTCCCCGTCCAAAATTCAACGGTTTGGTATTATATTTGATAAAGCAGGATTAGTGCCAAGAGCAAACATTGATGATACCAGACTATTATCAGCTTTTTCCAACTATTATGCTCAGATTGGAATCTCTTTGTCAAAATACAAAACTCTTACAGAAACAGACAACAAAGAATACCTTATTTCTGTTCTACGCTCAGAATATCATAGGTGGGATGGAACTACAAAGATTAAGGAACGTGATCGTAAAACTGGTAGAACTAGAATAGAGTCCGGTAACACATGCTATCCCTTACTATTAAGTATGGGGTATGATGTTTTAACAGATGAGATGAATTTTGCATTGCATCTTTATTGTTCCGACATTGAAGATGTTGATGATCTAAATTTCAAGACGGAATCGACTAATACACCATTGCCTCCTGTATATATTAAGAACGACGGTTATGCAAGTCGTCCATTTCCTATTAAGGAAGACGAAATATCTTCTATCTTTAAAAATAGACAGGGAACATATGAAATATATGAAGAAAACGAAAGAACGATGAAAGGTCGTTTTGTGGTGACTGATTATTATCTGCTCAAACAATACAAAAACAAATATATCTCAACTAATGAGTTTGTTAAGGGTGAATTCTATTTTGCTGTAATTAGGAATGAAGCTCTCGACAAGTTCCAATCCTGGATATTAAGCAATAATGCTAAACTTATTTCTAACAATATTCTTGGTGGTTTTTATAGTGTTTTTCGTATAGAGCATGCCATAGAGGAATCTGAACAAGGCAATAGCCTGCGGTTTAAAAATGAAATTAAATGTCGATCTGTTAACAACCTGGAGATAAAATCAGAAGCAGACAGTGAAGTTGTTCTGCTGTCTAAGTTGTTACCTGCCCAGTTTGAAATAACTGGCATAGACGTATCACAGGATAAAATATATGCAGTTTCAGTAAATACCTTGCACCGCAATTCTTCTGAACTTGCATATGATCATGAGAAAAACTTATGGGTGTTAAAAGTCTTTACCAATCTATTTCAATTGGGTAAAGATTTCCAACTTTATTGTAATGAGAGTCCGATTCCGTATGGGAAAATATATAGATTCTCTGACTTTATACTGCCCAATACATTTAAGGAACTATCTTTGGACAGATTGGGGATGATGAGTGAGGAAAAGTTCTCTGTGGGTCTACAATTACCGAATAAAATCATAAATAATAGCCTTATTAATTGGGTGTTTCTTTCATTACAGATGAAACAGGCACCTGCAAAGGCTATTTCTCCCACAAAATATCAAGAAAGAGATTTCCTGCTGTATGCTATCACATCTGCTTCGTATGAAACAGACAAATGGATAATCACTACCGAATGGCTAAAGTCTATTAGGGACAGATTGATGCAAGATGTTGATGATGGTGAATCTGCGCCCAAATCTGATAAGTATGCTCTACAAAATGCATTGGCGGATTATTTCAGAATGGGATATATCAACTACGCATATACGGGACGGGGGCTTCGTCTTGTTGCGAATAGACCAACTTTGGTACTATTGACTCCTGATTACGAAAAAATAGTGTCGCCTGGACTAAACGGCAAAAAAATGTATTCCTTTAAGTGTACAGATAATCAGTTTAAGTGTTTACTCACTGGCGGACGAACTATTGCATTGATTAGAGACATTGAAAAGCAGCAAAAAGCATTAGGAATATCAGTAGAATTCGTAGAGAATACAGATATTTTGATGCCGCAGACGGTATATATTTATGCACAATCAAGAAGTTCATTCAAACAACTTGCAGAAAGATGCCATTTGCTCTATCAGGATAATTTATACTCTAATGCTCTGCTTGAAGCTCTCCCCTCTGTAGATGACTATAAAGAAATGAAGAAAGTAAATGGCTATGAGCAGGATTTATTTCTTGTTAAACACTTCAGAAGTATTGATTACAAGAAAATGTCAGATCTTTATCCTGACAGAGTTTCTAAGGGCAGATGCCTAACCAATGCAGAAATAGACAAAGAAGAATATGACAAGAATAATGATGTCGTAGTGTTCTTCCCTGGAACAAGAGATGAAACTTGTGTCCTGATAGATAATGGTAGGATGATAGAAATCGATAAATATTGGGGCCATTTTATAGGAATGCGTATGCAAAATGCTCAGGTGTTGCAATATGATGAAGACAAGGAACTAATCATTCTGCCTCAGCAAATACGCTTACCATTATTATATGCTAGAGCCCTGACACTTATTACCGGTAAAACTCCAAGTGCCACCTTTGGAAGTAGAGCCTATAATGTGGTTGGACAAAATCCTTTAATAAAGGCCTGTAAACCAGAAACTATATTAAGAAAACTCGGACAAAAATAAATATTTGTAATTATGGCGAAGTACTTAATTAATCCAATATATGCATATAAGGAGATAAAAGAAAACTTCATCCTTTATGTCAAGACAGCTTTCGGTACCAGATATGAAAGTATCGAGAAAGAACGAGAAGAGCTATTGAATACAGATTCAATAGCCTCACGAGAACCTTGGATAGAACCATTGCCTTCCTATAATAATGTTGAAAGGAATGGTGAAAAACTGCGTATTTCATCATTGGAAGAGTCAGATCTTCCAGGTATGAACATAGAAGCGAGATCACTTTTTAAGGAATTTATATTAAAAGGTCTCATTAGTGGTGATTATCCTATTTATCAGCATCAGGCAGAGATGCTTCAGAAGGCACTTTTAGGTAAAAACTGTATTATTACTTCTGGTACGGGTTCTGGTAAGACTGAATCTTTTTTGCTTCCTATGTTGGCTGATATTATGAAGGAAGCAGAGAGTGAGTGGCCAACTTCTGAGAATTATACTACGCATGAGTGGTGGAAGGCAAATAACGGCGAACCACTTGGCAAGAATGAGGTATTTGTTTTTCCTCAAGGAGCAGTTCAAGGAACGCCAGGTCGGATGTCGACGAATGCGCTCCAACGTGCCAATGAAAAAAGGGACGCTGCAGTAAGAGCACTTATCATTTATCCTATGAATGCCTTAGTAGAAGACCAAATGACTCGTCTTCGTGATGCACTTGATAATGACGATGTTCAACAATGGATGGTTGACAGACTTCATGGAAATAGGATCTTCTTTGGACGATATAATGGCGCAACTCCAACATCAGGTTACCCTAAGAGTGGCGATAATGCAGCAAATAGCAATATATATCAGCGTCTTCTCTCTGCTATGAGAGAGCTTGATGAGCAAACTAGTGAAACTCTTGCTTTGATTGAGGATATTGACAGAGAAGAAGAAACCAGGTTGCGTAAAAAAGAAAAAGAAGATAAACAAAATCTGACTGATGAGGAAAGAGAAAAGCTTAAAAATATACACAAATATGAGGTGAGGCGTACAATCTCACCAATGACGAAGGGGCGTGATGGTATCGCGTCTTCTGAAATGCGTAGTCGTTTTGACATGCAGCAAACCCCACCGGATATACTCATTACTAACTATTCAATGTTAGCAATGATGCTGATGCGTGAAGTGGACAACCCCATTATTGAGAAAACGCATCAGTGGTTAGCAAAAGACAGTAGGCATATTTTTCATCTGATAATAGACGAATTACACTTAAATCGTGGAACAGCTGGAACAGAGACTGCCTATCTTATTCGCTTATTATTAAACCGTCTTGGATTAACTCCTGATAGCCCTCAACTGAGGATACTATCATCGTCTGCATCATTGGAAGTTAATGGTGATAAACAGGAAGAAAGTTTGAAATTTCTTAAAGACTTCTTCTGTTGTGATTTTACAGTAGAAAACGTGGTTGAAGGTCATTATGTGCAAACAACTCAACATTATGATACGAAACTGCCTATTAATCCATTTATTGACATATACAATCTTTTCTATGAGAATCCTTTATGCTTTGAACAATATAAGGATGATGCTCTGATTAAATCTCATATTGATTCTGTTTGCCATAACGCGGCTTCAGTCCTTGCGTCATATGCAAATGTAGGTTTGATAGAATCTGATGGACTACAACAATTGCTGAATGTGTTCATTACTGATGAACTGGCAGTTACACAACGATTATTTGACACTTTCGATTTGGGGGAAATGGGGCATAACAGAGCCTTGCCATTCTGCAAAGGAAAAAATGAAGACGAGTCAAATAATCAATTAGGCAGATATTTTACTTCATTTCTCTTTGGTGAAGACATTGACGAAAATGAATCTTCAAAGGCTGCTGAAGGTTTTGTTATTTTAAGAGGATTATATGATATGTTTAACGTCTCCGCTTCGACATTACAACGTTTCCGCTTTCATTTGTTTTATAGGAATATAGATGGACTTTGGGCTACATTGGATGATTACAACGAAGACAATAACAGACCTGTTGGAAGACTTCATGCTCACTCTCGCGATATAGATGGAGACAAACGCGTCCTTGAACTATTATATTGTGAACAATGTGGTACACTTTTCTATGGTGGCAAAAGACATGCGTATAGAGAACCGAAAAGTAACAAATGGCTAACCAATATCTTACCTACCAGTTCAAATCTTGAAGAATTACCAGAACGGCAAAGCCAGGTAATGGTAGAGAAACGTAATTACCATGACTTTGCTATATTCTATCCCATACCTCCTTCAGAAAGGGCTGACACGGTCGAGAAGAGAATGAATGAGCAAGACGTTAAGATGCTGCATAAGGGCGAATTCGGGAAATCCGATACAGAATTTGATTGTGAGTGGCAACTTGCATATCTTGACGAGAAAACAGGTTTTGTAACACTTGCAGATGAAGGTGACGAACAATCGGGTATCAAAGGATTCCTTTATACTGTCCATGATCTAGATGGTGAGCAAAATATTGAGGCAGCTTGTGCTGCGCCTGCACTTCCTTGTCATTGTCCTTATTGCGCTACAGATAAACATGGTAAAGGCTTCCGATCTCCTTTAAGAGGTTTCAGAACTGGTTTCAATAAGGTTACTCAATTATATGCACGAGAACTGTTCTATCAGTTGCCTACTCTCCATAACCGCAAGCTAGTTACATTTGCAGACAGTCGACAAGATGCTGCTGTCGTTGCTAACGACATAGAGCGCAACCAGTATACAGATTTAATGCGAGATATCATTGTAGAACAGTGCACGCTTGATCCGACAATTGACTATGACGCAAAGGAATTGGAATTAAAGGAGCTGATAGAAGATAAAAAGAATGCATTAACGACCCGTGATAATCCACATTCTTCAGAACGTGAAAAAAGGAATGCATTGCGTATACTTTCCGGCATTGATGGTGAAATAGCAGCAGTAAAGAGTATTCTTGAGAAGACAAAATCTGTTGAAGACCTGATAAAAACAGATCACTGTATAGATTCACCCATATATAAAGCTTTCCGAGAACTATATTCTAACCCTGCAGGCTGTGATTCTACAAATCAGCACTATGAAGAGACCAGAGATGCAGACCCTGTTATGTGGTATGAAGTGGATGAAAATGCCTCTCAGCAATTAATAGAAAATGTAGAAAAGAAAGCAGGAAAGGCTATCATCCAACATGTAATGGGAGTTCTTTTTGGACGCTTACATTACAATGCTGAAAGTTCAGGAATTGGTTGGGTAACCGTCTCTCGTTATGAAGAAAAAATAGAAAAAGCACTTACAGAAAACAACAGAGGGCTAAATGCATTCATTTCTCATGATATATTCATGGAGATAGTTACATCTGTGATAAGATTAATTGGTAATTCCTACAGATATTATTACAATCCATACGAAGACGATGTGTTCCCCAAGGCTTCTGATGCAGACTTTCAAAACCTGAAGGCGAAAGCACCTATTAGACTGTATATATACGAGTGCTGTAAAAAATATGGAATCCCATATAGTCAGCAAGATGGAAGGAAAACTAAGACCCCCAATACTTTAGGACAGGCAGTTCTTGATTACCTGCGAGACACGGGCAACAAACAGATGTTCCTAATGCCTCATACATTAAAAATACGATGTGTGTCAGGCCACGAAAAGGGATACATTTGCCCAATGTGCGGTCGGGTTCATTTAAACAGATCTGCAGGTATCTGTACTAACTGCTTTAGCCGATTAGATGAACAAAACACAATAACTGTTGACGAACTAAGAAGAAGAACCGACCTAATGATTAACTCTGTAAAGCACCGACCTGCATGTCGATTGCATTGTGAAGAGCTTTCTGGCCAAACTGATAACCAAGGAGAACGTCAATTGGAATTTAGGGATATCATTAAAGTTAACTCTCAGGATAAGAACTCAGAGTATTTGGAGAAAGCTAAATCAATAGATGTTCTCAGTGTTACAACTACGATGGAGGTAGGTGTTGATATTGGTCCATTACAAGGAGTGATGCTGACAAATATGCCACCACAAAGATTCAATTATCAGCAGAGAGTTGGACGTGGTGGACGTAGAGGACAAGCTTATTCTATTGTATTAACACTTTGCCGCGGTCGCAGTCATGACGAGCATTATTTCTTAAATCCGTACCAAATTACTGGAGACCAACCACCAACTCCATTTTTATCTATGGATCAGTTCGAAATTCTTCAGCGCCTATATGCAAAAGAGATATTATATTATGCTTTTAAGTCCTTTGCCAATAACCATGGTGTTAGATTAGAAGGCAATACACATGGTGAATTTGGAACTCGTCAAGATTGGAAAGACAATGTGAACAACATTGTGGATGAAATCAATACTTGGCTTTCGAGTAATTCGAATATGGCACTTCTCCGAAAAATTGCATCATTGTTGACTAGTGACGCAACATTAATTGATAAATTATCCTTGTTTGCACACGATACAGAACAGGATAGTAACCTTTTCAAAAAGATAGGCTATGCTGTAGATGATGAGTCTGTTGTTGCGGATACTCTGGCAGAGTGTCTAGCAGAAGCTGGTGTACTTCCAATGTATGGTATGCCAACAAGAGATCGAGTTTTATATCATAGTTTGCAATATGCACGTGGGAATGAGATAAAAGAAGAAATATCTTCCGTGTCTCGTCCAATAGACCAAGCAATTACGGCCTTTGCACCAGGTTCTTCAATAACTAAGGACAAGCATATTTTAACTTCCATAGGTTTTACTCAACCGTCAATTATTTATGGAGAAGGTATGCAAGGACGGAAATATATTAAGACTAAGGGAACACCAATTTCTCCCGTTTTCCCATTAAGACTGACTCTATGGACTTGCAGTAATCCTAGTTGCAACAAAATGGTCACGAATAGTCTTGATTCTAACAATGAAATGAGCTGTGAATCATGTGGTGCGCCCATGACGCCATCAACCATATGTACCCCAGCAGCTTTTATAACCAGTTTATCTAAGGGCTTCGATCAGAAAGATGACGCTGAAATATTGGTTAAGCGCAATGGCATTAGAATGGAGAGCTCTGCAAATCCTATAACTTTACCATGTCCTACTAACATGAATTTTGATCTCTCTTTACTTAAAGAGGGCAAAACATGGCGTATTAGTGATAAGGAAATAGAAGGTTGTGAGTGCAGTGTTCATTATATCTTAGGAGGAACAAGATTTTCTTCATCAGCCCTACAATGGATTGCCACCCCTGTATATAATGGGACAGATCAGCCACAAACGCTTCAAACTGGTATAGAGTTAAGATCAGATGATAATAAAGATGTTAGAACTTTCATTACTCCCAATGGTCAGATGGAGAGAATACATCTAGCAGCTCAAAAAATCACGAATGTAATAACACTTTCTCCTAAAAATAGAATCCACGGTTTAACCTTAGAACCCTTCCATTGTAATGATAATGGGAAATTAGATTTCAGAACACAAGGTGTTAGAGCTGCATATTATTCACTCTCTTTCTTAATACAAAGAGCCATAGCATCTAAACTTGATGTTGATCCTACAGAGATTGACGTAGTTGAAGTTCTATCAAAGCCCGGATATTTAGGAGAGGTATGTCTTGCAGATGAGAAGATTAACGGCTCCGGGTTTGTCGCAGATTTCTATAACTGCTTTGATGACTATATTAATAGGATATTAGGCAGTAATAGTGAAGACTCATATTTTAGACAGATGCTCGGTGATGAGCACATTGATGATTGTGACTCCTCGTGCTACAAGTGCCTAAAAACTTATAGGAATATGCCATATCATGGACTTTTGGACTGGAGATTGGGAATCGCTCTGTTTAGAATTATGATAGATTCCTCTTATAGGGCTGGAGCTGATGGAAATTTTGATTATCCGGAGCTAAAGGGATGGAAAGAATTCGCTAAAACTCTTCTTATAGCATTAAGTGAAGGATTCTTCCGCACTTCTTCTGGGACATTGATTTTCGAGTTAGAACAGACTAGTGATGGAATACCATATCTTTATGATCCAAGTGGAAGACGTAAACCAGTGTTTGCATCGCATCCTTTATGGGAAGGAATGTCAACAAGAATTATTGCAGATTCTGTACTTGAAGCTTCTCTTCTTCATAATGAAAACTGGAATAATAGTGACATAATTACAATAGACACTTTTAATCTTTTAAGGCGTACAAGTAATTGTTATGAGTATATTCAGAACTTACAGAATCAGTAAATATGAAATTCGTTAAAATTCCTGATATTAAGAACACTTGGGACAATGTTGTGATAAAAACATTGTCTCCAAGTTCTTTCTCATGGATAAATACGGGCTGCTCATATCAATTGCTACTTCAAAAGGCTCTAGATTCATATAATGACAGACGTTATCTTTTACCGACTTCCAAAAGCACACTTATAGGAACTATCATCCATAAGATTTACGAGTTGTCTTCTAAAAAGGAGATCTGCTCTATAAAAGATTTATCGTCCAAATGGGAAGAGCTAGTAAAAGCGCAGGAAGATAAATTAAGACAATATTATCCAACATTACAAAATGTAGATATTAATGACTATGACAAAAGAAACAAATGCTTCCGTTATGCACTTTCTATTATCAATAGTAGTTCGCATAAAGGAGGGAATTCAGGAAAAACGAAGACTTATTCAGAATATAGGATTGATTGTATTGATATTGGCTTGCGTGGAGTTATTGATAAGCTACGTTTGGCCCCTGATGGCATAGACATAATTGATTACAAGTCTGGTGCTGTTATTGATGAAACAGATATTATTAAAAAGGAATATGTTACTCAATTGCACCTTTATGCAGTAATGTGTGAACATCTTAAACTAGGATCAATCAAGTCTCTTTCTCTTGTAGATATTGAAGGCAACAGGCATTTCGTTAAGTATGACAAGAGCTTGAATGCATCATATCTTATTCAGGTACAACAAGCAATAAGAAAGTTGAATCAAATAATTGAAAAACGAGAATTTAACAATGGATTAAGGCCATGTGAATCTTGTTCGTTATGCTCAGTTCGTCATATATGTGAAAAAAGAGAAGTGAGTCAAAACACCATTTTTACTGATATTTTAGGAGTAGTACAAAAAGTCATTAGTACTAATTTATTTGAGTTAGTAACAACTACGGGTGATACAATTACTTTATCAGGATTGGAGGTGTTCCATTTAGATATGCCTGAACAATATGTCGATAAGAAACTATCGTGTATAAACATTCTCAACTCGAACATGGCTCAACCATCTAGCAGTTACAAGATCTCGAATAATACAATTATATATGAACTATAATAAGATAAAAAAAGATAAAATACCAGTCGTTTCATTTTTTTCTGGTGGCGGATTCATGGATATGGGATTCATGAATGCCGGTTTCCAAGTTGTGTTTGCAAATGAATACGAAAAGGTCTTTGCAGAACTACATGACGAGGGTATCTCTTCATGGGGAAGGGGACATAAAAAGAAATATTGCCCGATTACAAGTACAAAGTCCTTGTCTGATTTATCCCCCGATGCTATTTTAAAGGAAGCTTTCCCTAAAGGAGTTCCAAGTATATGGGGAATTATTGGAGGCCCTCCATGCCAAGATTTTACAATGAATGGAAAAGGGGATGGGTTTAAGGGTACACGTGGCAAAATGACTCATGTGTTCTTTGAACGTATTAAGAAAATGAAGCCTACATTTTTTGTGATGGAGAATGTTGTAGGTCTTCTTATGAGAAAAGATCCGAAACGTATTCTTGATACATTGTTATTAAAACTGTTAAGCGAAGACTATTATGTTGATCGTACGATTCTGAATGCTCTAGATTTTGGCGTTCCCCAATATCGTAAACGCGTATTTATAGTAGGGCTAAGAAAGGATGCTTTTAATGTCTCCGATACCATTGAACCTACAATGAAAGACATTAGAAGTATACATTTCCCGTGGCCTACTCCCAAGTATCCAGATGCTCATACTACAATTAAATGGCCAGAAGAGATTCCTTTTGGAACTGCAAAAGTGGAAAAGCCAGCAAATATTCCCTTTGAGCTATGTGTACAAAGATGCTTAGAGGATGCTGAAGACATGCCAAATGGTGATGAGTATTTCGCCTTCGTAAAAGACGCAGATAAAAGATTGCTTATAAACGAAGGAGATACCAAAAGGCGTTCTTTTAAAAGATTGCATCGTTTTCGTTATAGTCCAACTACCTGTTTTGGTAATAATGAAGTTTTTCTTCATCCTTACAAAAACAGGCGCCTTACTGTGAGAGAAGCATTGAGAATTCAAAGCGTAGATGACAAGTATGTTTGGGGACCAGGACGACAATCTGCAAAGTTTAAAATCATTGGTAATGGTGTACCGGTTTTATTAGCAGAAGAAGTTGCAAATCAGGTTTTTTCTTATATCTCAAAATATTCTAGAGGATGACATCTTAAAGATTCATATGTAAAAGTACTTTGTTATAAGAAACCATTAACATCTATGAAGAAAGGTATTTACATATTATTAATATTTTTCCTCTTGTTGTCTTGTGACAATAAGAAACATCATGAATTGCCAAAATCTGATTTGGAAATCGGATGGGGCGAGAAATATATGAAGGAACTTGAAGACTATTTAAAACTGGAGAAAGAAAGGGTGGAGGCAGAGAAAGTTAATTCAACTCCAGCGTCAAAAAAGGGTAGTATTTCGTCTTCCTCTCCTTTGTGTGACAAGGATGAGGCTCATCATCATGCCCCTGACAATATGCGTGGATTTGACCCTCCGTCAGAGGACGATATGAACGACAATGGCATGAATCGATATATGGAGAATAATGATGAAGAGGGTTGGTATTAATATTTATCTACTATGGACCACTTAACTCCCAAACAACGACATGCCAACATGGCGGCTATTCGGTCGAAGGATACGAAGCCGGAGATGATTGTGCGGCGGGGGCTGTGGAGTAGGGGATTCCGTTACCGTCTGAATCATAGGGGACTGCCTGGGCATCCTGACTTGGTGCTGAGGAAATATCGTACGTGCATTTTCGTGAATGGGTGTTTTTGGCATGGGCACAAGTTGCGCATAGCGCAAAATGAGGAATTAGTAATGAGTAATGAGAAATGCTGTTGCAAGATTCCGAAGACGAATCGGGAGTTCTGGGTGGAGAAAATCAGAAGGAATAAGGAGCGGGATCATGAGGAGCAGCGCCAGTTGGCTAAAATGGGGTGGCACTGCATCACGGTATGGGAGTGTGAGCTGAAGCCTGCGAAGCGGGAAGAAACGTTGGAATCCTTGGCATTCACGCTGAACCATATTTTCCTACAGGACAGGAGGAATAAAATAGATGATGGAAGGAGTGAAATAGAAGAATCCAC
>OCVV011328890.1_pt1 | contig 13842 bp, 6 predicted proteins | sample 1539721 | NCBI WGS metagenome assembly OCVV01 (sample SAMN02144230, study PRJEB22623) | gut metagenome | biome: sheep rumen | host: Ovis aries | place: New Zealand
CAGTTTATCTTTGGTACCTTAAAAGGTGTTCCTTGCGTCTTCATGCAAGGAAGACTTCACTATTATGAAGGCTATACCAGCGAAGAAGTCACTGCCCCGATCCGCTTATTAAAATTGCTCGGTATCAAATATCTTCTTTTGACGAATGCCGCCGGTGGCTGTGGCGCAAATTTCCACCCTGGCGATTTAATGGTCATCACCGATCACATCACCTCCTTCATGCCATCTCCATTATATGGAACCAACTTGGATGAATTCGGTCCTAGATTTCCCGATATGAGCGATGTTTATGATAACGTCTTGACCACCAAGATCATCCTCCGTGGTAAAGAACTTGGCTTACCGATCAAGCAGGGTACCTACTTACAGTTTGCTGGTCCACAATATGAATCCAAGGCTGAAGTTCAGATGGCCATCAAACTCGGCGCTTCTGCCTGTGGTATGTCCACAGCAATCGAAGCTTTGGTTGCCGCTCACATGGGCTTAAAGACTGTCGGCTTTTCTTTAATCAGCAACTTATGCACTGGCTTATCCGATAACAAGCTCAGCGATGAAGAAGTCATCGCTATGGGTAAAAAAGCCTCTAAAGACATGACCGCCTTATTCATGGCAATCATAGAAATTCTCAAACAAGATAATGATCGATAAACCACTGGCATTCCGCATGAGACCTAAACTTCTTGATGAAGTCTTAGGTCAGGAAAAACTCATCGCCTTTTTAAACAAACTGCTTTCTAGCCAGTCCCTTTTAAGCATGGTCTTTTATGGTCCTCCCGGAACTGGAAAAACCACTTTAGCAAGAGCCTTTGCTAACACTTATAAGATCAATGCGATTCAGCTCAATGCCGTCATTGATAACAAAGCTAAAATGGAACAGGCTTTTGAGGAAGCCATTCGTTTTCAACCTAGCATTGTCATCATCGATGAAATCCATCGTCTCGATAAAGGAAAACAGGATTTGCTTTTGCCTCATCTAGAAAATGGTGACTTCTATTTAATTGGATGCACCACCGCTAACCCATTAATCTCTCTTAACCCAGCCATCCGTTCCCGTTGTCGTCTACTTGAAACAGAGTCCTTAAAACCAGAACAGGTGAGACTTGGTCTACAAAGAGCTCTCGAGAGCCCTGAGGGATTAAACAACAACCGTAAATTTGAACCTGAGGCATTAGACTATCTAGCTAAAATCTCAGCCGGTGATATGCGTTTTGCCTATAACCAACTTGAAGCTGTCGCTTTAAGTTATTCATCTAGTCATCTCATCACCCTCGAGGATACAAAAGAAATCAGCAACATGCCGAATTATCTTTCTGACAAGGATGAAGATGAACATTATGACACCGTTTCAGCTTTCCAGAAGAGTATTCGTGGCTCCCAGGTCGATGCGGCCATCTATTATCTAGCCAAGCTGTTGAAGTCTGGTGACCTTGAAGGCGTCATCAGAAGACTGATGGTTACCGCCTATGAAGATGTCGGACTTGCCAATCCCGCGGCAGTGGATCGATGCGTCAACGCTTGTGAAGTCGCTCGTCAAGTCGGTCTACCAGAGGCGCAGATTCCACTTGGCTTTGCCGTTTGTGATCTAGCCTTATCGCCCAAATCCAAATCGGCTACTCTAGCCATTGAAGAAGCCATGGCAATGGTCGATAGTTCACCAATCAGAGTCCGAGATTATCTAAGACTTACCAGAGCCAACGTCGATGAAGAAGATGCCTATCCTTATACGGAATGGGATACTCAAGAATATCTAGAATATCTTCCTAGCGAACTAGTAGGCACCAAGTTTTATCAATTTGACCCTTTGCGCACAGGAAAATACGAAAAGAATCTTGCTGAATACTGGAAACTTCATCAACATGAAAGAGTTGGCTCAGTTAAAGAAGCCCGTAGATTAGCTAAACTGCACAAGAAGAATTCTTAATTTCTTGAAATCAAAGCAGGCAATGGAGTAAACCATTGCCTGCTTTTTTTAATCTTGTTTATCTTTATGATGCAAAGAGAAGAAGAGTTCCAAAATGAAGACATCATTTTCACAGGATATCTTCATCTTGCCATAATATTTATTGACCAAGGAGCGCATCGACTTAAATCCATATCCGTGATAATCAGTATTCTTCTTGGTAATCGGCAATCCGTTTCTGAACTGTAATTCTCCGCTGTAATAATTCTTGAAAGTGAGACATATGACAGCGTTCTTTTCTTCTGAAGTAACAGAGATGACTCTTTTTTCTTCTGGACAGCCTTTGACCGCTTCAATCGCGTTAGATAATGCATTATCGAATAAAGAATAGACTTCATAATCGGGAATGAAATCAAGTCTAGCACCATTGACCATACAAGAGAAATCAATCTTATTTTGTAAACAATAGAAGGCCTTTTTCGTAAGGATAGCGTCCACCGCCTCATTTCCTGTCTTGATGATAGCGGAATACTGATTGACAAAATTCTCAAGTTCCTTCTTCACACTCTCTGATTTATCGATGGATAAATCATTCATGAAGTGTTTTAGGTCGTGGTATTTGATATTGAGAACTTCAATATTGGCTTTTTCTTCATCGTAACGAATTTTTTCTTCGTTGAGCAATTCCTGCAATTTGTTTTTTTCGTAGGAGGAATGCTTGATACGAATCAAAGATAACTCAAGGAGCATAAAGATGATGGAAATGATGACAACGAAGATGTAATACTTATAATAATATTCCTTTATGCGATCTGGATCAGGATTGAAATACCCGTAACGAATCTGATCCTCAAGGTAGGAAACAAGTACGAGATATACAGCTGAAATAGATAGCTGAATCAGGTTATCAGAAAGAATAGAGAAGGATTCATAATCAATCTTTCGTAAGAAAGCAAGATACCAAATCAAATAATAAAGGAAGGTAATAAAGGTTAAAAGCAACACCCATTGATACAATTCATTTATCACGCCATTAAAGCAAAGGTGAACCAAAAGAACATATAGTCTTTGCGAACCGTGTTGCAAGGCATAGCCGACAGAAGCGCCAAATAGAGCAATCCAGAAATCACAATCAAAACAAATGAAGTTTGAAATGATTACCAAAAGATATTGAAACACCCATAAAAATGAAGTAAGACCGATATGTTTTCTGAAGAAATCAAGTAAGACCTCATCTCTTAGATAAATCAAAAGAAGCGTCAATAAGACAATCACAACAGACGAACAGGCTAAGCGAATCCAAAAGTGAGATTTTCTAGGAAGAGTTCTGACCGTCAAAAAATTGCCGACAAACAAAGCAATCGTAAAGCTGAACTGACCCCATAGATTACCAAGGGAAAAAAGACCATCTGCATTTCCAGGATACATGATTGACTATCTCCTTTCTATAAGCTTTTGAAGTATCGGGCAACCGAATCCATAAAAGCTTTCTTCAATTTACGACTGATTGGCAATTTCACGCCATTGATGAGAACGTATTCATGATAGATGCCTTCACATTTGGCAAGGTTGATGACAAACCCTGAATTACACCTGACAAAGGAGTGTTGAGACAATGTCTTTTCTATACTGGTAAGACTTTCTCTAGCACTGCTTTCAAATTCTTCTTCTTTGGTATGGAAGATGATATGTCTTCCACTTCTTTCAATATAGAAGATTTCTGATACTAGGAGAGTCTTAGTCATACCATCGACGAGTTTGATGCTTAAAGAAGTATCAGTCGTTTTCTTTTCATCTGAAAAATCGATGCTGTCCATACGCATCTTCAAAGAATAATAGGAGACCGGTTTGACAAAATAGTCAATCGCATCATACTTATAGCCTTCGATGGCAAACTGACCATAACAGGTTTCAAAAATAATCTTTACGTTCTTATCCTGTTTTCTGATTTCCTTGGCACAATCCATGCCAGACATGCCCGGCAGTTGAATATCCAAAAAGACTAAGGCATATTGTTTCTGAAAGTTCTTCAAAAAATCCTCTGCATTCTGAAAAGCAAAAACTTCAAAAGATTGATTGGCTTCCAATTCATATCGTTTCAACAATTCCTTGAGGTTGTCGGTGGCGCTGAGATCATCATCTATCACTGCAATTTTTTTCATAGAATTAATACACCCATTATAGTTTCTTTCATCCACAAATCGTTAGTTTTTCTTTTCTTTTGGCAAAAGAAGAATACTAACGCAAAATCTCATTGGGTGAAATTCACCCAATGAGACAAAATCAAGAAAAGAAATTATTTTTTATCTTCTTGCTTGTCATCTCTAAACAAAGGGCGAAGAGAAAAGAATCCCCACACACCTAAAGCGATAACAGCAATGACATCCACAACGATGAGGCCAATCACCCAGTACGCCAATTTATATCCGACAACCTCACCATTCATGGCGTTGGAGTTGACCACAGTATAAAGAGCGTTCTTGAAACACTGGCGAAGAATGATGACATCCGAAGTAGAAGATTCATCACACCAGGTCACAGGTTGGGTAGCTAAGTTCAAGTCACCACCAGCATAGGCCATCTGACGGGAATTCATATATGTAGGAATGGTATTAAAGTCACATAAGACAACACCCTTAAAGCCCCACTCGTTACGAAGAATCTCGGTCAGCAAACGATAATCGCCACCAGTCCATCTCGTACCGATTCTATTAAAGGAAGACATGATTGCTCTGCTCTTACCTTCCTTGACAGCAAGTTCAAATGGACGGAGATAGATTTCTCTTAAGGCCTGTTCATTAACCCAGGTGACATCACCGGAGATCGAACGATGGGTCTCTTGTTCATTGGCGGCAAAGTGCTTGACGAAAGTAAAGACACCACGGGAGTTGCAGCCTTTAATCTGACTGGCTGCCATCTTACCAGAAAGCACACCATCTTCAGAATAGTACTCGAAGTTACGACCGCCAAACTGGGAACGATGAATGTTGACACCAGGGGCATACCAACCAGAATATGGAGTGCCACCTTTTTCATCACCGATCAAGCCTTCATCACCAACCATCTCACCAAAGCGCTCAGCCAAATCTTTGTCATAGGTTGTGGCAACTAAGGTCTGACAGCAATAGGAACAGGTATCATAGAAACGATTCTTATCCATGAAGCAAGCCCAACCAACTGGACCATCGGCGCAGTTGATTCTTGGTAAACCGACACTTGGGGTAGCCTGAATCTGATAAGAAGCATAGTCATAGACGTTGATCATATCTGCTATGGAAGCCTGGTTAAGAAGACTTTCCCAGCGTTCATCAAAATAATCGACTTCGGCAATGCCATCATGATCCTTATCGATGAAGTTATGATTCTCATCATAAAGAAGATCTCTTAAGATCATTCCGTTATCTTCTTCGGTAGTAGGGAAATCCTCTTCTTCATAATCGTTTGGATTATTGACGGATTTATCATTTAACCACTTTAGCAAGTCAGCTGAACCCACTCTATCTTCTGTGGTAGGAGACTTAGGATAAGTGTTCTCCCAATCGTTTCTGGAAAGAATGCTTCCCAAACCGATATCGGAATCAAATTTTCTTTCTGCATTATCCGAATAACGGTTGATGACATCATAATTGGTTACCTGATCCTTCTTGTAGAGAATATCCTCACTTACCTTAAAAGAGACAGTTGAGAATTTCTTATGAGCATCAGAAGAGATGTATAAGGCATAATCATCGCCTTTATCTAGTTCATAGCCCTTATTGCCATTATGATTTTTATCCTGATAATCATAAGAAGCAAGATAATAAGGGTCAAATTCTAATTCCAGATCTTCTGATTCGCCAGGTTTAAGAAGCTTTGTCTTTGCAAAATCAAGGAAGTTTTCTTCTGGCTTTTCCACTTCACCTGATTGATAAGGAGCATGGCCATATAACTGAACGACATCCTTACCAGCAACATTACCTTCATTGGTGACTTTCACTTTAACAGTATATTTTTCACCTTTGACAATTGCTTTATCCTGAATAGAAGATGTATCTATAATTTCCCATTTGAAATTGGTATAACTTAAACCATAGCCAAAAGGATAAACGACATTGTCCTGATACCAGGATTCATCATCCTTGCCTCTGGTCTCATAATACTTATAGCCGACATAGATACCTTCTTCATAAGAGACAAAATAATAAGGAATGCTAGGTTGACTTGGGGTATCAAAGACATACTGGTCACCACCAGGAACAGACTTCGAGCCGGTGATGCGGTTATCACCAAAGTTCTCAAAGGATGGTGTCTTCTTAAAGTCAGTGACATAAGTATCTGCTAACTTACCAGATGGGTTAACTTCACCATTCAAGATTCTACCTAAGCCAAGAGTACCAGTCTCACCTGGAAATCCCATCCAGATTGCTGCATCGATCTTATCCGGATCGATTCGATATCCCTTAGAAGTAACATAAGGATTATCTTTCTTTAAGAAACCTAATTCAATCGAGGTGCCGGAGTTGATCAAAAGAACTACCTTCTTGAATCCCGCTTCACAGACATTGACAATCAAATCTTCTTCATTTTGATCAAGCTGAAGGAAATGATCATCGACATTGCGGTATCCATTAGCGCCGTCCATTTTTCTTGGCATATCGAATCCTTCACCACCAATTCTCGTAATGACGATAAACGCGGCATCCGAATATTGCTGGTAGGAAGACTTGACATCTGAAGTGTATTTTGCCTGAGGAGTTTCCGCAGTAGAAAGAATGACCGTGTCACCGCTATCCAAATTTTTGGAGTTACCAGTTCTCATAGGGCCAGACTTGGAATTATCCTTGTAGAAATCCTTCAATGTCGGGTTGATTTCAAATCCGGCAGCTTCAAGACCCTGATAAAGGTCAACAGCATTAGAGTCATTTGAACCGCCAGAACCAGAACCGCCATAAGCGATATTGACGCTGTTTTTACCAAAGACGGAGACCTTTGGCTTGACGGTGATGGAACTATCACTATTTGGCGTAGCAATCGGTAAAGCTTGATTCTCATTTTTGAGCAGAACCATACCATTTTCACAGATTTCCTGGTTCATTTCTCTAGCAGCCTTATAGACTTCCTTTTTGGAAGAATACTTGGACTTGTAATTGGCTTCAATACCATCTTTATAGATGGCTCTTGGTCCACCGCCAGGCATGACCATATCTAACAGACCACGAATATCCTTATTGCCAAGTGTCACTCCGCTTATTACGCCAAGAAGTGTCATAGCGGATAGGGATGTGATTGCCCAGATACGAGATTTCTTGTTCTTAAAGAGTTTCATATTATCCCCTCTTACAAAATTAATAATTCTTCTTTGGTAAGCCTAAACGGTCAGTCCAGTTTAAAACAGAAGAACTGGTAACCTTGACACAATCGACAAGTGGAGCCGCGGCTGTCATAGTCGTACCACTTAACGCATCGTTGTTCTTTGTTGTCACGGTGATGATATTCATACCTTCATCTAGACTGGCATTTTCAATCAAAACAAAGTCAGCAAATGGTAAGGCATAAAGGGTGGATAAGTCAGCACCATCAGAAGTAGGAACATTCGTAAAGACGATAGGAGCATAGTTAAGCGGTGTGCTGTTAAGGGCGATTTCATAATTGCTTGGTTCAAAGGTGTAATCGCGAAGTTCAATAGATAAACGAATCTTGATGGTAGCATCACTTACGGCTACATCAGAGTTGAACTGGAAAGCCAAAGAGCAACCGATTTCATATTGATAGCCGACAAACTTGTTACCACTGGCGCCATATTCAGGATCGCAGGACTGAATCATCGAAACACCACTACCAGTGCCGGATAAACCTGGGCCGGTCAAGCCATCAAGGTTGGTATCTTCCGCTTCAAAGACAACTTCATGATTTCCAGCTTCAAGTGTTCTTGTCCACTTGGCATAGACATTGGTGTCGGAATTGATGACGTTATTAAAGTCATACGCAACTGTACAGTCTTTAGAAGTATACCAACCATCAAATTGATAGCCATAACGAGTTGGGTCAGTGGCAAGTTTGATGGCCTTTTGACCTTCCTTGACCTGCTGAACGGTAGCAGGTTTAGAATCCTTATAATTCAAGTTGAATTTGAATTTGTAGTAGGTAGCATTTTCCAACCATTTTGCATAAATCGTGGTGGCATCATTGATTTTGGAGGTGAAATCAAACGCGGTGGTCAACGTCTTATCGGCATACCAGTTTTCAAAGACAAAGTTATCTCTTACTGGATCACTTGGTCTTTCTACACTGTATCCTTTACGGATGGATGAAATGATATTTTCACCACCTTCATAACCCAAATCAAAAGTAACCTGAATCATCTGATAGGAGACATTGATCTTGAAAGAAGCAGTCTTACCACCATAGCGGAGAGTGACATTCTTCTTTTCCGAATCCTTGTTTTCATCATTGATGGTCATGCTGACTTCCGAAATGGTAACACCTTCATGTGTCATAGGTATCACTTCTGAAGAGCCATCCGCATAAGTGACTTTGAGTTCACCGCCTTCAGCAGAGAAGGTTTCACCGACATAATAATCCACTTTGTTTGGCTCTTTTGCCACTTCAAGCTTGCTGACTTTCTTTTCCTCACTGCGTTCAGAAATCTTATTGGAGTTATCACCGGAAGCATGATCAGGGTTAGAGCAGCCAATCATACCTAAGCTTGTTAATAATAAAAGTGAAAGTGTCGTAATTTTCTTGATTTTGTTATGCATATTTTTCTCCTTATTATGTGATAAGGCTGCTCTAGAAACCTAGAGCAGCCAACAGATTCATCTAATCGAATTAAGCGACGTGGAAGGTAACTTCAGTGGTGTAGGTAATCTTAGAAAGAGAAGCTCTGATCCATGGGTTAGAACCCTTACCGGAATATGGAACGTATAAGGTGATAGTAGCAGTGTAATCACCAGGAGCAACATTCTCACCAGCAGTGATCTTCATACCCGTGTTGACTTCATAGCCAGGTCTACCCTTGGCATAAGCTTCGACAGTGGTGTAGACCGCTTCGGAAGTGAAACCAGCAGGTAAGGAAGAGACATCATAGTGATAGATGTTGGATTTTTCCATGTTGACCAAATCTTCAAAGTCTTCATCAGAATCCATATTGCCAAGAGTGATGATATCGGCAGCAGACTTGTCTTCGTCTCTAGCATAAGTCTTACCATCGTTAGCGGAGACATAGAAGTTCATGATACGAGCAACATCAAGGCTGGATCCGCCACCCCAGGCGCTCTGAACAACGGCTAAGAATTCATTACCATAAGCTAAGGCATCAGCAGTGATCAAAGCAGGTGTACCCTTGGTGAGGTTGACCTTTTCACCTTCGAGGATGTGTTTGCCATTGACCATCAAATCGGACTGCATGTTGAACTTGAAGGTAGCCTTGGCACCCTTGATCCAGTTATCAGCAGTGAAAGTACCGCTGACATCAGCCATTGGTTCATTGGCAGATGGAGTACCAGATAAGATACCGGTCTCAGCATCATACTTCATACCTTCTGGCCAGACGGTATTGTCAGCAAAGGTGAAGTCAGCTAAATTAGTCTTGCCAGGGATACCGAGTTTGATAGAAGTGTAGACACCCTTAGTGAGAGTGTAATTAACCACTTCACCATCACCCTTGATGCTAAAGCCGTTGTTGTTGGTACAGGCGTTAGCCATACCCTGGATCAAACGCTGAACACACTTACGAACAGCAAAGTAATGAGTTGGAGAAAGCATGGTGCCAGAAGTGCCTAAGTAGCCAGTGTATTCTTCGGCATTGGCAGCGACTTTGACGCACTTATCCGCAGCAGACCAGACACCGTGTTCCAAAGCGTTGGTTGGATAACCGGATTCAGCAGAAAGTAAGACATCATCACCACCTCTGACAGCCAAGTTGAGCGGGACAGATTCCTTCGCCCAGGCGTCACCTTCGCAAGAGCCCTTGAAGTCCCATTCCTGGTTGAGCAAGAGTTCGTGAGAAGCATAGTTGGTGGACTGAGTCCACTTACCGATACGGTTGAAGGAGTTCATCAAGCCTAAGGTACCGCCGTGCTTGATGGCATATTCAAATGGCTTAGCCGTCTGTTCACGTAAGACCTGTTCGGTAGCCCAGGTGAAGACACCGCCGTAGTCAGCACGATAACTTTCCTGGTCATTACCAAAGAAGTGCTTGATGTGACAGATGATACCTTTATCCGTAGCACCCTTGACAACAGGAGTAACCATAAGGCCAGCTAAGACACCATCTTCAGAATAATATTCAAAGTTTCTTCCAGAGAATGGAGATCTATGGATGTCAATACCAGTACCTCTCCAGCCCTTAGAACCATTGAGTAACAGTAAGTTACCAACCATGCTACCTAAGTCAGCAGCTAACTCAGTGTTGTAAGTCGCGCAGACGATTGGGTTAGATGGGAACTGAACGCCACCGGCGTTGATTGGACCATCTGGATCGCCATAGGAGTTACTGGCTAAGTTACCAAGTCTCTTGATGGTAGCATTTGGAGAACCTGGCATAGCAGCAAGTTCTTCCCAAGTGAATTGGTTCATGAAGGTTTCCCACTTCTTAGAATCAGCATCCGTGGCAAGAGTGACTTCATGAGTAGTCTGATCGATGACAGGTTCGGTATATGGAACACCAGCCATGTCACCTAAACCGATGGTGAGATTAGCGCTTCCATCTGTGGCCTGATCCCAACCGGCTGGAACACTCTTTACATACCATGGATCAGTTGGCTTGTCCTGGTAGGAATAATAGGTAGCCTGAGAATCAAAATCAGCCAAGGTGGCATCAGAGATGGTACGATCGGCAAGAGATGGAGCTGCTGGCTGCTTTAAGCCATTAGCTCTGGAGATCATGTTATCAAGCAAGGTCTTGTTGGTGGAATCAAAGGAGCCGGTGAAGACTGGCTTGATCGGTTTACCTGTATCCAAGTCGGTTTCGCACTTGATGTCATCGGCGATTTCTCTGGTGACAGAGGCGACAGTTTCATGAGAGTTGCGATTTAAGGAAATGGTATATTTACCCTTTTCGAGTTCATAACCCTTGAAGCCGTTAGCATTGGCATCATTCCAGTCGAAGGAAGCCATATCCTGAGCGCGGAACTGAATGGTGACATAATCCGCTTCACCAGGCTGGAGCAATTTTGTCTTTGCTACACCGATGAGGTTTGTGGCAGACTTTTCAATTCCACCCTTGGTATATGGAGCAGAATAATAGACCTGAACGGTGTCCTTACCAGCAAACTTACCGGTGTTCTTGACATAGGCTCTCATGGTGATGGTCTGATCACGAGAGGCAATCTGAGAAGAATCCTTGATGTTGTCGATTTTCCAATCGAACGTGGTATAGCTTAAACCAAAGCCGAATGGATATAAGACGTTCTCATAAGCTTTGGCCTTGCTTGCTTCATCGCTAGCATCAGCATAGGCGGTTTCATAGTACTTGTAACCAGAATAGATACCTTCACGGTATTCAACAGAGGCATACTTGGTAGCCTTGCCCTTGTTGTAATAGAAAGGATCCATACGGTTGCCAGCGGCATCCTTGTTCTGGGAATTCAAACCGAAGTTGGTGAAGGTTGGAGACTTGGTGAAGTCTTTTTCCCAGAGGTCGACTGTACGACCAGATGGATTGAGATCACCATTTAAGATATGAGCGATAGCAGTACAGCCATCATCGCCAACTGAACCGACCCATAAAATAGCATCAACACCTAAATTGTCATCGGTTCTCTTGGCATCGAGTTCAGGAATCTGCATGATGTTAGAGGAGTTGATCAAGACGATGACTTTCTTGAAGTGCTGCTTAGCGTGCCTAATCAAATCTCTTTCATTATCATCAAGCTGAAGATAGTGTTCATCATCATTGGCGTGGCCTGCAACAGAGTTAGTGGCACAATCCGCGTTTTCCTGACCGGTTCTCGATAAAGTGACAATCGCAGCATCGCCATAAGCGTTATAAGTGGAAGTGATGGCTGGTTCATATTTGCTGATCGGGATTTCACGAACAAACTGAACCGCAACCTGACTGACTTCACTCTTATATAGCTTTAAAGTAGATGGGTTGACTTTATAACCGGCAGCCTCAAACGCATCGCCTAAACGATTATCGATGAAGGACTGTCCTCCACCGGCACCAGAGCCAAAGCCAGAAGCCATCATACGAGCAGAACGAACACCTAAAAGGGTGATCTTGTTTTCGCTCTTGGCTAAAGGAAGAGCATGATCATTCTTTAATAAAACGTCACCTTCGGCAGCGATCTGAACGCCTAAAGCGTGAGCGGCAGCCTGTGCTTCACTCAAGGAAGCATAATCGGAATAGAATTTACCTTTGAACTGGTAGTTACCATTGGTACCCTGACCAACAAAGCTCTTTTCAATCACATCTGGCGAAGCAACATATGTGTCTTCATCTCTGGTAAGATCCTTACCGTCTTCACCCTTGTCACCCTTATCGCCCTTATCGCCTTTGTCGCCTTTGTCGCCTTTCATGGCTGAGGTGAAATCACTAGCTGGCTGACTTTCGCAAGCGGTCAAAGCCATGCCGGCGGTAAATAAGAGAACAAGCCCTAATTTAGATTTTTTCTTTAGCATTTCATTTTCCTTTCATTGTCTGGATTACAAAATGACGTCATTTTTTGTAACCGATTTCATTATTCCATCCCTCGTTTTATTTTGGAACTAAGCAAAAAGAAAGCATTCAGCCGAGATTCGAACTGTTTTGACTAATGTGTCCACATCTCGAACAAATCAGAAAAATATCGGCATGAAAATAGGCGCCAAAATGGCGCCCTAAGTTAGGAAAGTTTGTAAGTTTTCTATTACTTTATTCGTACGGACTATCGCATATTCTGTGGATAGATGATTGTCGATAAGATAAAAGCAGGTTCCTGGATAAAGAGAGTCATGGATATTTCCTAATATCGGTACGCTGATTTTCTCCTTGAAGAGAGAATCGACCTGATTGATCTCACTTAATGTGGAATCCATGCTTAAAGCCCTGATATTCTTTGGTGCATAAGTAAAATAACAATCTACCCCAATGTTGCTTAACTCATCATATATCTGATTGATAGAGGTAAATAATTCGTCTCTAAATGTTGAGACAGTATAAGGGGTTAAAGGTTGCATAAGTCTTTCATCAGTAGGATTGTTTTCTCGATAGAGGATAAAGTCTCCTTGGATGTTATAGGTTTCTTCTTCATAATAGTTTCCATCATCGTCATAATGTTTGGCCTGGATGGAATAATCTTTATTGGGCATGAGATTTCTTTGTCCTTGATAAGAACGAAATTGAGTAAAGAAATCACCATATTTTGAAATATCGACATATTCAAGATTATGATAATCTCCTTCAAAGAAATAAAAGAGATTGGACTGGAATGATTCATCAAATGCAAACTGTTGATCAAGACACCAGGAATCAAATTCTGGTGAATGAATCAAGATATCACCCTCATGTAGATAATGCTTGATGACTTCAAGCTGAGGTTTGACATTCACGTAGGCAAAGACTCCCATATTGATGACTTTATAATCTGGAAAGGCGTCTTCAATCAAAGTGGAATCATATCCATAACGAGTAGAAGAACCAGAAAAGAGGACAATCTTTTTTTCGTCTTTGACCAAATCAAGATAATCCACCTTATCGCTAAAGGTATCATAATAGGATCCACTCGCTACTGGTTTTCTGATTGCGTTGATATGAACTTTCTTTAATGGGGTTAAAGAAAAAGATGAATCAAAGATATTACTAAGATTGTCGCAAAAAGTGATTTCTTCTAGTCCGGTATGCTTAAAACTATCTGGTTCAATCATCTTAATATGATGAGATAAATGAAGGGATTTCACTTTCTTATTGATAAAAGCACCACTTGAAATTCCTACTACTTTCTTTCCTTGATAATAAGAAGGAATAATAACTTCTTCCTCAT
>OCVV011222245.1_pt1 | contig 13838 bp, 17 predicted proteins | sample 1539721 | NCBI WGS metagenome assembly OCVV01 (sample SAMN02144230, study PRJEB22623) | gut metagenome | biome: sheep rumen | host: Ovis aries | place: New Zealand
TATTTAATCTTTGCTGTAAAGGATTTAAACGGCAATGACTTTTAGATTATCGGCTAGTTAAGATTTTTTCTTGACTAAGCCCTTTTTATTTATTATAATATTTTTATAGAAATAAAGGAGATAAGAATGTCTAAAGGTTTTTGGATAGATAAAATTAAACAAATTCAACAAGATTTCATTAAATATTCAAATGAAATTAATCCATATCATTCAGATGATAAAGATATCATTGATATGAATAATCATTTCAAAGGTTTAGAAATAACATCAACTGAAAAAGAAATATTAAACACTACTTTAGCCGCAATACAAGATTTATGTGATGCGCTATTGGTTTTAACAGATGCAAAGGCAGTGGAGGAAGTAGAACAAAAAGATTATAGTATTTATAAATCGTCAAAGAAACTTCCAATGATGTTAAAAACTTTTGAAGAACAAGGAATAAAAATTACGCCAGCAATTCAACTTCGACATATCTTAAAAGAAAATTCTTTATGGGATGTTGAAGATATAAAAAAGATAAATGAAAATTGTTATATAGTTACATTTGTAACAGAAAGGGACGATATATGCTACATTTAATAAAAGATTTTGCTATGATGGAAGCAATGAAATATTATAATAATGATAAAGATTGCCCAAAACGCCAAGATATGATAAATAATAAAGATAATTTATATATGGCAACTGTTAAGAAAGATGGAGATTGGGCAATGCTAATTCATTATGAAAAAGGTCATAATTTAATCCGCAGCCGTTCAATTAGTAAGGTAACCGGAGTTTATGGTGATTATACTGAAAAATTACCACACATCTGTCAAGCAATGGATTATTTACCAGATAATACTGTTTTACTTGCGGAATTATGTTGGGATGAACCCGGCACTAACGCCAATACAGTTGGAACAATTTTAAGATGTTTACCAGCAAAGGCAATTGAACGCCAAAAAGAAAAGAAATTAAAAGCATTGGTATTTGATATGTTAATGTTGGCAGGTGAAGATTATACAAACTATGCCTATGAATATCGTTTCAATGAAGCCGCTAAGTTATTAGAATATCGTTTAGATGAGTCTCCTTATTTATATTTGACTCAAGGATGTCCAATTGATGAACATCACGAAAATTTCTTGGTTTGGGCAGATGAAATTATTCAAGAAGGTGGAGAAGGATTGGTTATTCAAAAGAAGAGTAATCCATATATGCCAGGAACTAGAACTGCTTGGGCAACATTAAAGCTAAAACAAAAAATGCCAAGCGCTGAATATTTAATAACAGGTGTATTAGAACCTAATGCATTATATGAAGGTATGTGTCCAGAAACTTGGAAGTATTGGTATTTTACTGATGAAAACGGCACATATTATATTAATCGTGATTTTGAAGAACCATTCTATCAAGATGTATTAGCAAAAGGAATTAAATTAACACCTATCACTAAACCTTATTATTATGGTTGGAAAAACGGCATTACAATTATGTTACCATCTGGAATTACTTGCGATGTAGCTAGCGGCTTAACTGATGAGGTTAGAGAGTGGCTAGGAACTGAAGAAGCCCAAGAAATGATACGTTGCGGCGACCTATACGCCGAAGTTGCGGCTATGTCAGTTAATGATAAAGGAAGATTAAGACATCCTTATTTAGTGCGTATTCGTACAAAAGAAAGCGGTGCAAAGGAGGCATAATGAATAAAGAGATACGAACTTATGAAATGTATGATTTCTTCTCAGATAGAGAACGTATTATCAAATATCATATAGAAACAGACGAAGACAAAAAGAATGCTAATCCAGATTATGTAGAAACTGTATTCTTAGTTTCACCTGTTGAATATAGTATTGATGTTTTTATGGACGATTATGGACAATGTTATTATGTAAAATATATTGATAAAAATGGCAAAGAACGTGAATGGAGTTGCGGAACATATAACTTTGATTATTTAGACGATGTGTTTGCGATTGCATTGCACGAAAATCGCTAAATTTGCTAATACTGACTTTTTATAGTATAATGTAAAAAAGGAGTATGAGAAATTAATGACTAATCAACAAAAAATTGAGAAATTTAAAGAGATTACAACAGAAATGGCAGAATTGTATGCCAAAAAGAATTCGAACTATGGAGATAGTTTTGGAAAATTATGCGAAGATTTAGGTCTTATAGCAGGATTAGTACCGCTTCATAATAAGTTAGACCGTTTAACAAATTTAATTAAGGGCGGTGAAAATAATTTTGAAAGCATTAGAGATACTTTTATTGATTTGGCAAATTATGCAATAATGAATTTAATTGAATTTGGGTTTGAAGACACAGCGGCGCCTGACTATACTAATGAAGAAGGCACAATATCTTCATCACAAACAATAAGTTCAGTGCCAAAATCAGAGCCAGTAATGTTTGATTATTTTGAACAAAAACCTATTTGGAGTGGAACTGCAATTTCAAACCATTATTGTAGTTTTTGTAAACGTAAAAATACAACAGATTGTTATAATTGCAAACATTCTAATATTAGCTACTGTACATATTCTGCAACTGCAAGTGTACATGGTTCTAAGGAGTAAAACATGAAAATTTATTTAGCAGGCAGTATCTTTTATTATGGTGATTTATTAAGAAACCTTGAATGGGCAAAGAAAATCCGTGATGCGATTCCTGGCGTTGATCTTTACTCTCCTGTTGAAAATACTGAATTTAATGGTGTTGAAGGAAAGAAAAAATTCGGCGATTCACAAATTATTGCAGATGGAGATAACAAGAGATTAAACAATACAGACATTTTAATTGCTTGTATTGATGGAGATATCATTCCTGCGGGAACAAGTGCGGAAATCGGCAAGTTCCACGAAAAAATTGAAAGAGGCGACCACAAATATATTATTGGCATTTGCACTGATAATAGACAATGTTATTTAACACATAGTGAAGCAAAAGATTTAGGTGGTTCTTCTTCATTAGGAGAACAACAATATAGTTATCAAAATCTTTACGTCACTGGTCTAATCAAACAAGCGGGAGTTTTGGTTTCTAATATTGATGATGCAATTGACTTTATTAAGAAAGTTGAGCATGAATTTGAAATTGAAGAAAAACAAATTTTATATATGGATGAAAATGTAACTATCTTTAGAGATGGAACACACACATTTAAAAACAAATAAGAAAGGAGTGCGGTATAATGGTAAAAGTAAACTTATCTAAAATTGAACAAATGGTAAAGGTAGCAAATTTTATTTTAAATGCAAAGACTAGTGATGAGATTGATTCTGTACTTACTGGCGTTGCAGCAACTGGTGAAGACATTAATTTATTCTTAGATTTAATTAAGAAAACTAATCCAGCAGATGCACAATTTGTTGAAAATAGAGATAATCCTCGTTTCTATGTAAATCAAGTAATTTATGCACCTTACTACAAAACAAATGTAGATGTTATTACTGGTTCTACATATAGAACTATTGTTTATAAGCAAGCAGTCATTACTGCCGTTTCAAGAGACTTCTATTCTAATTATCCTTTTTATAATGAATTCTTATATACTGTAAGATATGTAGATGATTCAACATCAAGAGGAAATATTTTAGAACACGTAATCTTCTTAGAAGACCCAACACCACAAAAAGATAAATAAAAAATACGCTGTTAGAAATAACAGCTTTTAATAAAGGAGATATAAAGTGAATAAAGAAAATTCAAATGGTTTATTATATGATATTCAAGATAAACCTAAAAAGATTAAAGAGTGGGTTTTATACTCTTTACAACAAGTTTTAGCTGTATTCGTAGCGACAGTTTTAATTGCAAATATTTGTGGCACTCCAGTTAGTAGTTGTTTACTTGGTGCTTGTTTAGGAACAATTACTTATCAAATTATAACAAAATTCCGTAGTCCAATGTTTATTTCATCATCAGGTGCAACTTGTAGCGCAGTTATTGGTGCTTTAATACTTCCGGGCGTTAGCGATAAAAACTATTTAATGGTTGCAGTAGGTGGACTAATTATCGCCGCAATTTATGTTTTATTCGCAGTTATAATTAAATTAAGAGGTGTTCAAGTAATTAATAAGATTTTCCCAGCAACAATTGTTGGTTCTGTTACAATGGTAATTGGTTTAAACTTAGCAACTTTCTTAACTGCTTATACACATGATAGTAATATTTGGGAAGTTGTAATCGCAATTATTGTTATGTTAATTATTGCGGTTTCAAGTCATTATTTTAAAGGTTTCTTAAAAACAATTCCATTCTTAATCGGTCTAGCTTGCGGCTATGTATTAGCGTTAATTGTAACCGCTATTGGTTGGGCTAGCTTAGTTTCATTTGAATCATTTAACCAATTACAATGGTATCCAGATTTAACTTTCTTAAAGTGGCAAGCTGGTGACTTTAGTTGGTCAAATGTAATTCAAGTAGTTATATTATTCTCACCTGTTGCAATTTGTGCATTATTAGAACATTATTCAGACCACAAGTGTTTATCTAATATTATTGGTACTGACTTAACTGAGAACCCAGGATTACACCGTACATTAATCGGCGATGGTGTTGCCTCAGCATTAGGAACAGTCGTATGTGGTTTGCCTAATACAAGTTATGGTGAAAGTATTGCAACAACAGGATTTAGTAAAGTTGCATCTGTATGGGTAATTACTGCAGCTGCGGCTTTCTTGGGATTATTAAGTTTCATTGCACCTGTTAGTGCATTTATTCAAACAATTCCAAGTTGTGTATTTGGTGGATGCGCATTAATCCTATATGGATATATTGCAGCATCAGGTTTAAAAACTATTTTAAGAGAAAAACCAGACTTAGAGGATAATAAGAATTTAATTATCATTTCAGTTATCTTAACATCTGGTGTTAGTGGATTAGCATTAAATCTAGCATTTGGTAATGTTTTATTCTCATTTACTGGTGTAGCATTATCTATGATTTTAGGTGTTATTCTAAACTTAATTTTAAAAGATAAAAAAGTTAACGCATAACAGTTAACTGGAGGGATTTATGAAATTTATTACTTGGCTTTTTAAAGTCTTTGGAAAACCGCTATCTGATTGATGGTGAGTTAAATGGAGTAATTTTAGATGGAGAAAAAGTATTCGTCACAATATAGGCATTACTCCAGAAGATGAAATTGGCAATATGGCCGATTTAACGGCGCTAGTTAAAAAGTTATATTCTTATTTTACTTGGACTAGCGATGGTGTGACTGAACTATTTGACAGTATGACACCGCCACCTCAAAATTATCAAAATTATTTAAACGGTCACTTATATGATGACTGCGATGGTTTCCACGCTTTAGTTTACCACTGCCTATATAATAATAATATTGAATGTTATTTATTAAGTGCGGTCGCAGTAGGTGCTGGTCACTGTATCTTATTATTTAAAGATTTTGATAAAAAATGGAGAGTAAACGACTACACAAGAATTTATGGTGGCTTTGATACACCAAAAGAAGCGATTGAAAATTATAATGAAAAATATGTAAAGATTTATAAAGCTAAAAGTGAAGTATGTTTTAATAATTTAATTAAATATAATTATGAAACAGGTAAATTTGAAAAAGTAGACTTACAAGACCTTAAATAATTACCCTTGTGATTTGAATGATTTTAACACCGAAATTTAAAAATTGATAAATTATAAAGATTATTTGACAAACTTGAAAATATGTTATATAATAATATTAGAGTAAGAAAGAGAAAACTTATTCTAATATTTTTTTAAGGATTGATGAAATGGAACAAGAAAAAACATTATTAGAAAAATTTCAAGTTATTGATAACAGATGGTATTGCGAAGGTTGTCCGTATACAAATTTATGCGACTGTTGCAAAATTAGAAACTATGCTGTTGATATAATGGAAGCATTAAAAGAGTACGAAAAGGAGAAAAAGAAAAATGACTAAAAAAGGATTAAGAGAGTTAAATGAAAAATTATTTGCTGAAAATGACCATTTAGAAAAAAGAAATGAAGATATAGTAAACGAACTCGTAAAAAAAGATAGAATTATTAAAGGTTATGAAACTTGGAGTGGAATTGTTTTTGACTTTTGTAAAAACAATGTAATTCGTTATCTACTTGAAGATGAAGTTATTGTATATAATAATGTAAATATAAATCAATTATTATATATATTAAAATCTCCAAGTCACTATAATGTTAGTCTGTGGTTTATAGTAAATACTGAATCTTTTTATGTAATTAAAAATGGAAAACTTGAAGAACAAGAACTTTATCGTTACAAGAACTTTATTGAAAAATTAGAAGGGAAAGAAGGAACAAATGAATAATAACTATAATGAGAACAGTATTATCACTTTAGCTCCTCGTGAAGCCGTGCGTCAAAGTTTAGGTATGTATATTGGTAGTAATGATACTAATGGTATGCACCACTTATTAACTGAAATTTTAGCCAATGCAATGGATGAAGCCGCAGAAGGTTATGGAAAAGAAATTATTGTTAATGTTAACACAGAGGATAACCGAATTTCTGTAAGAGATTATGGACGTGGTATTCCTTTCCATAAAAATGATAGCGGAAACTATGCAATCGTTGAAATGTGTACAAATCTTCACTCAGGTGGTAAGTTTGAAAAACAAGGTAATTATAAATCTTCTTTAGGTTTAAATGGAGTTGGAGCTACAGTAACTTGCGCTTTATCTATTGAGTTTACTATTGAAGTATGGAGAGATAAAGAACACTGTTTCTTTGGTGTTTATGACGGAGAATATGATGACCCAGAAATAACTAAATATAGCGGCAAGGAACAAGGCTCATTAGTAAGTTTTATTCCTGACACTGCGGTATTTGGTGACTTAAAGTGGGATTTAGATTTTATTAAAGAAAAAATGCAACTACACGCATTATTAAATAACAATATTAAGTTTATCTTAAAAGAAAATGATAAAGTAGTTGCTACATATTTTTATACTAATGGTATTAAAGATATGTTAAAGATTAAGACAGATGGTTTAAAAGTATTAACTGACCCAATCTATTTTAGCACAACAATCGTAAATGATGCTAGACAAAGTTGTGATGTAGAATTTGCGTTTACATATACGGACCGCAATTATGAAAGCATTTATAGTTTCGTTAATGGTGGTTATACTCCAAATGATGGAACTCACGTTACAGGTTGGAAAACAGGTTTTACATCAGCCATCAATAAATTAGCCCGTGAAGAAGAAGTCTTAAAAGATAAAGACAAAAATCTAAGCGGAGATATTGTGCGTAAAGGTTTAGTTTTGGTTTTAAGTATTAAGATGACTGAAAGACCGCAATTTGGTGAACAAACAAAACTAACTTTAAATAGTCCATCTGCTCGTGGATTCTGCAGTAAGGCAGTTGGTCAATTAACATTAGATAAGAAGAGTGTTAAACAAATCTTAGATAAAATTATGATTGAACAAAAAGCGGAAGAAGCGGCACAACGTAAACGTGAAGCAGAAGAAAAAATTGCTAAAGGTGGTAAATCTATGAATAGTTTAAGAGATTTGCCAGAAAAATTAGCAGATGCAAGTGATTTAACTAATGCGGAATTATTCTTAGTAGAAGGTGATTCAGCCGCAGGTGGTGCAAGAGAAACTAAAGCCGCTAATCAAGCCGTATTGCCGCTACGTGGTAAGATTAAGAACTGCACAGCGTTAGAGTTAGCAGATGCAATTAAATCAGATGTAATTAAAGACTTATTAGTGACATTAGGTTGCGGCGTTGGTAATAACTTTAATATCAATAATTTAAGATACGATAAGATTATTATTATGACCGATGCGGACCCAGACGGCAGACATATTGAATTATTATTAGCCACATTATTCTTACATCATCTGCCTGATTTAATCACTAAGGGAAAAGTTTATGCGGCAGTTCCACCTCTTTATCGTACAACAAACTCAAACGGCAAAGAGTTAAAATATTGGTATGATGATGATAGTGAATATAAGAAATATTTAAGAGGTCATAAAAATTTACAAGTCGTCCGTTTCAAGGGTTTAGGTGAAATGGGACCTGATGAATTGTATGAAACAACAATGAATCCAGCCAATCGTCACTTAATTCAACTTACAACAACTGATTTAGAAAATACATTAGATTTATATAATCAATTAATGGGTAAACACGCAGAATTGCGTAGAGATTTCATATTTAAGAACAAACTATCTTCTTATGAGGATGAAGACTTATTTGAAGATGATGCCGATGCTGAATAGAAAATTTATTGACAAAATGAATTGTATCTATTATATTAAATATGTTAAACAAAAAGGAGATAAAAAATGAAAGAAACAGCAAATGCTAATCAACCAGTAGAAGAAAAAGTAGAACAACCACAAGGTTGGAAAGATGTTAACCTTAATGTTAGTATGCCACTTGATGCATTAGTTCATTTCTTAAACGTTTTAAATCAAAGATTGGTTAACGTTGAAGATAATTTAACTCTTGAAATTGATGGCAAGAAAATGACATTAACTGAATTCTACGCACAAGAAGCAGAGAAAGCACAAAAAGAACAAGAACAACAAGCAAAGGAAAATTAATCAATGAACGGTAATACAGGTAATCTCAATGAAAGAACTAAAAAAGATTTCTTAATTTATGCGAACAGTGTAATTAAAAGTCGTGCTATTCCAAGTGTTGAAGATAACCTAAAACCTATTCATAGAAAGATTCTTTATACATTGTATGAAGACAAACTAACTCCAGACAAATCAACTAAGAAATGTGCAACAGAGGCGGGAAGAGTTTTGGCTTATTCTCCACACGGAGACGCCTCTGTTTATGGCGCTATGGTTCGTTTAAGTCAATGGTGGAAATTGAGATATCCTCTTATTACAATGCAAGGTAACTGTGGTAATATCTTAGGAGACACTGCGGCCGCATCAAGATATACAGAGTGTAAATTATCACCTGTTGGATATTTAATGCTTGAAGAACTAAATAAGAATTGTGTTGAATTTAAACCTAACTATGATGGAACTACTGAAGAACCAGTTGTATTGCCAAGTAAGTTTCCATATTTATTATGCGGAAATAATAGTGGTATCGCAGTTGGTATGAGTAGCGATTTAGTATCTCACAATTTTAGTGAAGTTGCAGATGCAATTAAATATTATTTAAAGAACAGAGATTGTTCAATCGCGGATTTAATGGCGTATGTAAAAGGTCCTGACTTCCCAACAGGCGGTCAAATTATAAATGGAGAGGAATTATTATCTATTTATACAAGAGGACAAGGCTCAGTTAAAATGCGGGCTCACTATGACGTTATTAAAAAAGGAAATGAAACATTATTAGTGTTCCACGACCTTCCTTATGGAGTAGAAATTGATAGCGGTGTTAAAGCACCTTTAAAGAAGTTAGTTAATGAAGAAGGTTTCGATATTTTCAAAGATATTGATATAAAAAAGATTGGTCCACGTAATTTTGATATTATCATTACATTGGGTAAAAATGCAAATATTCCAGAATGTTTAAATATTTTGTTTACGAAAACTCGTTTAGCCGATACAATTAAAATTAACCAAACAGTAATTGTTAATGGCGAACCAAAAGTATTAAACTTCAAGCAATTAATTAGCTATTGGGTAAATTATCGTAGTAGTATTATTAAGAATATTGCACAAACAGATTATGATAAGATAAATCATAAATTAACTGTCACAATTGGTTTACAAAAATGTATGTCTGATATTGACTTATTGATTAGCCTAATTCGTGAAAGTGATTCAAGAGCAGATGCAAAAGTAAAAATTATTAAAGCATTTGAATTGAATGATGAACAAGCCGAAGCGGTTTTAGATATGAAATTAAGTCGTTTAAGTCGTTTAGATTTAGCAGAATTAAATGATACAGAAAAAGAATTAGAACAAACATTAGCAAAGATTAAAAAATTATTAGATGATGAAGAAGAACGCTTTAAAGTTATTGCTCAAGATTTAGACGATATGAAGAAAGTTATCGGCAAAGATGAGAGATTAACTGAAGTAATTTATAATCGTCCAGTTGAAGGATTAAATAGTCCTGAAAATATCTTAGTTAAAAAAGAATGGTTAGTTTATGAAGACGGAATTATTGCCGCAGATGAACAAGTATCATTAAGTAACGGCAAAGCGGCGGTTCAAAATAACTTAAAACAAGTAGTATTTGCTTATAGTAAAGATGATTTGTTTGGTTACAGCGAAAGCGGCGAAATGTTCCCTCTTATGAAAATGAATGATAAAATGATTGGCGCAATTATTAATGATGAAAACAAAAATAAAGTTGTCACTGTAACTCAAAACGGTAACATCAAAGTTTCATCTGCAAATGAATATAAGTGGAATAAAGTTGAAAAACTTATGAAACTTAAAGAAAATGATAAATTAATCTTTGCGGCGAAATGTAGCGACCAAGATTATTTAGTATTATACGATAATAAACAAAATCATCTATTAAAATTGGCAATTAAAGATTTAGTTGTGGCTTCAAAACTTACAGTTGGAGTAAAGAGTGGATTTGAACAAATTACAACCGCAATGGTAGTTTCAGACCAAGACCTATTATTATGTATCACAAAAGATAATAAAGGTAAGTTTACATCTGTGAAAGACTTTAATGTCGACACACGCGGCAATAAAGGTCAAGCATTAGCAGAAGGAACTGTATTTGTTAAGAGTTTTGAAAGTAATAGAGAGAATATCTATTTAATGCCAAAACAAGGCAAACCTATTGTTTTAGGTCGTGATAAACTTTCAATTAAGAGTAGAACTGCGATTGGAGCAAGTATCGGAACTCGAGCAATAGTTGACGCAATTTAAAAATATCTTGTCAAAATGGATAATATGTATTATAGTATATATATAAAATGATAGTAAGACAAACAAAGGAGTAATAAATGGAAGAAATCATTTTAACCGATAATGGAAAAAAGGTTTTGCAATTTATGCAAGACAATGACCAAGTTCATGTTGGTAAGGACTTGATTGAATTAACAGGAATTAAAGGAATTTATCCGGTATTAAATTCTTTAATTAGAAACAAATTAGTTGAGAAGAGTGCGAAAGTAATTCGTAACTTCACAAACAGCAAAGGCGAAACTCGCCCTAAAGAGTATGAGACTTATAAGTTGACTGATTTAGGTAGAGAGTTTAATTTAATTTAAAAAAATAAGGAGACAAAATGGAAAATTTAAGAGAAAATGAAGTAGTTATCGTAGGTAAATTAGTAAGTGTAGATGTAAGAAAAGATTTTGATAAGAATAATAAAAGTTATATCTCTGTCGATGCAGTAATCGAAAGTCAAATTAGTGGCAAGAAAAACGTTTTTGAAATTAATTTCTATACAAGAGAAATGACAAAAGATAATAAACCTAACAAGTTATATCAATCTTATGACAAGCTTCCAGAGTTAGTTAATAAGAAAATTGAAGTTTCAGGTGAATTAGTAGAAAATAGATTTTGGTCTGCAAATTTAGGTCAAATGGTTTCTGCTCAAAAGATTAATGGTAAGTTCATTAAGACTCAATTAGACACAGTAGCTGATTCTGCAACATTCTCACTTGGTGGATTCGTAGTTAAAGAATTAGTTGAAAAGACTAATAAGAACAATGAAGTATATCGTTATGATATCGCCATTGGTCAAGCAAATTATAATGCAACAGCAATGAATATGTTCACAGTACACGTTAACCCAGAAGACAAGGAAATTGTTAGAGGTGTTAAGACTTACCAAGCTGGTATGACAGTATTAGTAAAAGGTAATTTAGTATTCACTGAAGAACAAGTAACAGTTGAAGATGAAAACAGCGGCTTTGGAGAAAAGATTTCTAAAGTTTATACAAATAGACAAAAGAATTACTACATTAGCGGCGGTTCAAATCCAATCACAAGTGCTGAAGCAGGTCAATATAGTGGTGAATTAATTAAGAACCTAATTGAAGCTTATAAGCAAAAAGATGTTGAATTAATGAGTAATGCATCATCAAAAGAAGCTAATGCACCAGTAGAAAAAGAAGCACCAGTAACTCAAAGACAAAGTAGCTTAATCTAAAATATAGGGTGTATGAATAGTACACCCTTTTTAAATAAATAAATAGGAGAAATAAAATGGAAAATAAAAATGTTTTTGAAATATTAAATAATATAAATGTATCAAGTAAAGTTAAACAAAAAATAGGTTTAAGTTATTTAAGTTGGGCAGATGCTTGGAGTGAATTAAAGAAAGTCTTCCCAGATGCAGATTACACTATTTATACAAGAGATGTAATTAGCAAAACAGTTGAAGTTATTGAAGACACTCAATTTCATACAACTAAAACAATCACAACTGAAACTAGAAATGCAATTCCTTACTTTACAGATGGAAAAACTTGTTATGTTCAAGTTGGTGTAAAAATTGAAGGTGTTGAATATGTTGAATATCTTCCAGTAATGAACAATAAGAATGAAGCTATTCCAGTATCAGTAATCACAATGACTGCAGTTAACAAGGCTATTCAAAGAGCATTTGTTAAGGCTTGTGCTAGACATGGTTTAGGTTTATATATTTATGCGGGTGAAGATTTACCTGAAGTAGACAGAAAAGCCGCACCAGAAATTAATTATGAAGGAATTGAAAAGTTAGTTGATTCAGAAAAGTATGAAGAATTATCTAGTGAAAAAATTGCTGAAATAGCACAAAATGCGGGTCAAAAATATAATGCATTAAATGAAACAATTGTATCTAAGTATTTAAATAATTATATATCAGGTTTAATTGATACATATCAAATTAAAAAATTATCTGAAAATGCAGTAGCAATACAAAAGTTTTATAGAATGTGTAGTGAATTAGAAAAGGCGTTAGGTAATGACAAATAAAGAATATACTAGAGATGATTTATCTAAGTTAATAAAGGAAGTGATGGGGATTACAACCATCACTCCTATGATTAACAAACAAATAGGTCGTTTTTCTATGCAAGGATGGTCGTATAAAGATATTGCACGTTGTATTGTATGGTATACAGAGGTTGCAGGACAAAAGTTGATTCCTATGTATGGACTAGGTATCCTGCCAAACATTAAAGAACAGGCAGATGAATATTTTAAAAAGTTGGAGCTTGACCAACAAAGACAAAAGGCGGAAGCCCAAAAAGTCATCGAGTATCAAGATAATAATATTATATTCCACATTAAAAATTTAAAACATCAAGAAAGAAAAGCAAAGCAATTTAATATTGCAGAGATAGACGTAAAAGGAGATTCTGACAATGGCAATCGTTAAAAAAGATTTATTTGACAAGAATGCCTCTTTATATGTATTGAGTTGTTTAATGCGAAGACCATTATTATTGCAAGATGACCATTATGCCTTTGTTAAGACGGATTTTAATGTTCCATTGCATCAAATGGTCTTTTTTGCTATCTACAATATGGCACAAAACGGCGTAGAAAAAATTGTTCCACAAGATATTGATTTATATTTAAAACAATATGATGCACAGTATGAATATTATAAGAATAACAAAGGATATGAGTTCGTTTTGCAATGCTACCAAACAAGTGAGGGTAGTGATGAAAAACAATTCGAGGCGTATTATAATAGGCTAAAGAAGTTCTCTATGTTGAGAGATTTAGAAGAACTTGGTTTTGACACAAAAGAATTTTATGACACAGAAAAAGATGCATTAAATAGAGATTTAGAAGATGAGAAATTGAATAGTATTAGTTTAAATGCAATCCCAGAAAGAATTAGACAAAGATTAGTAGAAATTGAAAATAGACATATTGGTAAGGATGAAGGTCAATCTCAAACTGCGGAAAAAGGTATGAGAGAATTGGTTAAGGCTTATCAAGAGAC
>OCVV011280702.1_pt1 | contig 13837 bp, 7 predicted proteins | sample 1539721 | NCBI WGS metagenome assembly OCVV01 (sample SAMN02144230, study PRJEB22623) | gut metagenome | biome: sheep rumen | host: Ovis aries | place: New Zealand
GCTGAGCCACATGGTCATCAGCTCGTGGTCCATGTACCTGGCACCGAAATAGCCGTAGCCGGTTTCCTCGTCCTTCTCTTTCCCGGTGAAAGAGAAGTGGATGAAATCAGCGTAACAGAATTGTTCATAGATGTTTGCAGGAGTTGTTCCACGTCTTTTTTTTGAAGAAAAAGCATCAAAATACACCTTCAAAATGACACTTCCAAACATGGCATTTCTTTCTCTTGCTATGGTGTAATCCTGTTGCATAATGGTTGCTTTCGTCGTTGCAAAATTACTATTTTTTCTCTAATTGGACAACTTTTCGTATCTTTATTTTCCGATTTAAAATGGATAAAAATCATAAATGATTGACACAATGAATATTAAAATTGAATCAGATTTCCGGTTTTCCGTAGTCTCTATCCAATACTCAGCTACAGGAGAACTCAGTATCTCCCTGTCTTCCGATGTTTTTCCCAACAGCACCCGTTACCAATATTCTGCCAGTCTTGGCAGCGGGCAAGCCGAGGAGAAGCCTGCCATCAGCCTGCTGGAGTATACCAAATCTTACGCAGCGTCAGCCAGCATTAAACCCCAGACCAAAGATACGTATCGTCTTATGTGCCGACATCTTGAGGCTTATGGTGACACCACCATCGAAAAAGTCAGCACCGCCTATCTCCAAGACTTTATCCAGTATCTCCAGTCTCAGGGCTTGATGACCGGCACCGTACGGTTGTATTTCCAAAAACTGGCTTGTGTCCTCCACGATGCCTATAAGAACGGTTTTTTCGACGACCGAATTCTTCAGCGTGTAAAACGCCCCAAAAGAGAACAGAAAAAGAGATGTTTTCTGACAGAGAAGGATTTGAAGAACCTGACAAAAACCAAGCTGTCTGATGAATACAACAATATTCAAACCATGTTCCTGTTTTCTTGCATGACAGGATTACGCTATGGCGATGTGCAGGGGCTGCGCTGGAAGGATGTGAAGCGCAATGGCAAACACCTCCAGCTGGAGTTCCACCAACAGAAGACCGACACCTATGAGCGATTGCCGTTGTGCGCCGAAGCGGAAGCCCTGCTGCGTGCGCAGAAACGAAGTGGCGAATATGTTTTCAAGGAAGAGACCAATCAAAAGGTCAATGTGGTGTTGAAGCGGTGGTGCAAAAAGGCCAAGATAAAGAAGCCCGTCTCTTTCCACAGTGCACGCCATACCTTCTGCGTACTGTTGCTGACAAAAGATGTACCCATCTACACGGTACAACAGCTGATGTGTCATTCGGACATAGGAACGACAAAGGTCTATGCCGACCTGCTGAACAAGACCAAGGCCAAAGCCCTACGCAAACTCCCTAGTCTGACCCTTCATCAATAAAAATAGTCAATAAAAAAACTTGTACGTAATTCTATTACTTATTTTTCAAAGTGTTGTGTTTATGAATTGAACTTAAGAGGTGTTAAAAAATCATAAAAACACACCTCTCATGTCACCTTTGGGCATTTTAGTGGTTATTATATATACAGAGAAGCTGACCAAAATGGACATAAAACAGGATCCTAAATATGAACTGTTCGACGGCTTGCTCACGCGGCACGTGGGACTGATACGCACCCTCTGTTGGCGGCATTCGTCCTACAGCGACACCACCTGCCGCGAGCTGGTGCAGGACTGCTATGTCGCCATTTGGTTCCACCTCTCCTCCCTGCGCGAGGACAGCAACATCTGGCAGCAAATGACATGGGTTGCGTGGCAATGCCAGAGCGTCTTCTCGCACCGCCTCCGGCACCGGTTCCACGACTGGCTGCCTATCGACGACCACCTGGCCGACACTTTGGCCGACAGCGACGGGCTCAGCCAACGGGAACTGATAGAGGAACTCGCCACAGACCTCAATCCAAGAGAGCATAGCCTGCTCACCCTCATCCTCGAAGGCTACCACCAGAACGAAATCGCCGAGAAACTGGAGACGACACCGGCCGCAGTCAAAAAAATGAAACAACGCATCATATCGAAAATGGCAAACAACACAAAAAAAACATGAAGACAGAACAGGAAATAGAAAAAATCATCAACGCCGAGGCAGCGCGCAACCGCCAGCTCCTTGACCAAATCCGTAACTTGGCCTTGGAACATAATGCCGACCTCGAGGAATGGTGTGCCCGGCGCCGGCGCCGCGATGCCTTTGTCCGCACCGCCGTGGCCGCATGCCTCCTCGCCCTCTTCACCTTAGTCGCCGGTACCACCTATGCTGCGGCACCCGCTCCCGACTTCACAGCAGGAACCTCCCATGGCGACATCCTCCCCGCACAGGCCTTCGACACCGTAACCAGAATCCTCTGCTTGATATAAGACAATAACAACAACGATGACAACCAAAACAACAGCTGCCGCACCCCTACTTCTTTCAAGCATACCCATTGTCCCCGATGTCTCTGTTGTCGTAGAAAAAGGAAGAGCCGAAAAATGAATACAAAGAAGAATATACGACGGTTTTGGATGTGGGTAGGCATACTCTTGCTCGTCGACCTCGCGGTCATCACCCTTTGGAAACGCTGGTACTGGTTCTTTCCCTCGCGCGAGGTCAGCGAAGTCTACACCCGCTATGCCGGCAACGAGGACTTCAACGTCGTCTTCCTCAAGGACTTCAAAATCAACGACACCGTCTTTGTCGACGTCACCCTCCTGGAAGCCAAAAACGACTCCTCCTGGGTCCGTATTAAAGACGATTTCAACATTCTGACGTTCCCCCCGGAGTTCTCTATCCCTATGGAGAGCAATACGGTTGATATAAAGTATGCTCCCAAGCACAAATACAATGCCCCGATGGACACTGTCATTCTGAACAATGACTTAATAGCCATATACTACTACAAGCAAACCATAACCATTTTCCACATCGAAAACGAAGAACAAATAGATGCGATATTCTATCAACAAACAATAAACCTGAAAGAAAAATGAACAAAAGAATTTTCCCCCTGGCATTCCTTGCCGTGCTTTCAACCCTGACTATTAGCTGTCAAAAGGACACCTTTACTGACACCGCACAGGGAACCACTATTTGCAATACCGATATGTACACAGTACAGTATTCCGTCAATGGGTTGCAGCAAACTGTAATCCTGCACAGTGACGACGAATATGAGGCGTTGCTTATTCAACTTACTGCGTTGGCACGCAAAGGTTATGAGATTGTTTTTTTCGACAACAACTATACTCCACAGCCTGGGGTAACAAAAGATGTTGTCACCTATGTTACAGATAGTAGCGATCAGGCAGTAGCCTGGGCAAAAGAAAAAGCTGGAGAGGGGTATCAAGTACGGATAACATTTAATGAGAAAACAAACCTATATACATGTATTGCATATAAATAATTGAATCAAAAGAGAGGGTGCTCCCGCAGCGAAGAATCCGAAACACTTGGAACCGTCGAAGATTCAACCCTGCTTTCCGCACCCCCGGGAATCATAGAGCCTTTCTGCCCTATGCATTGTCTGTAGCATCCTGCCGCCGACATTCCTATTAACGAGTACCCTCTCTTTTTATTGTCTGCACACTGTTTTTTTTGGTCCTATGGTCATTGTGCCCATGCCGCCCGTTAGAACCATAAAACCACCGAGTCACACAATAACAAAGAAACAAGGATATGAGACATCTAAACAAACTTGCCCTCGCCGCCTGCCTCCTCTTGTCCTATGGCATCGCGCTGGGACAGACCGGGCAGGAACTGCCAAGTCCGGCATTCCGTTGGAAGTGCCCGTCCGCCGATTCGGCGCTGAACTTCCATCCGGCGACCACCGCCCCACTCCTTTTCGACAGCATCCCCTATGCCGAAGACTACACCATTGTGGTGGTCTATAAGCCCGTCGTGGACACCGAGGCCACCGTGTGGCAGCTCGTTTTCTCTGACGGCATTGTTCGTGGGCTGACCACCGAGCGTATCCTCTCCGACAGCACTGCCATCCGATTTACCGAACATACCGACCGCAAACCGGTGATCCATACCTTGCGCCAGTCTGCTCCCGACTCCTCATCTGCCTACGCCAGCCTGTCTGTCGGCGACGGAAACATCAAGGTCTCCGAGGTGCTGTACTTCAATCACCGTCTTGGCAACGCCGTCCTACGCAGGGTGCAGTCCATCCTGGCCGTCCGTTATGGCATCACCCTCGGCCCTGTCGACTATATTGGAGTCAATGGCCATCGTGTCTGGCAGCATCGGCTCGACAGTGCCGTGTTCCACCACCGCATCACGGGTATTGGCAGCGACACCTCCCTCCATCAATTGTGCAGCCGCTCCGAAATGGACGGCTCCGTCGTCACCCTCTCTGCCGACAGCCTCCCGCAAGGGGCTTACCTTCTCATTGGCGACAATGATGCACCTCTGACATTCCTGCAGGAGGCCTCTGACATTGAAATGCTCGCCCGCCAATGGCGCGTTCAGAGCTCAGGTACAGAGAATGTCGCGTTTTCTCTTGCATTTGATACGCGGAGTATTCCCGTTCCCACCGACAGCCTTGTGCTGTTACTCGATGGTGGCATCATCCTCCCATCGGTTGTGACTGCCAACGAAGTACGTTTCAATAATCTATGGCTCCCGTCCGACACCTGCACCTTTACCCTCGCTCGCGGCGCCCTCTTGTGGCAGCTGGCGCAATCCGGCACCAAGGGCGCCAAAGGTCACAGTGGCAAAGAGTATGACGAACATGAGAAAGTTTCAATTTTCAATTCTCAATTTTCACTTTATCCGAATCCCACCACTGGCCATTTCAACATCGAGGTGTCCGGTGCCCGTCAGGTACAGGTAACGATATACAACCTACAGGGTAAAGTAATCGCCACCTACGACGACAATGGCCATGACCACTATTGCTTCGAAGGTTCCCTGCCAACAGGCAATACCTACTTCGCCACCATCGCCACCGAAAACGATATTCAAACAATAAAACTGATAATAAAATGAACAAAAATTTCATGAAAAAAACCATTATTATCTCATTGATGGCAATCGCTATCTTCAGTGAAGCAAAAGCTCAGTATTATCTCACAATTTGGAGGGGTGACACTCGTATGGGAATCATTGTTGGTGCCTCACATGGTTTCAAACCTTTCGATCTCTCAATCCCTTCTGGCTATAATCTTGATGGGGAGGCCACCACAGCCTTCATCACCCCATCGATAGGTTTGTACTCTGGCAGGGAAAAGGAAATTAATCGCAGCACATCCTTTGGCTTCGACGGAAGTATCGTTTATGGGAAACCCATAACCTACGCCACTCTGAAAGATGCAGCCAACAACACCTACGATTACACATTTGGCCTGAACTGCGTTACTGTCAAGGAGAATGTATATTTTGCCTTCTCCACAAGTCGTTCGTTACAGGTTAATGTGGGGGCGGGCATATTTGAAGGGTTCATGTTCGGTGGTACAGCCACCTCCGAGTCGTCGTCGCCCATGGCTCCGGAATGCACATTCGGAGACAGTAAGGGCTTCGGTTTCAGCATAGGCCTGACAGCAGCTGCCGGAGTCACTTATTACTTCAGCGACTCTTTCTTTCTGAAAGGTTCCATAGATGCCCTGATTCCACTGCTTTCGAGTGGGAATATGGGTATGGATGACGAATGGGATTTCGGCTATGGCTCAAATCCTTCCTTGAAAGCCACTCCGACAACTGGTTTCTGTTTGGGAGCCTCCGTTTGCATAGGATTCAAGTGGTAACCGCCAACACATAAAGTAAATCTAAAGACTACTACAAATATTTATAATGATTCGACACACATATTCATCAATACTAGCAATAGGAGGCATGGCGATATCCATGCTCTCCGCTTGCCAAAGCCCCATCCGCGAGGACAACAGTGTTATTCATGCCGCTCCTGTAGTCCGGCATGAAGAAAAAATCTCACAACTTTCCAGTGCTGTCGTTCAACGTGACATCAATACCGACATGCAGGTACATGTCCGGTCTGGACAACCTTTGGTTCTCCAGACCGAGGGTTTGTCGCTCTCGGCACTTGATGCCACCGTACTCCACGAAGCCGTTTATTCCGTCACTTCGCTAATGGATGACGAACTTCCACCACTACCGCAAGGCATGATGAATATGACGGAATCGACGGCAGGCTACCGCCTATTACCCGGAGGAGAACACTTCTCACCGTATGCAGAGCTCCGCATCGCCTACGACCCCAAGCGTTTGCCCCAAGGCTATACGCCCGACGACATCTACACCTCCTTCTATGACACCTCAAGCCTGGCATGGGTCCGTCTAGAACGAGTGGAAGTGGATACCATAAACCATGAGATTGTCTCATTGACCACACACTTTACCGATTTCATCAACGAACTCTTAAAGGCGCCAGAGATGCCTGAGACCCAAGCCTTCGTCCCTACGGTGATGAGTGATTTAGAAGCTGTCAGCCCGATGGATGGACTGACGACGATTCAACCACCCACGGCCAACAACAACGGCACCGCCAATCTCACTTATCCCCTTGTCATCCCTGCCGGACGCGGTGGCATGCAGCCCAATCTGGCGCTCACCTACAGCAGCTCTGGCGGCAACGGATGGCTTGGCGTGGGCTGGGACATACCGATACCGGCCATTACCCTCGACACCCGCTGGGGTGTACCCCGCTACAGTGCCGACAAAGAGACTGAGATTTACCTTCTCAATGGCGAGCAGCTGGTGGCAAAAGACAGTGCAGGTGGTGTGTTCCCCCTGCCGCACCGCACCAACAACCAAGCCGGCCGTCTGCCTGACGGTACTCAGTTCTTCGCCCGCACTGGTGACGCCCACGACAGCATTGTCCGTCACGGAGACAGCCCGAAAAACTACTGGTGGGAAGTGGTGGACCGCAATGGCACCACACATTATTATGGGCACTATTTGCTTGACAGTGTGTCTAATGCATCATTTCCGACCTCACTCTCCGACGACAATGGCAATAAGGCCAGATGGATGTTGTCCGAGAGCCGCGATACCTATGGCAACTGGGTTCGATATTATTATGAAATTGATGGAACCAGCGGCTCGAATCAAGGTCGACAGATATATCCCAGCCATATTGAATATACAGGAAATAACAACGACCCTGGAAGATACCACATCTATTTTACACTCAAACAACGTTCCTTGAACGATATCCCGGTTACTTGCAATAATGGTTTCAAAGAAACAACAAGTCAAAGACTGTGTTATATCCTTGTCAAAATGGATGACACTTTCATAACTGGTTACTATTTCGAAATGGATGAAAACACATATGAATCTAATTTCAAAACACGGCTAAAAGCCATCGGTAAGGTGGATAGCTGCTATGATATTGTCAGTTTCATGGAGGTGGGCTGCTCCAAAAGTTTTGAAAATGAAGCTTACATCGGAACCCGTCAGGAATTTGAATACTATAATGCCCCTCGTCCTGGATCCCTCTTCTCCAGAGAATACCATGGCATAGGGAACGACGACAGTATTTCCGCCTTTTTGTTTACCCCCTCGTTTCGGGTAAACGGTGTTGACAAATCTACCGCCTTGGGACTCTCGCACTCCTCCACTTGGAATATTGGAGGCACCTTGGCTGCAGGACTTGGCGCAGATGTTTACTTAACCACTGTCAGTTTGGGTGGCAATTACCATAGAGGGGGGAGTTCGAGTGAATCGTTAATGACCCTCGTTGATATGGACGGTGACGGATTAGCAGACAAAGTGTTTATCAGTGGAGACAATGTGTATTGGAGAAGACAGAAGCCAAACAATGACAGTATTATTAGGTTTGATGTCGCACAAAAGTTAAATGGAATACACTATTTTCTACAGGAAAACAGCGTAAACAATACATGGGGCATCCAGGCATCGGCGGTGGGCAGTGGCAGCGGAAGCTGGTCCAAGTCCACATCCACTACTTCCATCTACTTTGCCGATGTTGACGGAGACGGCCTTGTCGATCTGGTTGACAATGGACAAGTGTATTTTAACCGTCTCGTAAATGGTCAACCCAATTTCACACTCTACACAGACAATACGACGGGAGACCCCCAATCACCTTCTTCTGGACAGCAGCAAGAATGTGGCAGCATCATTTTTGATGGGATGGTCGACGACAGTGTGGCTTGTGAACGTTGGTGGGAGAAGGTGGGAGAAGGTTCCGCCAATGGCTACACCAATGCAATTCAACTATGCCAGGAGTATTCTTCTGACCAGGACCATTGGGCCACATGGGAATTGCTGGGAGATGATGCGTACCTCATCAGTTATTACGTCAAACGAATAGATTGTTCACATCGCAATCTCAGTGCTGTCGGGGTACCCAACACGGAAGCTGTTCGCGTTTGGGTGGCTCCGGATTCAGCAACAATACAGGTGAGGTGCAAAGTGGAACTTCTGGAAGACTCCTCTCTAAGTCGACTTGCATCGAAACATAGTGATGGAATAATATACACCATACAGCACTCCTCAGGAATTACTGCACACAATGACAGCCTGTTTTGTGATTATGATACAATCATTGCCTCTCTTCCCCTTTGTGACAACTGTCGCGGTGCGGGAAATGCCTATAACAATACTTACACTCTAACTGTAAAGAAAGGTGACATCCTGTTCTTCAGACTGCAGTCGGGGAACGACAAGCAGTTCGACAATGTAAAGGATGAAATCACCATTACATGCAATGGCAACGCCTATTCCAGCAAAGATGCCTTCATTTTGACTGACAACAAGTACTTTACGGCCCCGATGGACGGACACTATTCTTTTGACGTATTGGATTCATGTGCTGGGGTTGAATTCCAGAACCGTCCGCCGGATACAGGGAGCATTTGGACTGGACACACTCTTCGCTTCAATGCATATAGCACCTCCTCCGGCACAAATTGGGACAATAATGACCTGCGTATAAAGATAAAATTCTGGAGCAGCGAATTGCCTGACACAATAATAGTATGGTCTCCATGTCACAAACATATAGTGCATCCTGATGGTAGCCAATGGGCGGATACGAATTACCGAAAACGCTTTGGACCGCTGTACAAAGGATGGGGGCAATTCGCCTATCGTCCCGTCAAGGGCAGCAATGAAAACTTTATTCAACTGGCAGACCTTATTGTCCCTAACCATCTGATGAGGGGCAATGACACCTCTGGAGTCCGCGACCGCATCAACACTGATATCGACAGTGCTGGATTTTGCGACTCCGTCCTGGCTGCCGGACTATACCGACTGTCGGATTCTTCCGCCTGGGTTGAAATGATTGCCGATGCGGAGCACAATAGCTGGGTTTCCTTTGGGGCCCAGAACTCCATTGGCCGCAACATGATTAGCAATTCTATCCAGGAACAATGGTACTCGTCCGCTGCTACCGTCGCTTCCCAGAATCCGTCCTTCTCTCTGCCTCCCACAACCGATTATGACGACCCTGTGCCTGCGAGCACAGGCAACAACTCGGTAAAGGCAATCCGAAAGGTCAGCCGTTCAGACAATCAGAGCTATTCCGCCGGTGTGGCGAGCTATGGAGCATCCTATAGCCACGGAACCAACAGCATTGTCATGGATTATATGGATTTGAATGGAGATCGTTATCCCGACATCGTTGGCAAAGGGTGTGTGCAATACCGCCAGCAATGGGGTGGTATGGGAGAATTGACAGAATTGCCGGGAGGAGTAAACAACATCTCGGCTTCGTCGACCAATAGCATTGGTGTGAGTTTCGGAGCATCACCTATTAGCCACAAGCGCTCCCTGTCCTCGAACCCCAAGTCTGCCAAATTCTCCCTCTCCGGTGACGGAAGTGGTGGTGGCGACTTCTCCATCGGTTGGGACAACGCCTCCTCCTCGTGGCAGGATGTCAATGGCGACGGACTCCCCGATTACGTGTTGGACAACGGAATGGTAAGACTCAACACGGGATACGGTTTCCTTGATGCCGAGAACTGGAATATTGACAATATACACTCAGGCATGAGTGCTTCGGCCGCTGTCAGCAGTGATATCTCTCCTAAACTCAACATCTCTCAAGGCAGCATCCAACTTGGCGCCGGACTGAGTCGCTCGGCCAACCGCACTGATTATACCTTGCTGGATGTCAATGGCGACGGGCTCCCCGATAAGGTGTGGCGCAATCTGATAGACCTTCGTGAGATAACCGGTTGGGATAATATAATAGATCCTATGGACTCCGTACATGTGCGCTTTAATTTAGGCAATGGTCGCTGGTCCAGCACCTACGACATAAACATCAAGAATTTCAACTTGTCTGAGACATACAACGAGTCCCTTAACGCAGGCGTGACCTTCGGTACCACGCTATTCGGCATTTTCAAAGCAACGGTGGGTGTCAACGGATCGCCCTTCAGCAGCAATGTCGCGCGCGACCGTATGCAGCTGGTTGATGTCAATGGCGACGGTTGTCCCGACCTTGTCACCTCCGACGCTGAAAACAATTTGGTCGTCCGGTACAATATGGGGGGCAAAACCAATTTGCTGCGCAGAGTGACCGGATTCACCGGCAGCAGAATCCACCTTTCCTACCACCCCTCCACTCCTGACTATCACCAACCCTCCCTTACGTGGCTCTTGGATACCGTAACAACCTACGACCCTCTCAACCCTAACGGAGGGGATACCTCAGTGACGGTGTTCGAATACTCCGACCCGAACTATAACCGATACGAACGCTCCTCCTTCGGCTACGGTTCCGTTGTCATCAAACAGATAGACCCCGAGGATGGCAGCGTGTACCGAAAAGTGCAGCGGAACTACTACAACACCAATATCCTGAACAACCGACGTATCAGGAGAGAACTTACCTCCGACGGCAACGACAATAAGTATATTGAGAAATTATACTTCTACGACTACGCTTCTTACGATGGTGGCGAAGTAGATACCTGTAGCGGCAAAGCCTATAACTACTTCGATACTACTGTGACCCGCTACTTCGAAGGCGACACAAATCCCAAATTGACGGTAAGGGAAATTTTCCAGTATGACGGGTTCCACAATGTCGTCAATTACATCGACGAGGGCGACACCGCAAGCAACAATGACGGTCTTGTTATATACCTCTACTACCACCCATCTCCGGGGCACAACCTCATCGGCCTTCGCGAGAGCTACACGGTGACACCTACTGGTGCCTCGACACCGCAGCGCGAAGCCTATTTCGAATACAACAGTCGTGGACGTCTGACGAAGCAGACCTTGGGCAGCGGCCCGAACGCGCCGGTTTATGAATTCGAATACGACACCATCTACGGCAACCTCGCCAAAGGAACCCTGCCGGAAAACCGCAGCCATCAACGGATGTCCTACACCTACACCTACGACACCACCGTCCACACCTATCCCGTCCGCACCGACAACGCCTATGGCGAATACTCCTCGGCCACCTACGACTACCGTTTTGGCAAGCCTCTGACGGTAACAGACGTTAGCCACAGCACCATGACCTATACCTACGACTTTGCCGGACGTCTCGCCACGGTCACCTCGCCGATGAGTTCAGGAGTCCCCACTCTGGAGAACCGTTACCACCCAGTGAACTACTACCACGGCGGATGCACCCCGCAGGGATATTCCTACACCCCCTCCCCGACAGGACACCCCTACAGCGTCACCCTCCACTATGACGACACCGGCAACCTGATCACCCGGACGGCAGTCCTCACCGACGGCTTCGGTCGCGTACTGCAGACCAAGAAAGGTCTGACCGCCAACGGAACGGTGGCCATGCAGGTCTCGGGGCGCACCTTCGTCGACGCCCTCGGCCGCGCCATTCGCCAGCATGCCCCATTCACCTCCAACGACACAAGCATCACCCACCTGGGCACTCTCGACACCTCGCAGTCCACCACCTTGATGGCCACCACCGCCTACGATGTCCTCGACCGCGTGGTCAGGACAGACCAGCCCTTGGGTATCACCACGCAGTCTCACTACGATATCTCCAACCGGCACTTCGTCGCCACCGTCACCGACCCCAACGGCAACATCACCACGCAATACTCCGACTACGAAGGCCGACAGGTGCAGTTCACCGATGCCAATGGAGATAGTACCTTGATGCATTATGACAACCTCGGCCAGCTGACATGGACCCAAGACCCCGAAGGCTTCCAAACCACCTACGACTACGACATCCTCGGCCGACTCGTCCGGCGCATCCATCCCGATGCCGGCACGACAACGTTCACGTATGACCCCGCAGGCAACCTCATGAAAGAAACCAACCCCTTGGGAGAAATTTTTTACAGCTACACATACTACAGACCCAAGAAGAAACGTTATTCCTACATGACAGGCAACGACGTGACCTACGAATACGGCACCAGCGGCAACGACATCGGCCGCCCCGTCCGCATCACCGACGGCAGCGGCAGCTACGAATGCCACTATGACAAACTCGGCAATGTCACTGACGAGACACGCACCATCGCCCTGCCACAGCACGGCGAGGTGTACCAGTTCAGAATGCTTTACCAGTATGACAGCTGGGGTCGTATGCTCTCGATGACCTACCCCGACGGCGAGGAGATAACCTACACCTATCAGTGGGGCGGTGACCTCCTCTCCATGCACGGCAACAAAAACGGCAACGACCGCACCTACATCAGGGAGATACAATACAACTCTTTCGGACAGAAAGAAAACGTGAACTATGGTAATGGCACCAGTGCTCACTATACTTACGACGCGCTGCATCGCCTCGTCAATCTCCAAAGCACTGATAGCCTAGGCAACTTAATGCAAAACATTGACTATACTTTTGACAATGCAAGCAATGTTACGGGCATTGTCAACAATGCCGGTGTTGTGAACATGCTTGGAGGTGTATACGAAAATACCTATAAATACGATGCGCTGCACAGACTTGAAGAGTCGTATGGTGGAGGTGCCATAGGAAACTACAACACCTATCTTAATTATTCACCATCGGGCAGACTGATAGGGAAATTCCGCGACAACAACTCAGTCACACTGTCGGCCTCAGTCGATATGGCCTACGGCTACTGCAACGACTATCAGCCTCACGCCGTGAAGCGTATGTTCGACTACAAGAACGGAATGCTTTACGACATGCGCTGGGATGAAGCAGGCAACCTCGGTCAGGTGAGCATGGCCAGGCCGGGCGAAATGTTTGAGGCAGGACGTTTCCTCTTCTGGACCGAGGACAACCGTATGCACGCTGCCGTGGACGACAAACACTATAGCTACTATGCATACGATTACGGCGGGGAGCGCCGGTTGAAACTGGTGGGAGTCAACAGCTCAGTGGATGTCAATGCCGAATACATGACTGCTATCTCTACATTGAACGAGCCGACGCTCTATCCCTCTGCCTACATGGTGCTGACCAACAAGGGCTACACCAAGCACTACTATGCCGGTACCGAGCGCGTGGCCGCACGTCTCGGCGGTGGCGGACTGGATGCCCTGTATCCTGTTATCGGTAACGAAGAAGAACTCCAGAAAAAAGCTGATATATTGTTTAAACAAAGCATCGAACAGGTGAACAGCCGTGTGCTTCATGAAAATGATCTCGACTGCATAATGAACAATGAATTCACTAAGGAGGAGTTTGGCCACCCAATTGAAGGCATCCCCTACCAGATGAAGGCAGACGTTAAGTGTGACCACAGCCAGCTCAATGAAATGGTCAACTCAATGTTGACCGATTATCATAACGGAAAGGAGGATGAAGTGTACTTCTACCATTCCGACCACCTCGGCAGTGCCAGTTGGATAACTGACTTCGGCGGTGAGGCGGTACAGCATATCCAGTACCTGCCCTACGGCGAGCCGTATGTTAATCAGCATCCCGCCGGATACCAGGAACGTTTCACGTTCACCGGGAAAGAGAA
>OCVV011341540.1_pt1 | contig 13836 bp, 9 predicted proteins | sample 1539721 | NCBI WGS metagenome assembly OCVV01 (sample SAMN02144230, study PRJEB22623) | gut metagenome | biome: sheep rumen | host: Ovis aries | place: New Zealand
ATTTTTAACTCTCTTTAAAATATCCGGCTCCATAGGGATCGACATCAGTATGGAAAGCCGCTTTGCAAACTCCTCTGCCTGGTTGTATCCACGGGCCTTTTTCTTGTCGGTGTACATGGGAACAGGCACTATCACATCAGGAGCCACGTCAGAAAGCCAGGTCTTGTTATTCTCGAAGGAAACCCTGGCCAGCGGCCGGGCATACACCCGTCTGCCGGAATACTTGAAGCGGTACATGGCCGTCTTCATGGGTCCTGTATATAAAAAAGCACTCCTGCCCTGGATCACCGCGTGGTCCACACCCTCACAGTCCCGGCATAGATCCGTCATCATGGTCACGATAGGCTTTCCGCATCGCAGACATACCCTGCCCGAAACCGGGCGCACCAGCCTTACGCATATGTCACAGAAAATCCGGTCGGACTCATATCCATGCAGGATGCCGTCACAACCGGGACATCTGGCAGGATAAAGGATCCGTTTAAAGGCCCCTGATATTTCTTTTTTCATCTAACGCCTCCGTATCACAACGGAAGCTAAGTCTCTCCCAAAAAACTATATCATACCACGTCTATTTAAGCAACTTGCTGAAGTTCTCGTCCTCGAAGTAGTCTGAAAGCTCGTAAAAAAACAAAAGCTCAGCCGGCCCTTCCTCCTCCAAAAGCTGTAAAAAGGATGCGTTGAAGTAGCGCAGATCTACCATGATGATCCTCTTATATGAACCGTAAAGGTAAGGAACGGCACTGTTGGCAAAAGAGTCCTTTACCACAAGGAGGGTGTCCTCATTTTTCGCATCCTCATTTACGATATCAACCCTGCCGAAATTGCCGCCAAAATATGCCGCATACTTGTCCTTTTTAGCCAGGTATTCCTCTTCGTAAAGAGCGCCCTCTTTCCCATCAACAAGCACTGTAGGCATGACCTTTGGTACCGGATATGAAAATGCCTCGCCGTGGCACATTGCCAGTGGCGCCTTTGAATAAAGGGTCCCAAAAAAGGGAGCCTGTGCCGTTTTCATTTCCAGATCAGTCTCTGCCTTCTGCCTGTTTACCGCAGTAAGATACATCCCTGCACCTCTTTCGGCGCCCAGTGTGTTCCAGTGATGGTCCGTTGAGAAATACTCATCCGGCAAAAAGTCACGGGGTTCATATAATATCATCGCGTCCGGCACGCCATCGGATATCTTTTTAATCACAGCCCGGTCATCATAGATGTAGGCCCCGGAAGGGAGCATTTTTTCTGCCACTACGGAATTGGTGGGAGCCAAAAATACAGAAGTCTTTATATCGGGGTGCTCAGATGCCACCCTTTCTGTCACCAGTATATTTGTAGAAAGCCGCTTCTCGGAGATGTCGGCATCCGTCACCATCTCCAAATACCTGCCGTCCCCACCGATGTATACATCTCCCATCTGTCGCTCACCCAAAAGGTATCTGATACCTGTGGACAACTGCACAAAGAAGTCCCTGCCTGTCATCTGATCGCCACAGGCCTTTTCGAAATCCTTTTGCACCTGCCCGGAAAGTATCTCATCAAAACCGATCCCGGGATATGAAGTCAAAACCCTGTTTTCCATTTCAGAAAAGGTTCTTGGGGCATGAAGCACACATAGGCCTCCTCCCAACAGGAGAAAGCCTATGAAAAGCACAATATGTAATCTATGAGTCCTACTGCTCATCTGTCTCGCTCTTCCCATTTGCGGCATCAAGAGAATCCATATATCCGGTAAATGCAGATTCCGCAAGGCCCCTCTTTTTGCTGACGATATAGCAAATAACTCTGCCTCTGCGTACCAAAGTATAGTTGGTCACCAGCTCTACCTCCTCCGGGGAGTACTCTGCCATGGTCCCCCTGCGTGTTTCCACATGGCTTACTATGGCCTCCATGACCTTTGCGTTGTCCGTTTCCTTTTTAGTAGTAACTACTGCTATCTCCGGAGCCGTGCCATCTGCAGCGTAAGCGTAGTAATACCCATCCACAAGGCTATAATCCGCATCACAGAGAGTGGTAAAGTTGAGCTCCGCGTCCTTATCTGCGGATGTGACCACTGACATCTCGGGAAGGGATGTGTCCGCCTCCTGTAAAAGCATCCCTATTGTCGTTGCATCTGCTGTAAGGGACTTGTCTCCGCAGCCTGTCATGCCAAGTGCCAAAACTCCGGTCAAAAGTATTGCCAATATCTTTTTCATGTCTTTCACCATCCTTAAACTCATTTTTCTGCTTTACTGCCCGTCTTCTTCTGCATAAAAACACTCAGTAACCCCATCCCCGCCGGTCTTAGTAGTAGTGATCTGCTCGGATGCAAGGTATTCCTCAGGATCTCCCTTCATATCGGAGTCTCCCGACATGCCCTCGTCCATCATGCCCTCCTCGGTGTATCCGTAGTCATTGGGATCGATGGCGATCTCTGTACCAAAAGCCTGATTGATGGCATCCGTAAGGGCTTTGCGTTTCTCCTCGGAAAGCTCTGAAGCCGCCTCGCTCATGGATGCGCCGTCATAGGTCTCCACGTAAATTCCCAGTATATACCCTCTGGCCTCATCTTCATTCAGATACCAGGAACCACTGACATATCCATCAGTACCTGATGATGAAATCGCAGACTGGAGCTGGGATACTATATAGTCAGCCACAGGATAGTCCTTTTCCGTAACCTTGTCAAACTGATAGAAAAACACCTTCCTGCCTTCATCAAGTCCCTTTTTGATATCTGCAGGCACATCCTCGATCTTTTTCATATCCTTCTTTTTCTGGTTTGCAGCGGTGTACTTCACGCCCTTTGCCTCAGGCAGCGCCGACTGATCCCAGTCATGTCCCAAAAGTGCCGCAGAGTCGTTCATGTTGAAATTGCGGAAACTGGGCTCCTTTACACCGGCACTGGCATCGCTATATACATCCGTGTGGTACCATTCACCATCATCCAACTGCACCAGATCCCATGAGTGATATTCATTGTGAACTATATGGCAGTCCATACCCAACATGTTCATAAAGAGTCTGAATGTGGTGGCATAGCCAACGCACACCGCACCATTACCGGAAAGCACTCCATGGGGAGTGTACTGGTCTCCTCCGGTCTGTGTCGGAAGCGTGACTGTGGTACTGGCACCCTGCCCAATATTTTTAACCATCCACTTGTAGATAGCCTCTTCCTTTTCATAGTTTGTCATGCCATCCTTGATGACCTCATCCACGACCTTTTTGGCCATCTTAAGGGTCTCTTTATCCTCATCGGAAAGCTTTGAATCATCTCCGGACTTATAAGCATCAGAGATAGCGGTGGTGCTCTTTATCTCATACTGCTCGCCCACCTTGTAGCCATCTTCCTGATAGGTGTTCTGCTGCTCAAGCGCATCCGCCTCTTTTTTCTGCTGGTCCGCCACATAAGCGGTAAGCTGCATGTTGGAATACACCAGATATCCCTGTATACCCAGGCTGCCTGCAAGCATGATCGCCAGGATCACCGGCAGTATGGGCCTGCGCTCCTTTTTAGGTTTTTGTTCTTCAATAATATTGTCCTGCTCTGTATTGTTCTCCATGTCGTATCCTTTCCAATCTGTACTAACTGTAATATTGACTGTAGTACAGTTTAGCATACCTTCCATTTTTTTGCAAGAGTTCTTTATGAGAACCCTGTTCCAGTATCTGGCCGTTTTCCATATAGAGTATGCAATCCGCATCCAAAATGGTAGAAAGTCTGTGAGCCACCACAAAAGTTGTCCTTCCCTCCATCATCCTGTGAAAGGCATGCTGTATGGTCTGCTCTGTCCTGGTGTCGATGGAGGATGTAGCCTCATCCAGGATCAGCATGGGGGGCTGTGATAACATAAGCCTGGTGATGCACAAAAGCTGACGCTGTCCCTGAGACAGAGTCTTGCCCTCCTCACCTATTACAGTATCGTAGCCCTCCTTCATCCTTCGGATAAAATCATGGGCGCGGGACTTTTTGGCTGCTGACACTATCTCATCATCCGTGGCATTAGGATTAGCCATTAAGAGATTTTCACGGATGGATGCACTTTTAAGCCAGGTCTCCTGAAGCACCATGCCGTATCTCGCACGCACATATTCCCGGGGTAAAGAACGTATATCCACTCCGTCCAAAAGGATGGCGCCCTCATCTACATCATAAAATCTCATCAGAAGGTTTATAAGTGTGGTCTTTCCGGCTCCGGTGGGTCCCACTATAGCTATGCGCTCACCGCAGGCTGCGCTAAAGCTTACATCATGCATAAGAGGCTTACTCTTGTCATAGGAAAAGCTTACATTTTTAAACTCTATACTGCCCTCGCCCCCATGGATGGTGTCGGAAACCGCCCTATCTGCCGCTTCCTCACCTTCGGCGTCTATAAGTTCAAAAAGCCTGCCGGCGCAGACGATGGCATTTTGCATCTCCGCTATGACCCCGGTGATCTCGTTAAAAGGCTTGGTGTATTCCCTGGCATATCCCAAAAACGAGGTGACAGCGCCCACCGTAATGCCGCCGGATATGGCCAAAAGCGCTCCCGCCACTGCCACGGCTGCATATATCAGGCTGTTAACAAAGCGGGTGGAGGGATTCACCGTAGAGGAATAAAAGGTGGCTAAAAATGAGCTTTTTCCCAGCTTTTCATTTTTTACGTTAAAAGCCTCCTTTGTCCTTTCAATATGATCCAGCTGCACCAAAAGCCGCTGGTTTTCTATTGACTCGCCCAGATAATCCGTCATATCCGCCCTGTCCACAGCCATCTGTGTAAAGTTCTTTTTTATGCGTGCAGCTATAAAAGCGGCCAGGGCCATGGAAAGAGGTGTAAGTGCTATGACCAAAAGTGCTATCCACCTATGTATCCGAAGCATAAAAACTATGGTACAGATAATGGTAAGTACACCTGTAAAGGCTTGGGTAAATCCCAAAAGCAACCCGTCCGCAAAACTATCCGCATCAGAAGTAATACGGCTGATATAGTCGCCACGAGCAGCCTTATCAAGCCCGGACAAAGGCATGTGGGTCATGCTGAAAAAGGCCCTCTGCCTTAGACTTTTGGTGACACCGTAGACGATCCGGTTGTTGTTTTTGTTCATTAAAAGCTGGGTTATTACCGTAACCGCTATAGCAATCAGCATCTTAATAAGAACCATCACCAAGGCAGGCTCATCCACCCGGCCTGCACCCGCCATGGTATCCACCGCATCTCCCAGATATACCGGTATGAGAAGCGTGGAGGCCACTGTAGCTGCCGCCAGGATCAGCGTCAGTATGATCCGCACAGTATATGGTTTTAATTCATGTAAAATACGTTTCATTATTACTTCCTTAAAAAGATCCTTTTCTTCGCTTCTGATGACAGATGTCATTCTGAAGGCAAAATTAGGAATCCGGGAACTGAGCGTGGTAGATCTCCCGGTACACTTCGCAGTCAGCCATGAGCTTTTCATGTGATCCCAGTCCGGCCACCCTGCCATCCTCCATTACCAGTATCTGATCACAGTTTTTGCAGGATGAAGCCCGTTGGGAAATGATGATCACCGCCGGGTGCCATGGCAGGGAAGAAATATTATCCAAAAGCCGGCGCTCCGTCCCCAGATCTAAAGCACTGCTGCTGTCATCCAAAATCAGCACCTTTGAGCGGTTCATAAGGGCTCGTGCTATGGTAAGCCTCTGCCTCTGTCCACCGGAGAAATTTGTACCACCTCTTAATACCGCCTCATCCAGCCCCTTTGGCTTCGCGTACACAAAGTCAGAAGCACATGCCAACTCCAGCGCATTTTTTATATCCTCCTCCGTGGCATCCTTATTTGCCATTAAAAGGTTTGACCTTATGGTACCGGAAAAAAGATCTGCATGCTGGGGCACCATGGCAATTGTCTTTGCCATACTGCTGTCACTGTAGCCTTTCACGTCACAGCCTGCTATGGTGATCTCTCCGGAGTCCGCATCAAAAAGATGTCTTATCAGTGATATGATCGTCGATTTTCCCGAACCGGTGGAGCCCACCACCCCAAGGGTGCCTCCATAGGCAAGGGAAAAGCCCACCTTCTCTATGGCAGCCTCGCTGTCACCGGGATAGGTAAAGCTCACATCTGAAAACCTTATCGCGTCTTTGTCATTATCCTTTGAAGCCACAGCGGCAAACTCCCTGGTCTCCGGCTCCACTGCCATCACAGCCTCTATCCTTCCCACCGAAGCAAAAGCCCTGGTCAAAAGGAGGATAAAGTTCGCCAGTTTTAAAAGCTCCACTAAAATCTGTGACATGTAGTTGGCCAGCGCTACCACATCACCCTGGGAAAGCCGCCCGGTGTCCACCCCGTCATGGGCGTACCACAAAAGCACCACCAGTCCAAGGTTTACAATAAGGTAGGTCAAAGGATTGCTCCAGGCGGAGATCCGCCCTGCTCCTATCTGGGCCTCATACATATCCTCTGTCTTTTTATCAAAGTCTTCATTCTCACTTTTTTGCCTCCCGAATGCCCTTATGACCCTGACACCGTCTATATTTTCCCCCACCAAAAGCAGGAGGCCCTCCAGTTTTTTGGCTATGGCCAAAAACCGGGGCAGAGTAGATCGCATGATAAGCCAAACCACAAGGGTCAACCCTCCTATCACTCCCAAAAATATAAGGGACGAATGCGGATCCACAATAAAGGCCATAATAAGTGCGCCAAATACAATAAAAGGAGAACGCAAAAAAAGGCGCAAAAACATATTGATCCCGTTTTGCACCTGCAAAAGATCCGATGTCAGCCGGGTAACCATCACCGAGGCTCCCTGTTTCTCCATGACCTCCGGGCTGAAGGAAGCAATATGGTAAAAGAGATCACGCCTCATGGCGGATGCGGAAAACACCGCAGCCCGGGCCGCATAATACTGGGCCGTGATGGCCATCACCAGTCCCGTTACCGCCACTGCCACCAAAAGTCCACAGGAGCGCATGACATAACCTTTGTCACCACCTGCGATACCCACATCTATCAGATCCTTGACAACAAGAGGCACCAACAGTTCAAAAATTGCCTCAAGCATTTTGAAAAGTGGTGCCAGTATACTCTCTTTTTTATAATCTTTAAGATATTTTAATACAAAGCTCATAAACTAAGTCGGGGCCAAGGCCTACTCGTTGAGATCAACCTCTTGTCCATCCAAAACCTCATCCGTAACATCGGTCTCATCAGAAACCTCGGGAGCTCCGTTTGAGAATCTCTCTTCAAACTTAACCTTTTCCCAGTTGGCATCATCTACAGTAAAGGTGATCTTTGCCTTATAGCCTTCAAGTATGTCCTCATAGTACTTGGTCACCTTTTCATTCTTAAGCTCTTCCTTTCTGGAAGCTGTAGCATCCTTATCAAGCTTCTTGTCAAGGCGGATGACATAGTATCCGTCATCAGTTGTAATGACATCTGACATCTCGCCCTCTTTTAAAGACTTGGCAGTCTTTATAACTTCCTCTGGCATGCCGGTCACATCCGCAGGGTCGTCATCAGGATTGAAGCTGAAGGTCTGTGCCTCCTCTTCAACAGCGATATCGGCTGCATTGAAGTCTGCTGCCTTGGCTGCCTTTTTTGCATCAGCTAATGCCTTTTCATTGGCATCTGCCTGCTCAGAAGTCTCACCGTTTTGGTCTGCATCTATAACATCCTGCACGGCATCAGCAACATTCTCGGCAGCACTTTCGGTCTCTGTGGCAAAAAACAGATATGAAATGGTGGACTGTTTGGCCTCATCGTCTGTAACCTCGACCTTGCCCTCACCCTCTTTTCTGATAGCCGCCTCCATGCGCATGGCATAGGTACGATCAGTAAGAAGCTGCTTCAGATATTCCTCGGTGGCGCCGATCTGCTCCACAGCCGCACCGGAATTGGCCTCCATAAAGGACTTGGCAGCTTCATCTATTGCCTTTTTATCATCATCGGAAAGACTTACACCATAATCCTCTGCATGAAGTGTCTCCACATACCAGTTCTCCAGCTCCTCGATAACAGAGTCTTTGGTCTCATCTTCCATGGTCTTGCCGTTGCCCATCATATCCTGACTCCACATGTCATCTCCCATGTAGCTGCCATAATACACATCATAAAGTGCCTGGTTGTAGCGGGCTACGAAATTGGCATAGCCCAAGGTTATGGTATCTGTCTGGTCTCCGTTTTTAACAGTGATCAGTGTAGCTGATGTATTGATCTTGCCGCAGCCGGTAAAAAGCATAGAGCCGGCCAGCGCAACTGCAAAAAGCTTAGTAAATCTCTTAAGTGACATCTTGATCGTTCCTCCCTAACAATTCACTATGGTCATCCTTCTGACCACATAAGCTTACATATTATACACTTTTAGTCATCGTTCCACAAGTCTTTCATTTAAAAATCCGACAAAACCAAGTATATAGTCCAGCCTTCCCGTCTTTTTCACCTGATTGTTTTTATCGAAAAATATCCTAAAATAGGGCGCCTGGGGATCATACTGGAATTCAGCCAGGGGCGAAAAAGCCTCAAGAACCTCCGGTATCCGCTCAGCAAAAAGCCGGGCGTGAGGCACCAGTGTAAGCGTCACCGTATCGCCCCTCTCCCTTATCTCCGAAAGATAGGCCCTGTGTGCCTCATACCTTAGGCGCGATACCATAAGCAGGTTTTCAACGGATCTGGGAGGATCTCCAAAGCGGTCTATGAGCTCATCCGTCATCTCGGATCTCTCCTCCTCAGTCTCGATCCCGGAGATGCGCTTGTAGATATCAAGCTTCACCTCCTCACCTGTGATATATCCCTCAGGTATAAATGCATCTATATCCATATCCACCGTGGTAGTGTAAGACTCCTCGTCTGTATCTCCCTTTTCACGGGCCACTGCCTCAGACAAGAGCTTACAGTAGAGATCGTAACCCACGGCATCCATATGTCCGCTCTGCTCTTCTCCCAAAAGGTTTCCTGCGCCACGGATCTCTAAGTCCCTCATGGCAATCTTAAAACCGCTTCCCAGATCCGTAAACTCCCTGATGGCGGAAAGCCTCTTTTGGGCCACCTCTTTTAGGATCTTGTCCCTCTTGTACATCAAAAATGCATATGCCGATCTGTTGCTGCGGCCCACCCTTCCCCTCAGCTGATAGAGCTGGGACAGGCCGAACTTATCAGCATCATGGATGATAATGGTATTAACATTTGAGATGTCCAGACCTATCTCGATGATGGTGGTGGTAACCAGCACATCTATCTCCTGGTTCAAAAAGTCCTTCATTATATCTTCAAGCTTGTTTTCCGACATCCTGCCGTGGGCGTAAGCCACCGTGGCATCGGGAACGAGCTTTTGTATACGGGATGCCATATCCGCAATGGACCGGATGGAGTTTATCACATAGTACACCTGTCCGCCTCTGGCCAGTTCACGCTCTATAGCCTCCCTCACCATCTCCTCATTTTGTTCAAAGACAAAGGTCTGTATGGGCATCCTGTCCTGCGGCGCCTCATCCAACACACTCATGTCCCTGATACCGATAAGGCTCATATGAAGCGTCCTGGGAATGGGAGTGGCGGAAAGTGACAGCACATCCACCGTCTTTTTCATCTGCTTTATCTTTTCCTTATGAGTCACTCCAAATCTCTGCTCCTCATCTATGATAAGAAGCCCCAGATCCTTATAGGCCACATCTTTTGAAAGTACACGATGGGTGCCTATCACTACATCCACCTCGCCTTTTTTAAGCTTCTTTACCGTTTCGTTATTTTCCTTTGCGCTGCGGAATCTGGACAGCATCTCCACTGAAACCGGATAATCCTTCATCCGTTGAGAAAAAGTGGCATAATGCTGCTGCGCCAAAATGGTGGTGGGGCACAGATACACCACCTGCTTACCCTCCTGAACAGCTTTAAAGGCCGCCCTGAGTGCTATCTCCGTCTTGCCATAGCCCACGTCTCCGCAGATGAGGCGGTCCATGATCCTGTCGGATTCCATGTCACGCTTCACATCATCTATGGCAGTCATCTGGCCCTCCGTCTCCTCATAGGGAAAGGCCTCCTCAAACTCCTGCTGCCAGACGGTATCCTTACCATATACATAACCCTTGGCCTGCTGCCTTAGGGCATAGAGATCCACCAGCTCCTTTGCCACCACGCCCACTGCGGACTTTACTTTTGACTTGGTGCTGGTCCACTCACTGCTTCCCAGGGAAGAAAGCTTTGGCTTCCTGCCGCCCACCGTGCCATATTTTGAAAGCACATCCAGCGCCGTGGCGGGTATGTAGAGATTCTCCCCCTTGGCATACTGGATCTTCAGGTAATCCTTTCGGGTGCCTACCACCTCGCGTTCCTCGATTCCCTGATAGATGCCGAGACCGTAGTTCTCATGCACCACATAGTCTCCCACCGACAGATCACGGAAGGCTGTAATGGCTGACTCACCCCGGTAACGCTTTTTGCGCTTTTTTCTTTTCGCCCCAAAGATATCTGCCTCGGAAATCGCCGCAAAGCTGCTGTCAGGAAGCACATAGCCGTGACGGATGGGAGCGGCCGTCACCATCACCACACCGGCAGCCAGTTTTTCGTCGTAAGCCTCTGAGTAAAATGCCTCCACGCCCTCGTCCCTTAAGCTGTCAGCCAGCCTCTCGCCGCGGCTCTTTGACGAGGATAAAAGCATGATCCTGTATTTTTGTCTGTGATATACCGAGATCTCCTTTATAAGGAGCTTGATATTGTTCTGATATGCCGTCACAGGCGAGCTGTGCAGATAAAAGTGCGCCGCCGGCTTTATGGGGCCACGGGCCGAATCTATCCCGGACAAAAGTACAGCCGGATGGGAGGCGATATTTGCAGCCACCTCCTCCACGGACAAAAGCATTCCGGCAGAAAGCGGAAGTGCGTCACCACGCTCTATCCTTTTTATCATGCTCTCCTTGAACTCGTCAAAAAGCACCTGCCCTCGGTCGTTAAGCCGTCCGGGCTCATCAATGATGATAAGGGCATTGTCCGGGATCTCGTCTAAAAGGCTGTAGGTCCTATCGCAAAAATACGGAAGGAGGCTCTGTGCCTTTTGAAAAAACAGGTCAGTCCCCACGGAGTCCTCAAGCTCAGAAACCATGGTCTTTAGACGAAAGGCTTCCTCGGTCTTCATCTCTTTGCGGTATTTCTCGTACAAAGGATCGGCGTCTTTTTTTACCCTGGCTATGCCCTCTGTGATCTCATCCTCGGATAGTATCAGCTCGCTGGCAGGGTAGATCCGGGTCTCCTCCAGGTTTTCAATGGATTTCTGTGAAAGTGCGTCAAAACTTCGGATGGAATCGATCTCATCTCCCCAGAACTCCACCCTCACCGGATACGGCTCCGTCATGGAGAAAATATCCAAAATGCCGCCACGGAGGGCGAACTCTCCCGGCCCCTCCACCGTCTCGACGGACTCGTAGCCCATTTTGACCAGCTGCTTTATGATGGTTTTCGGGGCTGCCGTCATACCGCTTTCAATATGGATGGTATTCTCCAGAAAATCCCTGGCATCCGGAAACCTGTTGTGCAGGGCATCCACGGAAGTAAAGACCGTAAGGCGGTCCTTTTCCATCAACCCCCTAAGCGACTCCATCCTCTCCCGGTCTATGGCATTGCCCCTGATATCCGACTGGTAAAACAGGATATCCTTTGCAGGAAAAAAGCAGGCGTCCTCGTCAAAAAAGAGGTACTCCTGCATCAGTTCCCTGGCAGCGTCCTCGGTGGACGCCACATATACCGTATAGTCAAAGCTCCCGGTCAGAGCATACAAAAGAGCGGACTTGGCGCCGTCCACACAACCGGTCAGTCCGTATATCTTTTTCTTTTCCGTAAGGCCCCTTACCAGGGTCCCTATCTCATCAAGGGATAAAAAAGGCTCGCAAAAAGCTTTCATATCATTTCTTTCCGTTGTATTTGTTCATGGCGTTATCTATCCCGCCACTTACCATAAGTCCTATGACATCCGGCACCTTAAGCACCGTCTCAGTCACCTTTTTTTTATCCTCTCCCCGCAAGTGTCCCAGCACGTGTCCTACCATGTCCACACCCGGAGGCAATTTGCCCACGCCTATCCTGACTCTGGGAAAGCCCTCGGTGCCAAGGCTGGCAATAAGGCTTTTTAGTCCGTTATGTCCTCCTGCTGAGCCGCTTCTTTTGATGCGAAGTCCTCCCGCATCCTGCATCACGTCATCCACCAGAACTATCACATTCTCCGGAGACACACCGTAGTAGGCTGCCAGTTCACCTACCGCATCACCGCTTCTGTTCATATATGTCTGGGGCTTTACCAATAGCACCTTTTGGCCCTCTATGATGCCGCTGCCGGTCAGGGCCTTTTTTTCCTTTTTTTTGATCCTGATATTATATACCTTTGCCACCCGGTCCACAGCTTCAAAACCCGCATTATGACGGGTGTTTTTGTAGCGGAGTCCGGGATTGCCCAGTCCTGCTATGATATACATATGATCTCCGTAAAAACACTGATACACAAAAAACCCCGGGCCCCTCTCGTGGAGCCCGGGCGCGCTAAGGAAGCGCTATGCGAGGTTGAGACTATCAATGATAATTATGCTTCAGCAGTCTCTATCTCATTATGATACTTGTCAAGTATCAATCTCTGCATTTCTTCCCTGGTTGTGGACTTAATGGGATGAGCAATATCCTTGTACTCACCATCAGTAGTCTTGCGGCTGGGCATAGCGATGAACATGCCCTTGTCACCATCAATGATCTTGATATCATGTACTACGAACTCGTCATCGATTGTGATTGAAGCTACTGCCTTAAGCTTACCTTCACGCTCTGTTTTTCTGATTCTGATGTCTGTAATTTGCATAACATATTTCCTCCCGATTAAACTAACGCAAATTATACAAAACCCTATTGCAATTTGCAAGAAAAATTTAAAAAACTTTAAACCCCGAATCTGTTGTTTCTTTCAGAGATAACCTTGATCTCGCCTTCCCCTATATAGTTGGTGTCGGCAAGCAGTGTCTCGTTGCTCTCCACTATGCAATTCTCCACCCTTACATTGTCGCCGATATAGGCTCCGTTTAGAATGATGGAGTTTTTGATCACACTGTTGTTGCCCACAAATACCTTTTTAAAGAGCACCGAATTCTCAATGGAAGAATTGATGATGCATCCCGAGCCTATCAGTGAATTTTTCACGTCACTGCCAACATTGTACTTTGCCGGAGGCAGGTCATAAGCCTTGGAGTAGATCCTGGGCTCGTCCTTGAAAAAGAACTTTCTGACCTCGGGCTTTAAAAAGTCCATGTTGGTCTGGTAGTATGCCTCAACCGTGGAGATATTGCTCCAGTAGGTCTCAAGCATGTATCCGTAGATCTTTTTCATACCCTTGTAGCGGATCAGTATATCGGTGACAAAATTGTATCTGCCCTCATCATTACACTGTTCCAAAAGCTCGATAAGCTTCCGGCGACGAATGATGTACACGCCTGTGGATACCAGATTGGAGTGGGCCATCATGGGCTTTTCTTCAAACTCGGTGATCACGCCCTCGCCGTCCATCTTTACCGTACCGAATCTGGACAGATCGTCTCCCTCCGGTGCGCGGGCGCAGACTACGGTTATATCAGCCTGCTTTTGGATGTGGTATTCCAAGACGGGATTGAAGTCCATCTTGCAGACGATGTCTCCGCTGGCGATGACCACATAGGGCTCATGGCGTTTTTTCAAAAAGTCGATGTTTTGCCACATGGAATCTGCGGTGCCACGATACCACCAGCTGTTGTCAGCGGTGACTGTGGGAGTGAATAAAAACAGTCCTCCCTGCTTACGTCCGAAATTCCACCACTTTGACGAATTGAGGTGCTCGTTCAGTGACCTGGCATTGTACTGGGAAAGTACCGCCACCGTCTGTATACGCGAATTCGTCAT
>OCVV012877448.1_pt1 | contig 13834 bp, 6 predicted proteins | sample 1539721 | NCBI WGS metagenome assembly OCVV01 (sample SAMN02144230, study PRJEB22623) | gut metagenome | biome: sheep rumen | host: Ovis aries | place: New Zealand
AACAGACTTAAGGCTATGGGGGATGAAGATCTGATCGAGGCAGTAGCTTCGCAGTCATCTGAGACAGCGAAGCAGATTTGCATGTATGCAATGATGAAACAGTATAGGCTGGTATGGGATTTCATGATCACTGTGATCGGAGAGAAATACCGGATGCAGAACTTCTCATTCAGCCAGATGGATGTGAATGTATTCTTCATGCAGCTGCAGGAGCAGGACGACTATGTGGCTGGGTGGAGTGAGACTACAGTGAAGAAGATCCGTCAGATCCTGATCCGTGTGCTGGCGGAAAATGAGTATCTGGACAATATTAAGGCGGATCATATCAATCCGGTATGGTTGAATCCTGTACTGGAGAATGCGATAAGAAGCAACAATGATGACCGGGCACTCACGGCGTTTAACTGCTTCTCATAGGAGGAACCATGAGCAAGATAAACGAGAGACTGGACAGTCTTAAATTAGAGATACAGAAGCCGGAGTTCCTGGAAGGTAAAGGCTTAAGTAATGAGGTCAATATCCGTATCTTCTGCTATGACGCTGCGGATGAAATGATCGTTCGGCATTTTACAGAGCAGCTGATCGTGGATCAGTCACTGGACTGTCATCTGATTGAACGGAACCTGTATAAGGTGTTCCTGTCCATCTGCGATGAAAAGAGGATTACAGATAAGGCTTCTCAGATGGAAGAAAAGAAGGGGAAGGACTTCCTTTTCCAGAATCTGCAGAAGTTCGCCAATAATAAGAGCTTCGTGGAGAAGATGCAGTACGAGCCACATGAGCCAGGTGATGTGCTGCTACTGACCGGCGTGGGAGAGGTTTTCCCGTTCATGAGGATCCATTCTCTGCTGGAAGCTTTGCAGCCGGAGTTCCCGGACATTCCAATTCTTGTGATGTATCCGGGCAAGTATGACGGCAGATTTGTAAGACTCTTCGACAGACTTGAATCAAATCCGTACTATCGTGCGTTCAGCATCATCGGAAACGAAAACTCAAATTAACAATTCAGGAGGGGTTACGTTATGAGAATACAGCAAATGTTCTACGATGACATTGACCGTAAGATCAATGGAGTCGTTAAGGTAGATCAGGATACAGCTGATGTCCTAAAGCAGGAAGTACAGGAATATGTTATTACGCGGGATATCCGCAAGCACATGATTACCTTCTTCAATAACTACGGCGAATCCTTCCGTGAGTCGACAGCTGATGTGGGCGTGTGGATCTCCGGATTCTTTGGAAGTGGTAAATCTCACTTCCTGAAGATGCTGTCCTATCTGTTGGAGAATAAGGAAGTGGACGGCAGAAAGGTCGAGGATTACTTCAGGGAGAAGTTTGACGATGAAGCAACCTTCATGCCGATCGCAAGCGCTATACGTGGAGAGACCGACACGATCCTTTTCAATATCGATATTGAGGGATCCATCAATAAGGACAAGACAGCAGTGCTGCGTGTCTTCGCAAAGATGTTCTATAACTACTTGGGATTCTATGGTGAAAACCTGAAGTGCGCGAAGATGGAGCAGTTCATTGATAAAAAGGGCAAGACTGAAGAATTCCGCAGGGTATTCGAGGAAAAGAACGGCTCGACCTGGGTAGAGTCCCGTGATGCCTTTGCGTTCTTTGAGGACGATGTGGTGGATACGCTGGTGGAAGTGCTGGGAATGAGCGAGACAGCTGCGCATAACTGGTTTGACGGCACAGAGACCATTGAGACATCCATCGCACAGCTTGTCTCTGAAATGAAGGAATATGTGGACAGCAAGCCGAAGGATTTCCGCCTGTTGTTCATGATCGACGAGGTTGGCCAGTATGTTGGTGACAGTATCGACCTGCTGATGAACCTGCAGTCGCTGGTGGAGAAGATCGGAAGTGAGTGTAACGGCAAGATCTGGGTGGTTTGCACCGGACAGGAAGCAATTGATGAGATTATCAAGACCAGGCAGGACCAGTTCTCACGTATTCAGGCCAGATTCAAGACAAGATTGTCGCTGACATCTTCTTCTGCGGATGAGGTTATCCAGAAGCGTATCCTTCAGAAGAAGGAAGAAGTTACACCGCAGCTGGAGCAGGTCTACAACGAAAATGATTCCGTGCTGAGAAATCTGTTCTCCTTCACGGATGCCATTCTGGACATCAAGGGTTACAGCGGTCCGGGAGAGTTTGCAAGGAACTTCCCGTTTGTACCGTATCAGTTCATCATCATGCAGAAGGTGTTCTCCGAGATCCGCAAGCACGGCAATTCCGGAAAACATCTGTCCGGCGGTGAGCGTTCCATGCTGTCCGGATTCCAGGAAGCTGCACAGAAGATCGAGGATAAGGACGAATATGCACTGGCACCGTTCTATCTCTTCTACGACACAGTTCACACATTCCTTGACAGTTCTATCCGCCGAGTGATCGAGCGCTGCCAGAAGGCGGCCGATTCCAATGACGGAATTGAGCAGCAGGATGTATCTGTGTTAAAACTCTTATATCTTGTTCGTTACATTGATGACATCAAAGCTAATCTGGACAACATCGTTATCCTTATGGCTGATGATATCCGTATGGACAAGATCGTCATGAGAGAGCAGGTAAGGGGTTCACTTGACCGTCTTATGAGCCAGAACTATATCGGTAGAACAGGTGACACCTACAATTTTCTGACAGACGAAGAGCAGGATATCCAGAGGGAAATTAAGAATACTCCGGTTGATACGGCGGCTATCGTGGAACGTATCGCACATACTGTGTTTGGTGATATTTATACGACAAAGAAATATCGCTATGGCAAGTATGACTTCGCATTCGATCAGATGGTGGATGGTTCTACAGTTGGTTCTACTACGGGCGGTATGTGTTTAAAAATTCTGACAGTTGCAACAGATCAGGTGGAACGGTCAGAAGCTAATCTTCTAATGGAATCAAAAGGAAAAGCAATAGTCGTGCTTTCTGATACCCCATATTTTGATTCTTTAGAAAATGCAATGAAAATCAGGAAGTATGTGAAGCAGAGAAATGTGGCGCAGCTTCCAAAGAGCGTAAGGGATATTATAGCCAATTACCAGAATGAAGCTGACAAGTATGAACAGACAGCCCAGAATGACTTGGCACAGGCTATAGTGGAAGCGGAGTTCTATGTTGATGGAGAAAAAATAGAAGTAAAGGCAGCAGCTGTTACATCAAAGGAAGAAAATCCTGCAAAGAGAGACTATGAGATCAAGAGAGGAAAGGCAAAGAACGTTATTGACCAGGCTTTGGAATACTTAGTTTCACATGTATACAGTGAGTTGAACCTGATTACTGAAAATATTGAATCTGATGCAGATATCATAGCTATTCTGACCGGAGCAGTGAAATGGCTTCCGGGTCAGGAACCATACAGGTATGCTGCCGCCAAGGTGGAAGAATATTTAGAAATGCAGGACAGAAAACTTCTGCCTACTTATATGTCTGATGTACAAAGCAGATATCAGGCTATTCCTTATGGATGGCGTGAGATAGATATTGCTGCAGTCGTAGCATATCTGATCGTAGGACAGAAAGTAACAATAAAGTATGCGGGTTCTACTATTCAGCCTAACAATCCCAAACTTATAGATATGCTTCGTAAGAAGAGCGAGATAGGAAAGACACAGATTTCCAAGAGACAGATTGTAAACGCTTCAAAAATGAAGGCTGTAAAAGATCTTCTAAGAGAGTACTTCAATATTATGGATGTACCGGCAGACGAGGATGGTCTGATCCGTTTCATCATTGAGAAGTTTGAAGCCTTGCAGAAACACTACGAGGATTTACTGGCAAAATATGAAGGACATAAATATCCGGACAAGGTCGTGGTTGCTGATGCTGTACAGGTAGTAAAGGATGTTCTGTCACAGCAGAAGGACAATGTGGCTCTGATTGAGCGTGTATTGCAGAGAGAAAACAAACTGTATGATACCCAGGAAGCTATGCAGAATGTTGAAGCGTTCTTTAAGACTCAGGTATCTGTATTCGATGCTGCCGTGAGATTTGATGCAGATCTTAGAAATGATCTTGATTACATCAAGAAGGATGAAGAGGCGAACACGTCACTCAATACCATTCGTTTGATCACGATGATTCCACAATCTGGAAAGTACGATTATAAGAGAATACCGGAATTGAATAGCCTGATGACGAAAGTGAAAGCTTCTCATGATGCAATGCTGGATGAAAAAAAGGCAGAGCTTCTGGAAGTGGTTCGTCAGTGTATGGCAGAAATCCATACGGCAGCAGCTGATGGAAATACACAAGCAAAGGCTATCAGTGATAAGGCAGATACTTACTACACTCAACAGAAGGAAAAAATTGCTGAGAGCACAAGCCTTGCTCTTATGGAAGGGTTCCCGATTCCTATGTGGAACTACAGGGATGAAGCAATATCAAAGATTGACTTCACAAAACTGCCACCGAAAACTGTGGATCCAGATAAACTTGCAGATCCTGTGAAACCGGCTGAAAAGAAATATAAGCCGATATTCCGTCAGTCACTTCTGAAATCAGCAACATTGGAAACGGATGCAGAGATTGATGCTTATGTAGATAAGCTCAGGGATCAGCTGAAGACATTGTTGAAAGGATCTGATGGTATCGAATTGAAATAAAGGAGCGTCAATCATGGACAAAAATGCGATTAAGAAGTATGCAGTCTGGGCACGCAGGGAGCTGATTACACGTGTTACGCAGAAGGCTGAGCAATATGAGATTACAAAAGATAAAACTACTTCAGCTAAAGCTGACAGTATTGGTGGAAGAGTGCTGTCTGATACAGAAAAGAAACAGAGACAAGCACTTATAGCAAAAATAGATAAAGACGGCTTTGAGTCAGTTATGGAAGAGGTTGCCTACACTTGGTTCAACCGCTTTACTGCACTTAGATTCATGGAGGTAAACAATTATCTTCCGAGTCATACTAGAGTATTCACAAATGAAGCTGGCGAGTTTAAACCACAGATTCTGACAGATGCTATTCAGCTTGATCTGGATGGTCTGGATATGTATAAGGTCTTTGAATTAAAGGAAGCTAACAAGACAGAAGAATTGTATAAGTATCTTTTGATTACTCAGTGCAATGCTTTGTCCAGTGTGTTGCCACGTATGTTCCAGAAAATTGCACATTATACGGAACTGCTTCTTCCCGACTATCTTCTTCGTGAAGGCAGTGTAATTGAACAGATGATAGCACTGATACCGGAAGAGGATTGGACGGATCAGGTACAGATTATCGGATGGTTATATCAGTATTATAACAGTGAACCGAAAGATGCAGTTTTTGCGGCGCTTAAGAAGAATGTAAAAATATCAAAAGAAAACATACCGGCTGCAACACAGCTGTTCACGCCTGATTGGATAGTTCGGTATATGGTGGAGAATAGTCTTGGTAGACTATGGATTGAAGGACACCCGAATGATACGTTGAAATCTGAGTGGAAGTACTATTTAGATGAAGCAGAGCAGGAAGCTGATGTTCAGACACAGTTGGATGAAATCCGTAAAGAATATGCAGAACTTAAGCCAGAGGAAATCAGATGCATTGATCCCTGTATGGGATCTGGTCATATACTTTGCTATATGTTTGATGTGCTTGTAAAGATCTACGAAGATTATGGATATACAGCACGTGAAGCAGCTGGAAATATTGTCGAAAAGAATCTGTGGGGATTGGATATAGATGAGAGAGCGGCGCAGCTTTCTTATTTTGCAGTCATGATGAAAGCCCGTCAGTATGATCGCAGATTCTTTACAAGAGAGATTCAGCCGCATGTTTATGCTATCGAAGAGAGTAATGGTATCACATCAGCACCGATGCAAGATATGGGTATTGGACTTTCAAAAGAAGAGTATAGTGAGGCTGTAAAGCAGGCTATGCGTCTCGTGGAAGAAATGCATGATGCTAAAGAATATGGGAGCATTATTCATGTTACTCCATGTGATTGGGAACTATTACGCCGATTTGCTATCCCGAGAGGGGTAAGTGAAGGACAGTTAATGTTGGATATCCATGGAGAAATTGAAGCATCAGAGAGGCTTCAAGTATTGATAGATATTGGAGAAGCTTTATCTCAGAACTATCATGCTGTTGTTACGAATCCACCTTATATGGGCAGCAATGGTATGAGTGCTAAGTTATCTGAGTTTGTCAAGAAGAATTATCCTGAATGTAAAAATGATTTGTTTGCGTGTTGTATTGATCGTGGTTTTGTAATGCTTGAACCATATGGATTTGAAGCTATGATTACCATGGAAAGTTGGATGTTTCTGTCAAGTTTCGAAAAACTCAGATCTAGGATTATTAAAACAAAGACGATAACTAATTTGATACATATGCCTTATTTAGGAAAAGGGGGGACAAGCTTAGGAATTAATTTTGGCACGGAAATGTCTATCATTCATAATTCAAAAATCGACAAATACATAGGGACATATGATAGGATTGCCTATTACGAGACAAATGAAGATGGAATACCATATTCTTTTCCTGTAAAAAATGAGTACTTCAAGAACACAGATCAAGATAGATTTATGGTCATTCCCAACATGCCAATTACATACTGGGTGAGTGACAATTTCTGCAATAATTATTCTAAGAAAAAAATTTCTGACTATGCTGAAGTGATTACTGGTATGACGATTGGAGATAACAATAAATATTTGCGCTTGTGGTATGAGCTGTCATTTGATGAACTTTCCATAGGTAGAAGCAATATGAGTGAGGTTGACATGAGTCATTCATTTTGGGTTCCATATAGCAAAGGAGGGCAACGTCGAAATTGGTATGGTAATTATGAATATGTCGTAAATTGGAGCAAAAAGGAGAATTTCAACCGATCAAAAACGACCTTACAGCACTTATATTTGAAAGAAGCTCTTACATGGCCGTTTGTTACAACGGGCGATTTTTCGGCGCGTTTTCTTCCAAAAGGATTTCTTTGGGACGTTGCTGGTTCTCCATGTTTTTTCAAAGATGAAGAAACAGAACTATATACGTTAGGATTGCTTTGCTCTAAAGTTGCAAATTATATATTGCGTGCAGTGAATCCTACAATTAATGTTCAGGCTATAGATATTGCACGTATTCCTTTAATCGTTAAAGACGAAAAGAAGACAGAAATAATTGAACTTGTGAAGGAGTGTTTAGCGTTAAGCAAATATGATTGGGATTCGTTTGAAACATCGTGGGATTTTGAAGGTGATCCTATCGTGAAAAAAGCTCTTCTCAAAAGACATCAGAATGCCAATCAAGATGTTGAATTAGCAAATGTATTTGAGGAGTTTGAATCAGATATCAGAGAACGATTTAATACTTTGAGAAGAAATGAAGAAGTAATCAATAAGCAGTTTATTGATATTTATGGGCTCAATAATGAGCTTACTCCAACTGTTGATGAGAAAGATGTCACGGTAAGATTGCCCAATCTTCAAGGAGATATCAAAAGGCTGATTTCATATGCCGTAGGATGTATGTTTGGCAGGTACTCAATTGATAGATCTGGATTAGCTTACGCAGGTGGTGTTTGGGATAGCTTGATATATACTTCATTTGCAGCGGATAAGGATGGAATTATTCCAATCTGTGATGATGAATACTTTGAAGATGATATAGTTGGAAGATTTGTGAAATTCATTGAGGTTGTGTTCGGTAAGAGTACTTTGGAAACAAACTTAAAATTTATTGCAGACTCACTTGGCGGTAAATCGTCATCAAGAGATGTTATTAGGAATTATTTTATCAATGATTATTATAAAGACCATTGCGCTATGTGTTCATCAACAAGTTCCGGAAAACGTCCATATTACTGGCTTTTCGATTCGGGAAAGAAGAATGGGTTCAAGTGTCTCGTATATATGCACCGTTATCAGCCAGATACCATTGCACGTATTAGGACAGATTATGTACATGAGCAACAGTCCCGATATCGTACAGCAATTGCCGATCTGGAAAATCGAATTAATGATGCAGGGACTTCTGATCGCGTGAAACTGAATAAGCAGTTAACGACTCTTCAGGCACAGGCGACGGAAATCAGGGAATACGAAGAAAAAATACACCACCTTGCGGATCAGATGATAAGCATTGACCTTGATGATGGAGTGAAAAACAACTATGAAATTTTCAAGGATGTATTGGCAAAGATAAAGTAAGGAAGGTATCGGTATGGATTCAGACAAAATCATACAGGAATTGAATCAGCGTTTTACTGCACCTCTCCCGGAGTTCTATAAACGACGTATCGTTTTTTGGTACGACGAAGATGGAGAGTTTCGGGATAGGCTTGATGAGGTTACGCTGACAGATGCAAAGCTTGTCGCTCTTACAGGCACCAATAACTTTGCTGTGAAAAAACTATTATCGTTGGATGATACCACAAGTAACTATCTGGTATATTGTCCCCTGTCTTATGAGAAGCCGGAAGATAACTGGCTTCTAGATATAGAGCTGTATAGTGAAGAGTTCCGGGCAGATCTTGTGTCTATCTGGATGGATGAGCTGGGGATTCCGTCAACGCCTGCTATGCGCAAGCAGGTAAAGGAGTATCGGAAATTTTTCAATGCAAAGAATCGCAGGGATAAGATTGCAAGTCAGAGCAAGGTTCCTACAGTTTCGGCTCAGCTTCATATGGCTGTCATGGGAGCCCTTGGTGGACTGAAGGATGTTACACCGGCGGCAATCATGAAGGAAGTGCTTAAGGCGGGGCTGGATATCAATACGAATTTTCTGTACAGAGAATTCGTAAACTATGGTGCGGATAAAGCGTTTTGGAGCATGGTGAAGCAGGGATCCGGTTATGATTCTGATAAGCCTGATATCGCCATTCTGGCAACACATATGTTGCTGACTGCCGCAACCAGAACGATACGTCTTGAATATCTTGCAGGGTTGGATGGATTTATTTCATCGCCGCATCAGGCGTTCTGTTTCGACTTTGTATCTGATTGGATGCACAGCGAGGATCAGGAACAGCTGACGGAAATCGCGAAGACTGTGGAAGAAGAATTGAAGCTTTCGACACGTTTTATGAAGCTGGAAGTCAGTGATCTGGTTGATACAGAGATCTTCCCGTGCCTGGACGAAGTAATCCTGATCAAGCTGATGACAGAGATCAGCGACCATATCATTGATGTGGATGTGATCAAGGCTACAGTCGAGAAGCGTCGTACCACGGTAGGGTATGAGCAGTTCAAAGATTATTATGAAGGAATCCTGCAGGTGGCAAATATGCAGGCGTTCTATAAAGAGCATACGACAGGCTTCCATTCGGCAGAGGCTAAGAAGGTCTGGAAAGAATATACATCCGAGTATTATGTAATGGATACCTATTACAGATATTTTCATAAAAATTATGGGGCATGCCTGAAATCATACAATTCGGATCTTCATGACCTGTTTACCCATGTTATGGAAAAGGTGGAAGGTCTGTATAGGAACTGGTTCCTTGGTCAGCTTGGCGGAAACTGGTCTTCGGTGTGTGCAGAGGATTTAGAAAAATATGGATACATCATGGATGTTCCCCGGCAGACGGATTTTTACAAAGAGCGGATCAGTACTGCAGACAGCAGAGTATTTGTGGTTATTTCTGATGCACTTCGATATGAAGTAGCAGCTTCCCTTGCAGAACAGTTGAGGAGGGAAACTCAGGCTAATGTTAAGCTTCAGTCTGTACAGGCAATTTTTCCTACAATCACAAAGTTTGGAATGGCTGCACTGCTTCCGCATAAAGTTTTGGATGTGGAATTACATGGAGATGTATTGAAAGTTATGGCGGACGGAGTATCCACAGATGCTGGGTACCGTGATAAGGTATTGAAATCTGCCAAGTCAAATAGTATCGCAGTACGATACAGGGATCTTGTGAATACTAAAAGAACAGAGCGTAGTGAAATGGTAAAGGGGCAGGAGGTTGTCTATATTTATCATGACACAATAGATGAGGCAAGCCATACTTCAGATACTAAAGTGTTCCCGGCTTGTGATGAGGCAATTGATGAACTGAAGAACCTGACTAGGATAATATGCAATGATTTTGGTGCAACGCATATATTGTTTACGGCAGACCATGGGTTCTTATACACATATAGTCCACTGACAGAAGATGAGAAGATTGGATTCGATGATACCGCAGTAGAATACGGCAGGCGTTTCGCTATCATGATGAAGGATTCTAATCCGGAATATCTTCAGAAGGTACAGTTCCTTGAAGGTAAGTCGGAATATGATGCATTTGCACCAAGGGAGAATGTTCGTATTAAGAAATTGGGCGGCGGGCTCAACTTCGTGCATGGTGGTATCAGTCTTCAGGAAATGGTAGTGCCGGTTATTGATTATCATTTCCTTAGAAACCAGAGCAAGGAATATCAGAGAAATCAGAAGAAGTATGATACAAAGCCAGTAGAGGTAAGCTTGCTTTCGGCAACACATAAGATCAGCAATATGATATTCTCACTGAACTTTTATCAGAAGGAACCGGTGGGAGATAACAGGGAGGCTGCTACATATCAGCTGTATTTTACGGACAGCAACGGAAAGCAGATCAGTGACATTGCAAAGATTATTGCTGATAAGACAAGTGATAATGGAAAGGAACGTACCTTTAGGTGCAGCTTCAATCTGAAATCGCTGAAGTACGATAATAAAGAGATTTATTATCTTGTGATTGCGGATGCCGACGGACTTGTGGTATCACGTGAAGAGTTCCAGATAGACATCGCTTTTGCGGTGGGCGAATTTGATTTCTTTAGTTAAGTTGGAAGGAGTGAGTTTTTATGGAGCCACCGGCTGAAAGCACCGAAGATAGGCGTGATGAAATAAAGAAAAAGCTACGTCAATGTTTTGACGGAAAAATTGTCCGTAAAGACCTGACGAAGAAAATCAAGGAAGGTGCAAATGTACCTGTGTATGTGCTGGAATTTTTGCTTGGTCAGTACTGCAGCTCTGATGATGCTTCTGTTATAGAGCAAGGTGTAGAGAATGTGAAGCGGATCCTGGCAGACAACTATGTACGGCCGGACGAGGCAGAAAAGGTATTATCGAAACTCAGGCAAAAAGGAGCGTATACGGTTATTGATAAAGTATCCGTCAATCTGAGTCTAAAGTACGATATGTATCTTGCAGAGTTTTCGAATCTCGGTATAGTCGGTGTTCCTATTGCAGAGGAGTATCCAGAAAAGTATGACCGATTATTATGCGGAGGAATATGGTGTATCGTTCAGTTGGAATATAATCGGGAGGAAGATGAAGAAGATGTCGGACCTACGATTGGCTTCAATTCGAAACTTCCGAAATCGAAGGATAAAAAATCGGCTCAGACTTTAATTAGCATAACGAAATTAACGCCGGTTCAAATGCCCCATGTTGATATGATAGAGCTGAAGAGCGGAAGAAAGTCTTTTTCCAAGCAGGAGTGGATTGATATCTTGCTGAGATCGATAGGGATGGAACCGGATTCCTTAAGTGAACGGGAAAAGTGGCTTTTGCTTTTGCGTATGGTTCCGCTGGTTGAGAATAATTTCAATCTTTGTGAACTCGGCCCAAGAAGCACGGGAAAATCCCACATATATAAAGAAATATCACCTAACAGTATTTTGATTTCTGGCGGACAGACAACCGTTGCAAACCTTTTCTACAATATGGGAAGGAAGACGGTTGGACTTGTCGGTATATGGGACTGTGTGGCTTTCGATGAAGTGGCCGGGATTAATTTCAAAGATAAAGATGGTATCCAAATCATGAAGGATTATATGGCATCAGGGTCTTTTGCAAGGGGAAAAGAAGAAAAGGCAGCATCTGCATCGATGGTATTTGTTGGCAATATCAATCAGAGCGTGGATGTACTGCTGAAAACTTCTAGCTTATTTGATCCGTTCCCACCGGAAATGGGTACGGATACAGCCTTTCTTGACCGTATTCACTGTTATATTCCGGGGTGGGAGATTACCAAGTTCCGTCCGGAACATTTTACAAACGATTATGGCTTTATCACGGACTATCTTGCAGAGTTCATCAGAGAGCTGAGAAAAGAACAGTATGGCGACGCACTTGATAAATATTTCAGGCTTGGTAAAAATCTCAATCAGAGAGATACAATTGCGGTTCGGAAGATGGTTGGTGGTCTAGTGAAGTTAATTTATCCAGATGGGGTTTATACAAAAGAAGATCTGGAAGAGATCCTTCAGGTCGCCCTGGAAATGAGGCGTCGCGTGAAGGAACAGTTGAAGAAGCTGGGCGGTATGGAGTTCTATGATGTGAACTTCTCGTATATCGATCTTGAAGATATGTCCGAGCATTATGTGTCAGTTCCGGAACAGGGTGGAGGCAAGCTGATTCCTGAAGGAATGTGCAATCCCGGACAGGTTTATACTGTATCGCAGGGGAAGTCCGGCATGATTGGAGTATTTCGTTTGGAAAGTCAGATGCTTCCGGGGGGCGGCAAGTTCGAAAGAACAGGGCTTGGTTCGGACAGGGAAGCGAAGGAAAGTACAAATTCGGCATTCAGCTATCTAAAGGCAAACGGGAATCGGATAAGCGGAAATATAAGTACCACTGCGAAGGACTATATCATCAATTATCAGGATCTTCAGGGTATAGGTATGACTGGCAAGTTGGCTTTGCCTACTTTGATTGCATTATGCTCTATCGCATTGGGAAGACCGGTGCAGAGTTCAACCGCTATCCTAGGTGAGATTAGTATCAGTGGTACTCTGATCAAAGTTGAGAATCTGGCTGACACGCTGCAAGTCTGTCTGGACTCCGGTGCCAAGAAGGTGCTATTACCACAGACATCATTTACGGATTTTGCTACGGTGCCGCCAGAACTGATGAGCGCGTTCCAGTTGATCCCGTACCAGAGCGCAGAAGATGCAGTGTTCAAGGCACTGGGGGTTGAGTGAAATGGGATTGGAATTTAATAATGCGACAGGAAATATTCCAATATATAGACACAGAACTCTTCCGTTAATTACAACGGGGGAATTTGATTTTTTTAGGTGCGTTGAATTCTCTAAGGGAATGTATGGAAAAACAGTTAGTGAACTTCATGCGGGTAACTTAAGACTAAGCAGAACGGATAATCGTTATGCAAACTTATTTCCCGGACAGAGGTTGTCGTATTGGGCCGATAGTCCAGAGACGGCAAGGACAGAAATAAAGCGTTGGGGCAGCGGAAAAAACATTTTGACCTTTTGGGCGTATGATGATGGTAGTAGTTTTATACCAACAGTATATCCAAGGAAAGAGTTGCTGATTATTGATGGTACACAAATTGAATTTAACAAGATACTGAAAAAACTTGATCATAATTCAGAATTAAGCAGAGGTGATAAAGAGCTAATTGATGATATTGCATATCAGGAACCGGATTGTTTAGCATATGAATCAGAAGCTATTAAGGGAAAAATGAATTTTCTTTTCTTTGAACATGGATTCAAGAAGATTTCTTTAAGGGAAGTTAGATTGCGGCTTGGAGAAGAAAAAGGAAAGAATCATAATGTAATAGTCAATGCAATGTCTAGTGATTACACACCTGTAATTAAATCCTATGGCGATATGTTTATGCCAATAGCTAGAATAGTGCATGATAAAAAATATGATGAATCAGATGAGTATAAGCTGAGATATCAAGTATATTGCGATAGTATGCAACGCATACCAAAAATATAAATTTAAGTAGAACTATTTTGGTAAAAACATGCGTAGATCTAGCTTTTAAGAATTAGTATATTTAGGTCACCAGAGAGAAAATGTTTTTTGCATTTCCTGCCCGTATGTGCTATACTCTGTTCACAAGTTCATCCGGGTATGTGTCAGGCGTTTCGCCGGAGCATTTCGCTCAGA
>OCVV011124434.1_pt1 | contig 13824 bp, 4 predicted proteins | sample 1539721 | NCBI WGS metagenome assembly OCVV01 (sample SAMN02144230, study PRJEB22623) | gut metagenome | biome: sheep rumen | host: Ovis aries | place: New Zealand
TCAGGCACAGAAACAACAGTGGATTAAAGAAAACAGAGACCGATTCAATGAACTCGGATTGAGTGTTAACTCAATCAACGATGCTGAGAAGATATTTAAGGAGCATTCTGCTGATATCATAAAGTCAATGCAATTGAGAGCAGAAGCTGCTGCTATTGCTGCAAACTATCAAGAACAATATGCAGAAGCATATAAGAAGAGTCTTGAAATCGCAGAAGGAAGACAACAGTCATTCATGACATCAAATACATTCAGAAATGACTGGAAGAAAGCAGGATTACAAGAGGGAGTTGATGTTGAACACACTTCTGGAACTTGGAATACTTCATGGGGTGCTCAGAACTGGGACATGTATTCTCTAACCACAGAGGGTGAAGAGAAATTGAAGAAGTATTGGGAAGAACAGGGTAAGGCATCTCTTGAGTCATTCACTGCCGGTGCTGCTGGGATGATCGAGGATATGAATAACAAACTCGCTGAGGCAGAGAGTCTTTCTGGAAAATATATGACCAAAGGTGGTGGAGCAGGAAGTAACAGAGGAGATATTGCAGCGTTAAATGGTTCTATTGCTAAGATTAAATCTCAGATATCTGAAGTTCAGAAACTGAAAGATGCTCAGGTAGTTGGAACAGATGAATGGTGGGAGCAGGTTCATGCACTGGACGCTCTCAATGAACAGTTGGAAGAGGCAGAATCTCGAGCAAAGAGATTAACGAGTAATTTTGAACCACTTTCCCCAGTCTCCAATCCTATCGTTGGTCAAGTGACTGGTCCAAAGATGAAGTTGTCTGGTAAATCTCCTTTCGAGAAGTTACAGGAGCAACTCGAGGAATTCGAAAAGAAGTACAAGAGAACAATGGAGAATGTAGCAGGATATAGCGATATCCTCAACAGTGTTGGTTCTATTTTCAATTCCCTTGGAGCAAATATGGATGAAAATGGTCAGGCGTGGATGAATTTTGCTGGAACTGTTGCTCAATCTGTTTCTAAAATACTTCCACAACTTATGTCATTGGTACTCGGAAACGAAGCTGCTGCTATGGCAGAAGGTACCGCTTCATCTGCATCATTACCATTCCCTGCTAATATTGCTGCTATTGCATCAATTATTGCTGAATTAGTTGCTGTATTTGCTGCTATACCAAAGTTCGCTGAAGGTGGTATCTTTTCAGGTAAGTCGGGAATAGGTGACTATAATATTGCGAGAGTTAATTCAGGGGAAATGATTCTCAATGGATCTCAGCAAGCAAGACTATTCAATATGATAAATCAAGGCACAAGTAACAGCACTTCTATGGGGACTGGATCAGTGGAATTTAAGATTAGAGGAAACGAACTCGTAGGTGTATTGAACAATTATAATCACAAGAGAAGTAAGGTGTAATTATGAGTATATATAAAGGACAATTTAGCAACATAAAAGGTGAAGTGTATAATGTAACTATTGATGCTCATAGAATCTCTGATTCAGAAGAGAAATCAATAGTATTTGCAGATACTCCCTGCGTAATAGAGACATCAAGTGGGAGTATCTTTGAACCTATTAAGAGTAGGAGTTGCACGATTCAGATATTAACTAATGAATGGTTATTCGATCTATACTCTCCTGTATCGCAAGGGGTGAAAGTCACTATTAAGAAAGGACTCAAAACAGTATTTTTCGGATATTTAACACCGAATAGTTATGATCAAACATATACTTATTTAGATGATCTTTCCCTCGAAGCAGTTGATGCTGTATCCTCTTTAAAAGACTTTAAATACAGTCCTATTGGAGGAAGTATCCCTTCCTATGAGAAAGTGTCAGAAATCATACTTAATCTCCTTAGAAACGCAGGATATTCAGGGATGTTATATGTTCCTGCAACTCTTCAAGGAATGAATGGAGAATCTAAAACAAATGCCTTCGAAGAATTACAAATCTCCGAAGGTAACTTCTTCGACGATGATGAAGAACACACTCCATGGTATCAGTACGAAGTTCTCGAAGAAATAATGAGATTCCTTGGATGGAGTTTGTGTCCTTTCGGAGATGATGTTTATCTCATTGATTATAGGGTAATAGGAAATAATTCTTCCACAGTATTTCATAAATATGAGATTTCAACAGGAACCCAATCTGAAGATGTTGATTTGACTAATCAAATGACTATCACAAAGAGTGATTATGCTCCTGGTGAACCATCATTAAGTATGGACGATGTATTCAATAAGATCGAAATAAGTGATAATCTATATGAGGTTGAGGAAATTGCTCCAGATATATTCGATGAAAACTCCCATATATCTATCAATGATGAAAAGAACCTCAGTGTAAGTGGCACAAAGTGGGTCAAAACAAGTATTACAAAACACTGGTTAATACCTGATGAAGTCAGTCGAGAAGTGACTGGATACGATTATCAAACAATATGTAGAATCAAACCAGATACAAACTGGACACACCACTTTTACAGAATGTCTTCATTGGGATCAAATCCTGTTGAAGTAGTGAATGAAAACGGACTTAATTACTACGATGGAGACATCAATTCAGAATATGTCAACAACGTAATAAATAAGTACATGAATACACATGGGTGTTTACTCCAGCACTATGCGTATATGCCTAAGACCGCTAATTTATTACCTACTTCTGTTGATTGGGAAGATTTACTTACATTCTTCTTAGTTAATGACAAAGTAAATACAAACGGTCAGATTGACTATACCACATTTAAGAATCTAAGACTTCCTGTTCTCGAATATACTGTTCCTGAGGAAGTCATGTTCAAACCAAGTAGTGGGAAGAGTTGGATTGGAATCAAAGGTGATCTATTCTATCAGTTTAATAATGCTAAATATGGTGATAAAAGTGAGAATACATTGAATATAGTAAATACCACTGATAAGATATATGCCACTGCTCCAGTAGAAAAGTCATCAGAAGTTGAAGAGCAACCATTTCCATTGACTGAGAGAGAATACAGAAACGGAGAAACTTACTATGATTTCTGGGGGAATATTCTCGCAAATTTATCTGATTATTTAGGTGAATATGGATCAGGTTATAAAATGTGGCAGATGAAACTGCAGATCGGTGACAAATACTGGAATGGAGAAAGATGGACTTCGACAGAATCAACATTCTTCTTGTCATACAACAATGGACCTGATGGAGATAAAGAATATTTACCACTCTACTCATGGTGTAAGTTAGTACCAAATATCGATTATAGAGATAAGGTTGGTGAAGACATATATGCGATTCCGATTGACTCAGAGGATCCAGATGCCCCTACACATGGGCAGATGAAATTAACCATATACACACCAAACTTTTTCCCTGAGGAAGTATTTGATTTATTCCGAGCACTCATTGAGAATGGTACTTCCACCACAGGTTTCACCACAACGAACTGGTATGATATCCCTCCAGTGATATTCGCAAAAGATTTTGAGATAAACTACTACTATACTGATTCATTTGATTGGTATAGTCAGCATAAATCCAATGAAGCAAATAGTAGAGATGTTGTTTATACGAATGTTATAAATGACAACTATGTAAATGAGTTTGATTCGTTGGAACTCAAGATAAATACTCAGCAAAAAGACAAACCGATTTCGAGAAGTTATATCACTTCTGGGGATGGATATGTTGGAAGTATAAAACATGTCCTTGGGGATGAATACAAGGAGCAAGAGAAGAATTTGATAGACCTTTATTACGAGCATTACTCTTCTCCAAAGAGGAAGTACACATGCAATATAGGTGATTTGAAAGAACCATATACAAAGGTTGCAGTAAGTGCAATTGGTGGGAAATATGTTATTGATTCTCAATCATATGATTTGAAACTATCGAATAACACAACTACACTGATTGAATATTAAATATATAGAAAAAAGAATGAATTATAACGTAATATCAAGACCTAAATTACCAAGAAACAAATACGGTGATGTGCAAGGTAAATCAGGTACGATAACCAGCACTTCATTATTTGGAAAGAGTGAGACTACATCATCAAGCAATGTTGAAATAAATGATTTTATTGGTTCAACATCTGATGAGAATGGTGTCAGAGGATTAGTCCCTGCGCCAAAAACAAATGCAAATGAACCACTCGGTACTCTGAATGATAACGTTAAGTTTCTGAAAGGTAGTGGAACATGGGTTGATATTCCTATTTCAAGATACACTGAAGAGAATGTAAATAAGGATGGTGTTAACCTGAATGGTAACTTTACTGTAAGTGATACTTTAACTGCAAATACACTTAATGTTCTTGGATCAGCACATTTCTGGGAACTTGTTATTGACAAGGTAAAAGCAACTGGTGGTAATTTACTTATTACACCAGCAAGTTTCAAGGTGGATTTTGTAGGAGATGTGATCAACTATAATGTAGATGCAACACAGTCTCCTTTCAATGTTATGTTCTACAATGAGACAGAAGGAACAGGTATTCTTGGATTACAGGAACTGTTCACAAACCAGAATGTAACACAACTCAAAGCAAAAAGACTTTATATGAAGAGATCTGATGGTGATAACCAGATTGTCACAGAATGTCTGATTGGTGATATGGTAAGGTGTAAGACACTTAATATTGATGATAGTGATAGTGAATTCAGTAACAAGGATTACTGGACATTTGTACTTGCTACTGGATCTGAAGAGTTTCAGGGTGAGGATTGTCTTTATATAGATGTACTTTACCAGTATGTTGCAAATAGTAATACTTATGGTGTAGGTACTACATTGGAATATAATAACAGTCCTACAACTACTCCTGTCTATCATGATAATGATATGTTATATGATGATGCATATACTGTTGTTATATTTTCAGCAGATGTCTCAAATGGAACTAACACATATTTCAATAGGGATTATAATGGCAGTGTATCATGGGATGGTACTAAGTGGACTTTTGCTGGTAGTGGAACTGATGTATATCCAGGTACTTCTGAAGAGATTAACTGTACTGGTGGATTATTCTTATTTGAATGTGTTAATGATAATAGATTTAGTTCTCCAGTCTTGAAAATATCTGATAAATATGGAAAAGGTGGTTTGACAAATTACTTCTATGTATCAGGAAAATACTATACAGATGTTTATAGTGAAGATTCAGGTTCTTCTGATGAACCACTTCTTGATTCTTTCACCTTTGGTTATGGAGACTTTAATCCAGAAGTAGGTGATGATTTAGTATGTTTAGGACACTTATGGAATGCAGAAAGACAGGGTGCTTTACTTATTTCTGCTTATGATCCAATGGACCCTGAATTAAGAGCACCTGCGATTGCACAATATATGGGAATCAGAACATTTACTACACTTTCTCCTTATAGAACAAGTAGTATTGCTGCAAATGGGAACACATTTATGGGTAAGTTCCTTGTTAATAACAACGGTACTTATATGGATATAGATGAAAAGTTGAATATCTACACAGCAGATATTACTACTGGACTTGAAAAGGTAGGTATCCACTTGGATGGTGAAAACTCTACTATTAAGTTAATTGGTAGTACTGAAATAAGACAGAATGCAGATGGTGAAGTAGATACCTTGACAGTATGGGATTCAGATGATATGATGAGGGTAAAGATTTCCCCTGAAGCAATTCCTAACAAGAGCAATATACAGCAGGAGATTAATCCTACAAGTAGTTTGCAGTTCAGGAATAATGGTACAAGTAATAACTATGCTGTTACTATACACCACACTTGGACAGAGTTTATATGGAGTTGGGATCACAGATGGCAGTATTATGTATCTACTGGTGGTTATATTAAATTCTTCCAGTATTGTAATATTGGTACTTTCCAGTCAGGAAGTAAGATAACCCTTTCTAATCTTTATACAAGTCTTACCAGTAGAGCATATTTTAAAGGTGGAGATAAGATAACTACAAGATCTGCTTCTGGTAGAACACAGTCTATTACAGATGTAATTATTAGATTAAAGAGAAAGAGTGGTTCTTCTTATGTTAATGTTACTTCAAAGACCTTGACAAGTGGTTCTACAATTACAGTATCAGATGAATCTGCTACTATATCTTATCCTAATTCAATCTGGGATAACTATAACGTTGGTACTACTGGTTCTTATAGAATAGAATTGGAGTTTGTTTATAATCCATATGCATCAATAACCTATACTTCTGAACAGAGTGATCCTTCAATAGACTTCTACAACAACTTATGGAGTACCATTAACATTGTACAACCTTCTGCTTCTATGACCAGAATAGGTAGAAATGGTTTAGTATTTAATACAGAGAGTTCTGGACAGTACTTCTATGCTGGTAATGATGGTATTGAAATGAAGTGGGGCGATGCAAGTATAACCCTTGATTCTTCAAAGGGATTGAAGATGTGCCCTGTTATAGAGACATTAACAAGTTCTAATACACAAATCAGTGAAAGTGCAAGTATAGTTAATGCAACAGGATATACTTCAAATACTACAATATATCTTCCAAGTGCAAGTACTTATGGTATTGGTAGAGAATTGATAATATATGGTAATGACTTTGTTACAGTTGCAGTAAGATATAGTGGTAAGATATTAACTCCAAAAGGAACTGAAAATAGTATTACTAACTATCCAAGTGCTTCAACTAATCCATTTAATGAATATAGTTCATATTCTCTTTCAACTACCTATGATGTAAATGAAAATGATGGTGATGGTGGTACTACAACAAGATATTACAGATCACATACACCTATACTTAGACTTATTAATTTAGGAACAAATTGGTTAAAAATATAATATAGTGATATATGACTACTACAGAGCAAATACAAGAGATCAATGGACTTATTGATGATATTAATGCGAGATTGACCAGAGACGAGAAAGCAATCTCAGACAATACGTTTAATATCAATAAAAACAATAATACAACTAAGGACAATGTTAATACCATAAACACTCACATCAATAATCTTCATAACGAGGACGTCCTTATCCATAGAGAGTTACATGACTTGGAGAATAGACTCACAGAACTTATCTCTAACTGGGATGATACTACTTTCGATCATAATAAGTTGTCTGGGGTTGTAAGTGATCTTTCTGAAACTGTTACTGATAACAAGGACTATCAGGATGATCAGAATATTCTCCTTCATAGAGAGATTCACAACCTTTCAAATAATGTTTTAGAGTGGATAGATAATTATGATGGCGACTTGTTCAACATCAGAAAATATCTCACACAGGTTCCTCAGACTGTTCTTTTAAGTGAATCCGAGTACGAAAGACTTGGTACTATAGAGGCAGGTAAGTATTACTACGTATATGAGGAAGATTAAATAAACGAATAGGATATGGCACTTTATGTAGATGGAAAAAATATAGTCCAGATCACAGTCGATAGAAAGAATATTGCTGCCATATACACTATGACCGTTGATGGGGTTAAAGCAATATGGGAAGCAATTCGAAGTTGTTTCGGGAGTGGTATGTGGATTAGGAAGAAACCGTGGTTAAGAAAAGAAGGGTGGAGACGTGTGAAGAGGTTTTAATTGGAGAATGTCAAACATTATTATTGATAAAGAAATATATGAAAGAATTAAATGAGCAAAGTAATTACAGGAGATATACAAAACTTAGATATATCATGGGAGAATTATTCTGGAGAATCAGTTGAAAAATTCATTAAAAGTCAGTTATCTCAAAGTTGTGGGTATATCTATAGGAGCAACCAGAAAGAAGGTGATTTCTATTATTTATACGGATTCCATTCACTCGAAGAATATAACGAATGGGCAGAAGGAGAAGATGTCACTCCTTTGTTTAGAGTACAGTTGCCAAATATTGAAAACGATATTTTCTCTGCGACTCTTTCGACAAATTCGAATACTAATAAACTTGTCAATTTAGGGGATGGTATAAAGATTAATATCAGATACACATCGACATCTACAAACCCTTCAACACAAGCAGTTTCAGATACATACAATGACGGTACACTTATTATCAGTAGAAGTGCTAATGGTAGTGCTTTCTCTGAAGTAGGTAGAATACTTATATCACCTATTGAACACAATTCAACAGCATTTCAGACAGTAGATATTACACAATATCTTGCGGATGGTGATAATAAAATCAGACTTAGAGTAGAGGATAATGTCAATGGTTCTGTATCAAATAACATTAACTTCAATTCCATTGTAAACACAACTCTTAAAGTTACAAATGCAACACCTGTAACCACTCCTCTTTATACAACAACTCTTCAATACTATATCGAAGGTCAGGTAGCAAAGACACTCAATGTTAATATTACTCAGAATGGAAATACAGATAGGTTTACTCTTCCAATTGGTACATCCTCTTGGATAGAAGCACCATACTTCGCACAAATCGATAAAGTATATGATACTGGTACTATTGAGGTGGAATCTTGGTTGAGTGTTGATGACACTGTTCTTGAATCAGAACACATCGTAAATCAATTCTACTATATCAATGGAGCATCCACTGAAGATGTTATCATTCTCAATAATGTCGAAACAGATGTGATTAACTATGCGAATACTCATTTCTTTGATTTCGTAGTATATAACGCATCTACTGACGTTCACATTCTTATTCAGAACGGGAATAAGACATACCTCGATTATACTTTCAGTAATTGTGATGTAAATACTCTTTACTCATTCTATAATGTGTTGCAGGTGGAGGAAGAATTAGACAATATTCCTGCAACAGTTACTGTTACGACCAACTCAGACAACCAGACTTATGTAATCAATATCGATAATACGGAGAAAATGAGTCCTACAAGTGGTGCTGATTTAATCATTAATCCACTTACGAGAAACAACTCCGAAGCAAATCCAGCAAGAATTATCAATGAAGTATCTGGTAATTCTTTGACTGCGACATTCAATGGGTTTGGTTTTGTAAATGATGGTTGGTTGAGTGATAGTGATGGTATTAAAGTCCTCAGAATACCCGCTGAACACTCAATCAATATCTCATATGATTCATTCAACAACATTACAAATGGTACTACAATAGAACTTGATTACAAAGTATATAACATCTTCAACGATGATGATGAAGTAATTAAGATGTATTCTTTGACTCAGGACAACAAGAAACTTGGTTTCGTTATGAATGCTACTGAAGCTGCGTTCTATACAGCAGAGAATCAGACTAAGAGAGACCAAGATGTTATGTTCCAAGAAGAAGTCAGAACACATATGGCAATCAACATCATTCCTAATCTTGCTAATAGTGGTCTTAACTACATTAGAATCTTTATCAATGGTGTGATGAACCGTGAAATGCTATATACAAACACAGATATATTCAAGAATGGTGATGTATCAATAGTTCTTGGTTCAGATAACTGTGACTTGGATATTTACAGTATTAGAGTTTATAAGAAAGGTCTTTCTGCTTCTGATGTGAGACAAGACTATATGAGTAGCATTCCAAATATCGAAGATAAAGTTGCTTTTAAGGTAGCAAACGATATTCTTTCTGCAAATGGTACTATTTCATATGATAAGGCAAGTGTAAAATACAACACACTTATATGGACTGGTGAACATCCTGAATATAGAACAGGTAACCAAGAATATGCCGGTACACTTCAGATCAATATCGTCGGAGATCCGGATCATAGTGGAACTATTACAAACCTTAGAATTAAAGGTCAGGGTTCATCCTCGAGAGGTTACTGGAAATGGAATCATCAGTACGATATGAATAAACTTGAAGGACTCACTTCTGTATGGACAGATGGTAATGGTGTTGAACATACAAAAGGATATTGTTTGACTGATGAAGATCCTGCTGCAACAAAATTAGTTGCTAAACTTAACTGGGCATCTTCAATGCAATCTCACAAGATTGGTTCTACTGCCCTTTACACTGATGTTTGGAAAGAAGTAGTTGGAGGGAACAGTATGACAAGAACAGAAGGATATGAAAATACAAGAGTTTCTGTTCATGAAAAACCATTCTTATACTTTATAAAAGACACTGCTTCAAGTACTCCAGTATTCGCTGGTCTTATGACTTTCGGTAGTGGTAAATATGATAAACTCACCTTTGGTTATGATAAGAAAGTATTCCCTGATTATCTCATAATTGAAGGTTCAGATAATGGTATGCCATTAACAAACAGGCAGATTCCTTGGTTCGAAGATGAAGTAACATACAATGCAGATGAAGAATACTACCAATATGCTGGTCAAGGTAACTGGGATTATGGTATGGGTAATCAGGATATGTTGCACTACTTCATCGATGCCAATAACTTCGTTTATTCTCATGCTATTCGAATCAAACCATATACAAATGATTCTGAATTAACTGATAGAACATATCAATACTGGAGTACAGTTGATGGAAACATTGTTAGATATGATTACATCACCAAGGAATGGGTAAATGGTGGTACTACAAAAGTAGATGGTGAATACAGCACATTCAATGTATTCTCCCAGACAGGTATTACCCCAAGTGGGGATTCGAGTGTTGATAATGCTGCTATAATTGCTTGGAGAACAAGAGACTTTAAGAATAATGTTTCTTTATACTACAATGTAAATGATGTAGTTTATTCAATGGCATTCCTTAAAATGGTTGCTGCATCTGATAACAGATGTAAGAATATCTATGAATACTTGGATCCAGTAACTCATAAGATTTGTTTAGCACAGGATGATATGGATACCCTTATGCTTACAGACAACGTAGGTAGAAAGACTAAACCATATTATGTTGAAGAACATGACCAGAATCCAAATGGTGGTTGGTATTTCAACGGTGAAGACAGTAACTTCTTCACACTTATGGATGCTGCTTTTGATAGTGAATTAAGAACTATGATGAAGAGCATTCTTACTGAAATGAGTTCATCTAAGTATGGTGGAAGTGTTGAAAGTTGCTTACAGAAATACTTCTTTGATGTTCAGGAATATTTCCCTGCTGTTGCTTTCAATGAAACCGCAAGACTTCTCTATGAAGAAGCTGCTGTGTATCAGGCACAACACATATATGACAATGGTACTCCTGCTATTTCTCAGTCACTCGGTAATCAACTTGAGGCAGAAAAACAGTGGTGGACAAGAAGACTCAAATACTTACAGTCTTGGGCTGGTTCAGATCCATTCTATGTTCGTTCAACTACTTCTCCATCACTTAACTTCCGTTCATTGACTACTGTTGCTGGTGGTAATCCTAATTATCAATTTACAGTTACTCCTTGGCAGTGGTTATATCCAAAAGTTGGTACTGGTCAGGTTCCTGGTCAGGATAATACAAGGGTACAGGCAAGAACTCAGTTCACTACAATGAACTTAGTAACTGATGGTAATACAGATACTTTCATTTATGGTTCTGATTACTATACTTCATTTGGCGAATTTGGAGATAAGAGTATTGGTGAAACATTCAATTTGAACGGTAAGAGATTACTTGAATTTAGTGCTGATAGTAGAAATGTTCAGAGTTATGAATTCAGACCTATCAGTATGACCATCAACTGCCCTGTATTGAGAACATTGTCTCTTTATGGTTGTTCGACACTTAGTGGTAGTCTTGATTTAAGTAAATGTACTAAACTTGAATCTGTTGATTTGAGAGGAACTGGTTTGAACTCAGTTATACTTCCTGAATCAGATTCACTTACTACTGTATATCTTCCTGATTTAACTTCAATCACCGTCGTTAATTGCCCGAATATTACAACATTCTCAGTTGAAGGATATACTAACTTACTTTCATTAACAACTGATAATAGCTCTCTTGCAAATGATGTTATTTCAAATGTAGAAACACTTAATTCTGTTGATTTAAGAGGAATCCATATTACTACAACATCAACTAATGTAGATAAGTATATTGGTATTCTTAGCGATAGTAATATTAATTGTTCTATCACTGGTTCAATATATCTTGCAAAAGCACTAAGTAATACAGAAATAGAAGCAATAGAAAGTAAATTAGGTGAATCAATTTGGAGTGAAAATAACTCATTATATATAACTTATGTACCAGTTGAGATCACAACAGTTTCACTTGCTGCATCTGAAAAGACAATCTTCCAGAATGACAGTGTTACTATCTCTGTTACTACTGATGGTAATAATGTAAAATCATATAATTGGAGTGTAGATAGTACAATCAATCTTACAACTGCCGAGAAGAAAAACTCTCTTGTAATCAACTCAACAACATTTGATAAGATTGAGAATATTACTATCTCATACACGATCACAACTACAAGTAATCAGACATTAACAAGCAGTACTGCTATTAGTTGTTGTAATCTTAATATCCACATTCAGGACTTCTCAGATGTAGAACATACTGTTGTAAGAAATGATTATTCACTCAGAAATGCTGTTATTGATTTGTACGCTGAAGATTATGTAACTCCAATGAGTGGTTTTGACTTCACTGGAATTGAAGATGATTTGTATGCTGGTAAGAATTATCATTTTGAAGAGTCAGAATTCTCTGGTGGTTATAGTAGTGGATATTATTTTACCTTACATACAAACTCTGTTGCTCAATACAAGGTTTATTGGAGATTCCCACTTCATGATAGTAATAAGAATGAATTATATGTATATGTTCCATTCTACATTAACTGTTTAGGAAATCCTGCAGGAGCAACATTTGATACAATAAGTGATTTGACTTGTTATAATGGAGTTGGTAGTACTCACATTTCATATACAATACCACAGATGTACACAATAACAGGAAGTTATGTACTTAATATTCCATCAAACAAAATGACCATTTCCAATGTGACAAGTACTGGATTTGATTTGAGTATCAATGGAATTACACAAAGTTATAATAGTAAGGTAGGACTTGATTTAGAAAGAGCACAGTTATTTGGTAGTGGTAATGTAACTGTATATTCTTATAGTAATCAGTTTGCAGTTAATTATGAACAACTTGGAGCATATGCAAAGATTAAATATAACATTACTGAAACTGGAGATAATAATGTTTTAATGGCAGCTTCCACAGCAGATATTGGAAATGTAAAATCAATGACAGTTGATGGTGTTGAAGTGACACCAACCAAAATATACAACTTTACTACAACAGGAACTCATAATATTGAAGTAAGATGTGCAGCAGGATATGATTTAAGATACTTGCTATATAATGTAAACAGAGCAACTGAAGTTGAGTTTGGAGATGCAACTACATTAGGCCAGCAAATATGTTATGGTTGTTCATCCTTGCAAAAAGTCACTATAAAGGGTACTATTAATAGTATTGGTTCAGATGCATTTAATGGATGTTCAAGTTTAACTCAAATATATATAACAGAAACAACTAAATGTCCTACTGTAACTTCAGATACATTCAAATATATACATTCAGGTAGTCCAACAACTTCTGGTGGTACTGTATATTATCCTGATAATATTGATTTCAGTTCATGGTTCAGTACTTCGCTATACTACTTAGGATATTATGAATGGAATGTAATCTACACCGTGATAGATGGAATTAGATATAAAATAAAACCAGCTGTTGGAGATTGTATTGTAATGCAATATACATATAATGACACATATAATCCAACTATATCATCAATTTACACTGGAGATATTGTTATACCTTCTACAATCACATATAACAGTAAATCATATACTGTAAATAAGATTGGAAGTTATTGCTTCAATTGCTGCTCTGACTTAACATCAGTTTCAATGCCAAATACAATCACAGAGATTGATAATAATGCATTTTATAACTGTTATAAACTAAATAATATAACAATACCATCATCAGTAATAAGTATTAAAAGCAAAGCATTTTATGGTTGT
>OCVV012855165.1_pt1 | contig 13824 bp, 13 predicted proteins | sample 1539721 | NCBI WGS metagenome assembly OCVV01 (sample SAMN02144230, study PRJEB22623) | gut metagenome | biome: sheep rumen | host: Ovis aries | place: New Zealand
TGCCTCCTGATTATCTGAAATAGTATGTAAGCGGATGCTTCTGTTCATGGAACGAAATAACGATTACGAAACAGTTCTCCAGCTTGTTAAACTTGATATACAGAGATACTGTTTTTTCTTCTGTTCCATTCCTCTCCAAAAGGATTACATCCTTGCCAAATACATACAGCTTTTCATGTTCAAAACCTTTATGCTCATTCTGCAGGATCTCCGAAAAATCCATTGCAGTGAGGCTCAATATTATTTCTTTGGCTTTTGCCTCGTCGATAACATAATCCAGAAACAGATTGATGTTATCCTGACGTCTGGCATTCCTGTCAAGCCTATAATTGTCCTTTTCAACAGCATCCTTCACCTCGGAAAGATACTTCTCTATGTCTTTCTGATCTGTGTTCAATGCTTTATCCTCCGAAGAGTATATGATGTATTTTTCTATTTATTCCATCATCAGTATAACTCTATGATTGCTTTTTGTCAATATCCCATCATCAAAAGGCGGCAGGATATTATCAAGCTTCTCAAGTCCAAGTCTTGAAAGACTTCCGTCTACAAAGCCTTCTACAGCTTCAGGGGTATACATTTCATCCGTATGAGGCTTCAGCGCTCTTCCGCATTTTGTCACCACATAAAAATGCTCCGGATATTTAGAAAGCAGCTTTCCTATAGCCTTCTCACTGTTTCCCCCGTTATAAACATCTGCAGTATCTATAAAAGTAATACCGGTCTCATAAGCGGCTTCAAGGATTTTCATAGCCTCTTCGTCGTTAAATGGTGTTCCCCATTTTGTTCCAAGCTGCCATGTACCAAGACCGATTCTTGATACTTCTCTTCCGGTCTTTCCAAATACTCTTTTTTCCATTTTTGTCCTTTCTGTCTCACTTAGAGATCGTTCATTATCAATATTTCCTTTGTTATCTCTTTGTTATCTTTTTTACTATTCTACTATTCCTCATCTTCCTCCTTTCTCCACATAAATCTGTTAAGATCCACCCGTCCGTCAACAACCTCTACGCCTTCCGAACGCAGAATCTCAGCCTGCTTCCAGGCTCCGCCAAATGCATACTCGCCTGCAAGTTCTCCCTTAGCATTCACAACTCTGTGGCAGGGAATAGTTGCAGGATCCGGATTCCTGTGCAATGCATTTCCGACTGCCCTTGCCATATTTCTGTCTCCGGCAGCCTCCGCGACCTGCGCGTATGTTGCAACACTGCCCTTAGGAATCTGCTTCACTGCTTCATATATTTTCTTCGATGGACTGTATGAAATAAGCTCATAGCTTTCTTCGATCATCAGCTTGATATCACTGTCAGGTATGCTTTCATCCAGTATCACCGTATTCCAATGTTCTTTGTTCTGGTGATAGCCCGGCTGTACTGAAGGATATATCTTCCTCCAGAAATACGCCTGCTCCGGATCGACCTTAAGGTTCAGATTGATATATCCGTTCCTCTCATATGTCCAGAGAAATGCTTTTTTGTTTCCCTTATAACGCACAAGCTGCCAGTTTTCATCATGAAATGGTGCATCCTGATATGTATCCGGAAATGATAATCCGTATTTCAAAGCCTGCTCTCTTGTCTTCATATTTCTTCCTTCTGCCATCCTGCCGGCTTAATCCGGTATATTCCACCCGTACTGCCGGTCTCATCTATCATTTCTGCCAACTCCGTCTATGCCTTTTTCCAGCCGGTACTATACCTCGCCTACCGGAATACCATTTACGGTAAGGTCATCGGTAAGCTCGATGACAAGACATTTCTTGCCGTCGATCACTCTCGTATCGATGATATCTGTATGTTTACTGTTGATCCTAAGCACCATATCCTTCGTCTTAACTTCAAAGTTTCTGGTTGGAACAACATTATCAGCAAAAAGCTTCTCTTCAACCTTGATGCCCGGCACATGGTCCATGCCCTTCGCAGGCTCCTCCGCAGCTTCAGGATCATCACTTTCCTTTACTTCTTCTATCTTCTTACGGTACAGCTTCTTCATATCGAACTGATCGTCGAATTTCTGACCGAAGTCCTTAAGCTTTTCTTCCGACACGCCGCTGTTCTCAAATACATTTCTTACAGCCTCTTTATCTAGAAATACCGTCTCACCGTTAAGATCATTCTTTTTAGTACTTACCGCTTCCCTAAGATTCTCCTGCACAGCAAGCACCGTCTCAAAGCTTGAATCATTTCCAAGTATCTCTGATACAAATTCCGTAAAGCCTTCCTTCTGCTGCTTTGCCGGAAGCGTTGCCGAAACTCTGAGCACATTTTCAAGAAAGAGATCCTGAATATGATCAGTTCTCCTTGTTGAATATAAAAGCATGCTGTCATCAGTACTTCTATCGTTAAAAGCCGGGAAGAGGAAGCCTGTCTCCGGAAGATCAACCGCAAAGATCTGTCTCAGCGTATGTATCTCTCCAACCGTCTCGTCAAATCCAAGTCCCGGTTTCGTAAGCTTCATCGGACATATACTGCAAAGTATATAGCTGTATACTTCATCGGAGGCGTCATCATTCTCTATTCCGTCAGTAGTCATTCCCGGAACATCATACGCCTGATATATCATAAGTATCAGATAATTTCCCACATAACTGTAATTACTAATAACACTGTCATAAAATGTCTGCAGTATCTCATCGTCCTTAAGCTCAGACTTTCTGATCTTCTGAAGCAGCGCCCTTCCAAGTCCGTTTCCTGCACTGCCATCAGAAGTACCTTCATCCACGCCCTCAGAATTACCTTCAGAACCGCTCTCAGAAGCCCCCTCAGCCTCATCCGCCTCAGTAAAACTCATATCCAGAAGATTCTTGCCCGGCGTCCCCGAAAGTGTCTTTCTGAATATTTCAAGATATTTATACATCTCTTCCTCAGGAAGATTGTAGAATGCTTCATTAAAGGTCTTGACCTTAGTCTTCTCACCGTTAACATAGCAGCCTGCAAGCCTTAATATACTGCAGTCCTGAATTGTATCATAAAGTGCTTTTATCTCATTGATTTCCTTCTTGATCATCTGCCTATATCGTCCTTTTCACATCTCTTTGGTCTTATCTTTGATGATGAGTATCGAAAAATACCCCGAGCGGTCAGGAATGTCTGCTATACCTGCATACACCTTCTCATCTGCCATGCCGCAGTTTTCGACAAGATAGATATCCTTTCCGGCAGTATCTATCTTCTCCTTCAGTTCCTTCAGATGCCCTCCGGCCTTCATAATGATCAGCGTACCGTTATGATCAATATATTCTCCCGATGTAATGATCACCGATTCATCCCCCAGCACAACCGGTATCTTAAGTCTGGCAAAAACCGCACAAAAAGAAGGTATACCGTTTATGATCTCAACCTCATATCCGTTCTCCTCTACAATATCTGAGACATACGAAAATGTTGAATATACGCACGGATCGCCAAGTGTAAGAAATACTATATCCTTTCCTGTCCTCAGCACTGAAATGATTTCTTCGGCAGCCTTTCTGTGAGCTTCTGCCAGTCCTTCCTTCTTCATAGGAAAATCCAAAAGGAGGGTTTCCTTACAGGCCAGCTCCGGACAGACCTGTTCTGCTATCCTGTAAGCTACGCCTGTGGTTCCTTCCTTTGCGGGACACGCTATAACATCCGCTTCATTTATCCTTTTTACAGCCTTGAGTGTAAGGAGTTCCGGATCTCCGGGACCCACGCCGACAGCAGTCAGTTTTCCAAACATGATCATACCCACCTGCTCATTCATAAGTTTTCATCAAATCAAACCATCCTGTTTATTATATCACATGAAAACTATATCGTCATTGTCCAAAATGCAGTTGACGGTGCATAATATAACGTAATCTTTCTGACCGTATCCAGCACGACGATCTTGCACTCAAATACAAGATTCCTGTCAGTGACGAATACACCGTCATGCGTTGTGTAACTGCCCTTGTGGGAAATGTCCATGTATTCTTTAATATTGAAGACCTGCTTCTGCCCATCCTCATCGACCAGCCTTATCCGAAGAGGAATGATCGTGCCGTCAGCCGAATGCTGACATATAACATCTACCTTTTGCGGAGCTTTACTATCTGTAATCATACGCCTAACACATGATCCGGCCATTATACATGACCGGATCTATCCTTTCTCCCACCTTAATGTGATTATAGAACGTATGTTCGATTTTGTAAAGTGGTTTTTTATGCTTTATTTTTTTTATGTCTTCTCTCGTAATCCTCTCTGATAGGTGCGCAGCAGGCGTTCATCATGGCGCTCGCTTCAGCTTTATTTTTTGATCTTCTTACTGCGGATACGGCATCGGAAAGCACCTGATAATTCAGTGCCGTACCGACCTCGTCACATACATAGTTAAGAGCCCTGTCCGCGTCGACCCCGAAGCTTCCGGCCACATTTACCGCGTCAATATTTGCTCCGAGGAAGAGAAACTCCCATCCGTATTTTTTCTTCTCCTTCTCGATCATTTTCTTAACCTTCTTGTAATCATATTTGCGGCTGGCGTTCTCCATGCCGTCTGTTGTAATGATGAACAGTGTCTTCTCCGGTCTGTCTTCCTCTCTGATATACTTATGGATGGTCGCGATCCTGTCCACCGCCTCACCGATTGCATCCAGAAGTGCCGTGCAGCCGCGCACATAATACTGTCTGTCATTCATCGGTTCTACTCTGGCGATCGGTACTCTGTCATAAAGCACTTCTGTCTGATCATCAAAAAGCACTGTTGAAATATATGCCTCGCCTTCTTCCTTCCTCTGCTTTTCGATCAATGAGTTGAAGCCTCCGATCGTATCGCTCTCCAGTCCTCTCATTGAACCGCTTCTGTCTAAGATAAATACTACCTCTGTTAATCCCTTACGCATAATGATCATCCTCCTTTTTACTGCCCTTGCGGGTGTTTCCTTTGTTCTGGACTCATTATACGATACCGCCATCAAAAAAAGGTCGCTCAGAAAGCGACCTTCAAATTTATGAAATAATGCACGGAAGTCCATGCTCCTCAAGCTGTATATCCAGCTCTATCATGTCGTATATTTCATTTTCGATAAAATATGAAAAAATGATATCTGTCTTATCGCAGGGTGAAAGCGCATAGCCCGCCCTTGCCAGAAGATCCTTTGATTCATCCAGATTAAGCCTGGCGCCCACACAGAGGCAGAGCGCTGTCAGCTTCTGCGGATGATAATCAGGATTGTTCTTGATCTTTGAAAAAATCTTCTTGTCCACGATAGCTCTCTTGTAGACCTCAGAATTTTCCATCTTCCTATCCTGAATCAGATACATAAGATATTGTGAAAATGTATCCGAAATATGCTTCATCCTCTCTTCAAGCCTGCTTTCGTGAACGCTTTCAAAATCAACCTCTTCCGAAGCTTCGAAGCTGTCTGCAGGAACATTTTCTGCATAAAACCTGCCGGTAGATTTCTCCTTATGTTTTCCGAATACAGAGCCCAGCAGTCCGGGTTTTGCAGCCGAAGCCTTCCTGTTCATCTGCGGCGAACTCATCTGCGGTGCATTCATCTGTGGCGAACTCATCTGCGGCACACTCATTCCCTGCGCAGCATGTGCCATTCCCATATCCGGTCTGAAATTACCGTATTCTGCACTGCTCTTATTCTCGACATAGTTATGATCTATATATTCTTCAAGCTTTGGATATATCCTTTTCCCAAGAGTCTTTGACCGGTCATCAAAAACCACCAGGAAGATCGTCATTTCATTATCCAGAAGAAAAGCATTGATCTCATCAACAGCGATCCTTAGCCCCTCTTCCTTCGGATAACCGAAGCTGCCTGTAGCAATAAGCGGAAATGCTATCGACCGTATCCCCTGAGCCTTTGCGAGCAGAAGACTCTTCCTGTAGCAGGATCTAAGTTTTTCTTCTTCGCCTGCATTTCCTCCAAGGTATTTCGGACTTACGGCGTGAATGATGTATTTTGCCGGAAGCTTAAAGCCCGGCGTGATAAAAACCTCGCCCTCAGGAACCGCTCCGATCTTCGCCCTTCTGTACTGAAGAAGCTCCTCGTAACCTGCTGCATTATATACGGCAATATCGCAGCCGGTGCTGACCGCCGCCTGCTCATTTGCCGTATTTACGATAGCTTCCGTATTCATTTTTGTAATATCATTTCGAACTATCTTAAATGCCATGCCTGCCTACCACAAAAACCATCTCTTCAGGTTTCTAATACTATATTCTATTGTAATATTTTGGAGCATATATTTCAATGCGCTTTACCGGTTAAATTTATATATCCGCCCGCCGTTTTCCTCAACAATGCTTTTTGCTCTTATACGCGGCAACGACCGCCGAATCACCCTTCCCGTAGGTTTTGTTTAATTTAACCGTTTTTATGAGTTCTGACATTATTTCATTCCTCCTGATCTTCCTGATAAACTATTTATAATCATCCCGCACCAGTGCCAGTGCGATAAGTCCGGCGACTATATTTATCACAAATATCACTACCGCCGTCGCAGCAAATACGCCCCAGTCTATTCCGAATCTGATCGACATATAATCACTGTTATACAGTCCCGTAATACCCTTTCCGACATATAAAATCTTTGACATAAGCCGCGCAGCTCCCACGCCGATCAGAAAACCTGTTATCACCGAGCATAAAGCTACAAGTATTCCTTCTGATATTACCGCCCGTCTGACCTCTCTAATGCTGAAGCCTATACTTCTGAGCAGTCTGATCTCCTTTCTCCTGAGCAGTATCTCTGAGGTCCTGACGTTCACGAGATTTACCGCGATGATCGCTAAAACTATCGCAACGATAAAATAGACGATTCTCTTTATCATCCTCATACCGTCATAATTAATTCCGTTACTTTCATAATAGCAGCCCATTTCCGAAACAGCCGACAAAATACTGCCGTCATCCTTCTCAGCATCAATGTAAATATACAGATTCGCAGTTTCTTCATGGTATAGAATGTTGTCCGAGTCTTTTTCCATCTGATTCTTAGATATAACAGGCTCCTCAAAATCCCTCAGATAGAAAAATGTAAGGCCTTTTTTTCTGTAAAATAATGTATCGGGCAGCTTTTCTGTCCGGATATTTTCAAAAACACCTATTGAAATCTCGCCCGCGATATGCACCTTTGCGTCATAGATCGTTATATCGTCACCTGTTTTAAGCTCTGGAATATAATCTTTATCCTTAATATTGCCCTTAACAAGTATGGCATTTATTACTCCGGCTTCCGCGGAATTATCCGGTGTCCCTGCCGCATCAGATACAGCCTTGTAATATTTCTCATTCAGTCCGACAAATTCTACATTCCCATAGTTTCTCTTCAAAACCTCTTCCGACGCGTCCTTCATTTCGAAATAGCCCACTTCTATGCTATATCCAATATCAACAAATCCCTTTTTCTTTGAAAACATATCCCTGAAAGTATCAATCTCACTGTAAGAAAAACGTTCGTCACCGCTATTCCCGTAAATTGTGATCGACGGCTTGTTCTGATTATTCAGTTCCGTTTTGATCATTGTTTCAAAGATACATCCGACAAGCATCACTATACCGAAGCACACCGACAGACTGATTACCAGAAGATAAAATCTGCTCCTCCTGATCCTTACATTCTTAAAGCCGTAAGATACCGGATAACCAAGCAGTCCTTTACCTGTTCTACATTTCTTTTTCTTCTTCAGAAGCTTTTTCGTAACTCTCTTGTCCACATCATCCCGGCTTTTAAGTGCATTGATTGGATTCAATCTGCAGAGCTTTTCTATCGGAGAGACCATCGAGTAAGCAACTATAACTGCCATAAAGAGAACTGTCAGTCCAAGTGCCTTCCAGTTAAAATAAAATGTCAGTTTTCCTATTTCATTCAGTATTTCTTTCAGGATCAGATTGTTTGATCCCGATCTGTTCAGATAACTGAACAACCCGCTGCAGCCCAAAGCCCCCAGCAATACACCGATCAATGTTCCGATAACGCCGACGATCAGCGCCTCAAAAAGTATCATTTTGATGATCTGCTTCCTTGTAAGTCCTATACAGCGGAACATTCCGTAATCATTTTCTCTCTCACTGACAGATATATTAAAGACATTTCTGGTTATTACCATAACAACCAGTCCGAATACGCCTGCGATCAGCATGAGTAATGCCTCAAAAAATAACTCTTCATACCCACTCTCGCTCTTCTCCGGTTCGTAAAGATCAACGGCTGCAAAATTTACCTCCGCCTCACTTCCCAGCCTTTCTCCGAGCAGTGCCGCCTGCTCCTCAATATCCTTCTTCTCATCAAAAGATACAAGAACCCTGAAATATTTTGCATCAAGCTTCTCTAAATTCAGCTTGCTGATCATCATATTTCCGACGTAATAATATCTATAATCATCGTCGTCTTCATCACGAGTGACAAGCTCCGCCATTCGTCTGACAAAATCCTTTGGCATGGCCGCACCGTCAAGTACAATTTCTTCGGAACCGTCAAATACACCTGTAAGAAGCATCTGACGTTTTTCGCCGGAATCATTTCCGGAATCATCTCCGGAATCGTTTTTGGAGTCATTTCCGGACTCGTCTCCTGCAGCTTTATCAGCAATCACAATCTTCCTGCCGACCTGAGCGTTCGGTGTTATAAAATAATCTGTATTTCCGAGTATATGCTGCGAAGCGATGATCTCGTTTTCGTTTTCGGGATAACGTCCGTATTTCAGATCAAAGCCCTTGAAAAACTTCATATCATCGACATAAATGATGCCTTTTTTATATACTGAAACATAAAGCTTCTTTATGCTGCAGCCGTCATCTGAAATATTCGACGGCTCGCCGTTTTTTTGCTTCAATAACTCCGCTGCTGTCTCCTTTGACACATTATATGAGGCATCGTAGGACCCCTGGAGCCTGTAATAATTCAGCATCCGGTTATAATGAACATTTAATCCGAAAGAAAAAATCCCAAAGATGATAAACGCCGATATCGTTACACCGAGTATCGTCATTAATGTCCTCAGCTTATTCTTCCATATGTATCTGAATACAAGACCTTTTAAACTTTTCATATCTGCCTTTCCTCTTCAACTTCCACCACATAGTTTTTCGTATTTTACATCAATATAAAACGCCTATCTAACAGTTATCTAACAAAAAACAAAAAATACTGTTACATTTTCTGCAACAGTATTTTTAAAAAACTATATTCATTGTTGTAAATGATTTCTCCGGCGGCTTACATTCATCTATAAACCGTGACTCCACGTATATTCGCCCGCCATTTCCTTCTATTATACTCCGGCTAAGTGAAAGTCCGATACCGATGCTGGCAGGATTAACAGCCGCTGCATCCGATGAACGGCTGAACCTTTCAAAGACTTTCAGCCTGTCGTCCTCCGGTATTCCTCTTCCGTCATCCGTAACAGAAAGCTTGGTCATGAGCGGTGTTTTTGTACAGCTTAGCCTTACAGTTCCTCCCTCAGGGCTGTGTTCGATCGCATTTTTTACTACATTACTGAGCGCTTCATGCATCCACTCCGGATCCACATGCAGGATTGCTTCATCCCCCTCCGTCACAAGGTTAACCTTTTTCTGTTCGGCCAGCATCAGAAGCTCCGAAGCGGTTTCCTTCAGTAAAACCTGAACTGGAAGCTCAACCGGCTTGAAGATCACAGCGTCCGTCTCTATCCTTGCAAGCTGAAGAAGCGACTTGGTAAGCCACCTCATCCTTTCAAGCTGATCCTGCTCCTTGCTTAATATATCTATGTTCCGGCTGTTCCAGCCTTCCTCCTCCGCATGGGAGCTGAGTATATCGGTAAAGAGCGTAAGGCTTGCGATCGGTGTTTTGAACTGATGCGACATATCAGAGATAACATCCTTCAGATAAAGCTTCTGCTGCTTCTCTCTATCTGCCGTCTCAAGTATGCTCGTGTAAAGGTCATATATAGCTTCAGACAGCTTTCCGAATTCACCCTCGGAAAGCATTTCATTTCTGATAAGCTCCAGCCCCTCATTGTCTGTAGTTTCCTGTGTGATAAGTTTCTTTGTACTCCGGCGTATTCCTCCTACTCTCCTGTAAAAGCTCCTAAGTACAAGAATAATTGCGACATATAACGCAGTCATCGCAAGAGAAACAACAAGACATATCAAGAAGGGGCTCTTTGCCGCAGCACATATAAAAATGTCTGTAAACACGAGCAGCCCCAAAAATATACAGGTTATTATCTTAAGTTCTCTCTCCAAATGCATATATCTACACCTTCTCCATCCGGTAGCCTATTCCCCGGACCGTTCTGATATACGGTTCCTTCCTCTTAAGATCTCCGATCTTATCTCTGAGTCGATTCACATATACATAGAGTGCACTGTCATCAACAAAATTGCCGGACTCATCAAATATCTTCTCAAGGATAAGCGACCTTGTAAGGCAGATCCCCTGATTCTGCAGAAAATACAGAAGCATCTTATACTCGCTTGCTGAAAGCAATATCTCTTCATCAAGCAGGAAAACCTTCGAAGCTGTTGTATCAACCCTTAGATCTCTGTACGAAATGATATTCCGGGCACTATCAGAAGCATTTTCATCCTGATTTCCAGTCTGGATATTTCCTGCGTCAGCCCTTCTCAGCACTGCACGAACTCTCGACAGAAGCTCCGCATTTCTGAACGGCTTTGTAATATAATCATCCGCTCCGAGATCGAGTCCTTTTACGATACTGTCCTCATCCGAAACTGCTGTCAGGAAGATCACCGGCAGCTTTACGCCTTTATCCCTGAACATCTTCAGAAGCTCATATCCATTTCCGTCTGGAAGCATGACATCAAAAATAAGAATGGAATATTCATTTATCGTATTCCCTTCTTCAAGGATCCTGCCTGCACTTTTAAAGGTTCCTGCAACACTGCAGGAATACCCCGCGTCTGTAAGCGAAAACTCGAGTGCAGCCGAAAGTGTATCATCATCTTCTACAACAAGTATTTTATGCATTCCAAACTCCGTTATCCGATAAGTCCTGAAACCCTCACAATAAATGCACCGGCCTGTCCGTTCTTACCTTTATCTGACTATGATCAACTTTCATTTTATCACACCTTATGAAAAATAACATAATAACTTTTCTGATCACTGCTTCAAAGTGTCACTCACTATCGTACCGTCTTCAAGATGGATGATCCTGTCAGCCATGGCAGCTATGTCCATCTCGTGCGTAACAATGACGAGAGTTTCATTTCTGTCACGGACTGCTTCAAACATCATATTTATAACTTCCTCGCTGTTTCTCTTGTCGAGGTTTCCTGTCGGCTCATCTGCAAGTATGATAGAAGGTCTGTTGATGATAGCTCTTGCGATCGCCACCCTCTGCTGCTGTCCGCCCGAAAGCTGGCTCGGCAGATGATTTCTTCTATCTGCAAGTCCAAGTCTTTCAAGCAGTTCATCTACTTCTTTTTTATCGACCTTATTACCGTCAAGAAGGACCGGCATTACGATATTTTCTTCAACAGTAAGTATCGGGATCAGATTGTATTCCTGGAAGATAAAACCAATCTTCCTTCTGCGCAATATTGATCGTTTCTCGTCCTTAAGTGCAAATATATCCTCTCCCTCTAAATAAACCTTGCCGCTGGTCGGATTGTCAACGCCGCCCAGAAGATGCATCAGGGTTGATTTGCCCGAACCGGAAGTACCGACTATAGCCGTAAACTGCCCCTTATTGATCGTAAGATCGATATTATTCACTGCCACAACCGCTGAATCACCCTTGCCATAGGTTTTATTTAATTTATCTGTTTTTATAAGCTCTGCCATTTTATTCTCCTCCTAGTCTGCTTTCTTTATCAGTTTTAAAGCTATCTCTTCAACAATCAGATTGATAAGTATTATCACAAGTCCCACTACCAGGCCCGACATCAGATCTATTTTGAATCTGATACTCATAAACGACTCGTCAAAGAATCCGGTTAATCCTTTTCCGCTATATATTCCTTTTACTATAAAGATTGCCGCTGCCGCTCCAGAAATGATACCAAAGATTATTGCATATATACTGACGATCAGCCCCTCTGAGATCACCGATCTCCTGATATCTCTCCTGCTGAAACCAATATTTCTGAGAAGTCTTATTTCCTTACGCCTCTGTAATACTTCCGATGATTTCATATTTACCAGATTGATCGATACGATCATCAAGATCACCACAATTATCACATTTATGATCTGCTTAACAAAACGCATCTTTCTATAATTAAAGCTACTATCACCAAACAGAAATCCCTCATCGGAAAGATACTTCTCTATGCTGCCGTCTTCCTGTTCAATATCGGTAAAAATATAAAGTGTGTTGTACTGAACTGTGCTAACCATAGAAGAACTGTCACCCCCTATAGAACCATCAGGAATGATATTTCCCTCCGGATCCATACAGTATATCATATAGTATTCATCTGTATCTCCCTCAAAACACTGATCTGCCGGGAATCTCTTTTTTGTCAGAGTTTCAAATGCAACCGAATTTATCTCTCCGGCTATATGAACATTCATACCTGCGATAATGACTGTATCACCAGTCTTTGGAAGCACGCCATTCTTATCTCCGGCCTGTCTCACCATTATCACATTCAGCACGTCATTTCCGCTTTCCGCCAAAGCCTCTCCTGTGATATCTTCCACAAGCTTATAGTATCCGTTACCCATCCCGATAAAGTTGAGTGGTTTGTCAAACACAATATTTTCTTCGTTTTCATTATCAAACTTCGGATAAACTACCCTCCTGCTGAAGCATTCGGTCTTTTTATATCCCTTCATTCCGGATATATCATCTCTTATCTTATCTATATCCTTCAGTCTAAGTATATTATCCACAGAAGTCCTGTTTCCGACTACAGGAATCGAAGGCTTGTCCTGACTGTCAAATTCGGTACTTATGACAGTCCTCATCGCACTGCTTAAAGCAACCGAAAGAGCTACACATATTCCCATACTTACCACAAGAAGTATAAACCTCCCGCGGCGCAGCTTAATATTTTTAAATCCATACCACACCGGATAATTTCTGATCCTCCTGCGTCTATTCCCTTTAATACCTTTTGGCGAAGACCCGCCTCTTTGACGTCTTCTTTCAGCGGATTTCGCATCAATATCATCTTTACTTTGCAGAGCATTTACAGGACTTAATCTGTACAGCTTTTCAATCGGAGAAACCATTGAATATCCAACGATAACAATCATATAGATGACCGTATATCCTAAGGCTGTCCAGCTGAACTTAAACCGCAGCCTTCCTATACCCGACAGTATCGTCTGTAATATTTCATTTCCGGAATCATAATTGTTCAGATATGAAAACAGTCCAATATCCACAAACATTCCCACAAGGATTCCGGCTACAATTCCGATCGCTCCTACAAAAAACGCCTCAAGCAGTATCATTTTAATGATCTGCTTCCGCGTAAGACCGATGATACGAAACATACCATAATCCTTCTCTCGTTCATTTACGGAAATATTAAATGAATTTCTGACGATTACCATCACCATCACTGCAAATACGGCCGCTATGACCATCATAACAGCTGTCCGGATCAATGTATCATAAGCTGCTACTGAATCATCCGGATCGAAAGCCGCCAGTGCTTTATCATTTATAACCGGATTGCTGCCAAGAAACCTTCCAAGCTTTGTTGCCTGCTCTGCCAGATTCTTCTTATCTGCAAAGCTTACCTCAACAACAATCTCGCCCTTTCCATAGCCTGTAAAATAAACCTTCTCATTATTTCCGTACTCTGCCCTATATTGATCTATCAGAAGTTCCTCAAACGAATATCCTTTTCCGAGTGTATTCATGTCCATTAGGCTGTAAGAGGGTGCCTCATACATATTATTATGT
>OCVV011234371.1_pt1 | contig 13819 bp, 13 predicted proteins | sample 1539721 | NCBI WGS metagenome assembly OCVV01 (sample SAMN02144230, study PRJEB22623) | gut metagenome | biome: sheep rumen | host: Ovis aries | place: New Zealand
TTCTATACTATCTCCACCTGTCAAAGTTATATAATAATTATAACTTGTTCCACTTACATAATAGTAATATCTTATGCTACTGCATGTTCCGTCACTAGTTGTTGAATTACATGTATAATGATGTGTTCCATCATATCCTACTTTTGCACTTGTTAACGTATAATTTGTTCCATCCCATGTGAATCCTGTTCCATAATATGCTCCAGAAGTTGTTGCTGCATTTGTAAATTCATATACTTCTCCCCACATGTATCCATTATATGCTAGTGATCTGTACAACTCTGTTCCTGAAAATGGGAATGTATTTGTTCCACTCAATGTTATTTGGGCATCCGTTCCACTATTATCGCAACCATATCCCATTGTTTCATTTGGATATACCATTTTTACTTTTATTATTGTTGGACTCTCACTTGTTCCATTTCCATAATATGTCATTTTTATAACATTATCAGCTGTTAATGTTCCATATGTGTAAGAGAAATTCCTTGCTTCTCCTCCATTATTAACTGTTTCATTTACTTCTGAGGTATCTTTGTATATTGTTATTCTCGCCTGACCACTAGTACTTGTTGTTCCTGTAATTTGCATAATATAATTTTCTCTTGCTGGAACTTTAAAACTTATTTCTAATGGCGAACTACTACTTCCATCACTTCCTGTTATTGTTCTTGTCCACGTATTATCCGATGAATCAAAAGTGAAATTTGCAGTATTTGTGACAATTGTATATTCACTTTCTGAAAGTTGTGCTTTATTTGCAGACGCAGAACCATTATAAATGAGTTTTAATCCACCGGTATCGGTTGTTCTTACGGCTTTCCAACATTTATTATTGAAAATAACATTATTATCCTCTACTGCTCCTCGATAATATAGTATTGGATTTGCATCATTTTCTGTTCCTGCTCGCATGTAAACACCTTTTCCATTAGTATCAGATGATACTTCTCCAAAATTTATACCTGTACTTGCAGAAACAAATTCACTTCGTTCATTATCCATTACTGCACTTTGAGCCATTATTTCCTCAAGTGTTTTTGGTAAAGTAAAATCATCAGCTACATTATAAGCATATAAGTAAATATCAAAATCAAATGTTTTTGATGATACATCTGGATAATTTTCATCTAACCAAAGTCTTAATCTAAAGTCTTTAGTAAAGGTTTTAGAACTTCCATCAGGATTAGTTTCAACCACTCCACGATATAGTACTTTACCACCTGATTGTTCAGCATTAGTTAAATTATCATATATCTTAACATTACTTATTCTAACATTATTTTGATCCGTTAAATACGTCTTTAAGTAAGCTGTATTTAATGTATTATCAACATTAGGCAAAATATATACTTCATAGTAAATCTTTTCTGTATCAACTGTTGCATTAACTGTGAAATCTATATAGTTTTCACTAGTCATTCCGTGAACATTTCGTATAGGAATAGCATTAGTTAAATTCAAACTACCATTAATATTTCCTATATCAATTGCAATAGCACCCGTATTTAAATTTATTTCCGCTACATCCTTATTGTAAACAAACCTTGAATATGATATTCCAAAAACCATTGCAATAAAAACAATTAAACTAACTATTATAATTATATTTTTCTTTTTCATAACTCTCCTTTAATACTTATATCTAAAACATCCATATATTAATAATAAAGCTAACGTAATTAATGGATAACTAAATGATGTATGAATAAATTGCATTATTCCATTATTAATAAATAGTTTTGATATTCCAACAATAAGCATACCAATACCACTTATTAAAATAAAGGGATTAATATAGGCAAATTGCTTATCAGTATAAAAATAGAAATATACTCCAAAAATAAACGTATATAAAGGAAACAATAATCCTAAGCTCATAATGTAAATATTTGCATTAGCTATTTCTATATCACCAAATATATAAGCATAAAAATTGGAAAAAGATGTTATTGAATAACTAAATCCTAATATGACTAATATAAGACCAATTAATTTCATATATATGTACTTAGTCATAACATCACCCTTTATTCTCAATATAATTATACAAAAAAAAAAATCCTTATTCAAGGATTTCTATAAAAAAGTTTTCTAAATAAGAGTTATTACTTATCAAGAACAATTTTAGTTAAAGTAACTGTTTTATTAGCATCTTCTAAAGCTAGAACATTATAGCTACTTGATCCACCTTCAGCACTTGCTGAATTTAATGAACCTTTTTCATAATTTACAATAACATTACCATCTTTAAGAGTAATTGTTCCTGCATAGTCAAAAGTTACTTTTTCATCTTCAATAGTTGCTCCATTAAGTGTAAATGATACTTTATTATCCTTAAGTTCACCTGATAATTCACCATAAACTGTAAGTGATGCATCGCCTTCACCTAAAACATCAGTGAAAGTATAAGTCATTTTATCATTTTCAATAGTTTTTACTGTAACAGCTACTTCATTTCCCCAAGGATCTTTTCCACTATATTGGTTACCTACATATTCATCATAATTATTTCCACATGCAGTTACTGTTACTAATATTAATAAAGCTAAAACTATTCCAAATAACTTATTGATTTTTTTCATTATTTTCCCTCCTTTTTTTAAAATATGTCTTTATTGTAGCTATTAAATAGTAAAATGTCAATCATTTAAAAAAAATCGTTTAAAAAACGATTTATAGGCAATATTGGCTGCCCCAGTTAGATTCGAACTAACGCGTGCTGGAGTCAGAGTCCAGAGCCTTACCGCTTGGCTATGGGGCAATAAAGTAATTATATCAAAAAATTCTTTAAATGACAATTATTTACAACATTTATAATAAATGTTACAATGAACTAGAGGTGTTGAAAATGATTGTTGCAATTGATGGACCAGCAGGTAGTGGTAAAGGAACAATTACGAAAGAAATTGCTGAAAAACTAAATTTAATATATATTGACAGCGGAGCTACATATCGATGTGTTGCTCTTGCCATGCTTCGAAATAATATTAAACTTGATGAAAAAAAGAAAATAATTGAACTAACAAAAACTTTGGATATTGAATTTGATGAAAAACAAAGAACTTATCTTAATGGTGAAGATGTTAGTAAATTAATTCGAACTAAAGAAGTAACTAATATTGTATCAGAAGTCTCAAGTATTGTTGAAGTACGTGAAATACTAGTCAACTTACAAAGAAAAATGGCTAATAATAAAAACGTTATTATGGAAGGAAGAGATATTACAACAGTTGTCTTTCCAAATGCCAATTATAAGTTTTATTTAGACGCTTCCATTGAAGAAAGAGCTAGAAGACGTTTTCTACAAAATAAAGAAATGGGCATTAATACTACGATGGAAGAAATTATTGAAAATATTAAAAAACGTGACTATAACGATATGCATAAACCAGTTGGAGCTTTAGTTAGAACAAATGACCAAATATATATTGATTCTACTAATATGACTATTGATGAAGTTGTAAATACTATTATTAATTATATAAAAAAAATATGAAGCTACATTCATATTTTTTATTTTTTATTACCAATAACTGACATTAAATTATATCCAATAATAAAGATAAGTAATAAACTGGCAATAAGATAATTATTTTTAAAATAAGGATATGTTAATTTTGTTACATAGATTTTATTCACTAAAATATTAATTGCAATTACTAAAATATAACTAACAAAACCAACTTGCATAATATTATATATAGTATCATTTTGATACTTTTTTTTCTTGGATAATAATTGCATAATAACCATAATAATATATGTAAAATAAATTAAAAGAAAAAGATAACCAAAAAAACCAGTATCTAAAATATTTTTAAGCATAATGAAAATTACATAAAAATGTGTAATAAACAAAAACATTTTAAGATAATAAATTATTTTAGTTAACTTTGTCATTTTTATTCTCCTTTAAGTTTTTGAAGAGTCTCCATACGATAAATGTCAGTAAACTCCTCATAGAAATGTAATAATTCTTTTTTTATAACATCAGGATATACTAATTTAGTATTTTGAATTGCCTTTTTAACATCACGTATATCCACTTCTTTTTTATTATCAAATACAGCGTATGAGAAAGCTTGTTGCAAAATTGTTAAGGAAATATCTGGATATCTAGCTGAAAACTCATATACTCTTTTAAACTCACTAGTTAAGTCAACGATAAAAGCCATTATTTTCTCTTGAATAAATGGAGTATATTTCATTTTTGCCCCAGTTTTATACTCTAATTTAGGAAGAGTTCCCATCATAATTTGAATTGTATGTTCTCTAGTTGGCTCTAATACTTCTATTTTTCCAAAACGTCGAACAAAAGCTTTATCACGAAGAATATATTGATCATATTCTTCCGTAGTAGTAGCTCCAATAATTTTTATATTACCACGGTCTAATCCCGGCTTAAATACTTGAGCAAAATCCATTGTCCCACCATCAACACCAGTACCAATTAATGTATGTATTTCATCAATAAATAATATTAATTTATCTTGTTCTTTTATTTCATTTAAAAGCATAGTTATCTTTGGTTCATTAGTACCTGGCATAACTCCAATTAAAGATGCTGTATTAAGTTTCCAAATACTATAACCTTTTAAAGCATCTGGGACCATACCTCTTTGAATACGATATCCTAATCCTTCAACTATTGCTGTTTTACCAATACCAGGTTTACCTACTAAAATACCTGATTTTTCTGGAGTTAATAATACTAATATTAAAGATTTTATTTCCTCATCTCGACCAATTGCCGGATTAGTAATATACTCTCTTTGAGTAAAATTCTCACCATATCTTTCTAGTAAACTTTGTTCCATTTTTATCACCTTTTATTCTTTATTAATTATATCATAATCATTTTACTTTAAGAAGAGTTTATCTACATTTTTTTTAGGTATTAGCATTTCAACATGCTTGGTTGTTTCAATCTCAAAAAAGGTTGTCTTACCATCATATTTTTCACCATCTAAACACCATGGTTTCATTCCATCATTAAAGCTAATTTTCAAATTATCAGTTTTATAGCATTCAACACCATTAACATAAGAAATATCACTAGTTTTTAAAGTATAAAAAGCCCTTGCTAATTTAGCTAAATTACTAATACTACAAAACATAACTTCAAACTTATGATCATCTAATTTCATATCACGATAAAAATTATTAATACCAGCAATTCTATTGGCGTTAGAAATAATAATAAAGGTATACTTTCCATTATGTTTTACACCATCTATTTCATACGTGATATCGTATTTTGGTGTTTTCTTAAATAATTCCTTTGCTCCACTCATTAAATACGCAGCATGACCAATTCGGTGTTTTAACTTTTGGGGAGTTTCATAAGGTATTTCCATAAACTTACCAAAGCTTGCAACATAGACAAAACTACGACCATTAATTGAACAGATATCAACTTTTTTTACTACACCAGATAAAATATCACGTAAATTAGCAATAATATCACGTCCTAATCCATACATATGTCCAATATCATTAGTAGTACCAACAGGAATATGGCTTAAAAGAAGTTGTTTACGTCTTTTAAAATTACCATTCATTGCTTCATAAAATGTTCCATCACCACCAACTGATATTAATAAATCACAACTGGCATTTTCAACAATTTCTTCTGTATGAGTAGGATACTCTGTAATATATACTTCTGGTTGATATCGATATTCTTTTAATATTTCTTCTATTTTACTTGCTAATTTATCATTTAATCCATGACCACTAGTAGGATTAATTACAACAACACATTTCTTCATAAATTATTATACTCCTTAAAACTTTTTTTCAATATTATCAGGAATTTTATCATTCACAATTGCATTAATTATTTTTTCTTTTTTTTCATTCGATACACTTCTTCCAGTAATTATACTTAATTCATCTATTACTTCCAATAGTGTCTTTTTATCTTTCATATTTCCCTTTTGTAACTTACTAGCTAAATCGAGAATAGTATTCTTATTTACTTTTGTTTTACTTTCAACTTTTTTAAATAGATTATCGTTCATTATTAACCTCCTAGTATACTATATGCTAGGAATAATATTTATCTACCTAAAGAAAGACCATTTATCTTCATTTCGCTCATCTTCATCTTCTTTTTCTTCATTACGTAACTCACTAAGTATAGGATTTTGCATATTTTCTCTTATAAAACCTTCTTTTTCCTTTTCTAGCTCGCGTTCTTTATTTTTACTACCTTTGCCTATACTTGTATAATTATTAAGCGGTTCAACACTTTTAGAGTTATAATTATTTTTAATAACCATTATTTTTCACCTCGATTTTTAAAGGTTAAAATTATTGGTGTTCCAGTAAAATCAAATGACTCTCTTATTTTATTTTCTAAATAGCGATAATAGGAAAAATGAACTAGTCCTTTATTATTTACATGAAAAGTAAACTTTGGTGGCTTTATTCCTTCTTGATTTACAAAATATATTTTAAGTCTTTTGCCTTTATATGATGGTGGAAGGTTTAATAAATAAGCATCATTAATTACATCATTTAAAACACTTGTCTTAACTTCTTTTTGAATATTTTGAGCTATTTTTATAATTTCTGGCATAATTAAATGAATACGTTTTTTTTCTTTAGCAGATACAAAAACAATTGGTACGTAACTTAAAAACTGAAACTCTGCCCGAATTAATTTTTCATAATCACTCATACTAAGTTCATTTTTGATATCCCATTTATTAACAATTATTAATAATCCTTTACCGGCATCAAGAGCCATTCCAACGATGTTTTTATCTAAGGTCGTAATACCACTTACTGAATCAATTACCAAAAGACATATATCACTTCGCTCAATAGCTTTCATACTACGTAGTAGACTATATTTTTCAATATTTTCATATATTTTACCACGTTTTCTAATACCTGCCGTATCTATAACCGTATATTCTTTACCATCATATTTAAGTATTGAATCAGTGGAATCTCTTGTTGTTCCGGCTATATCTGATACAATAACGCGTTCTTCGTTTAATAAAGCATTAACTAAACTACTTTTACCAACATTAGGTCTTCCAATAATTGAAAACTTAATACGTGAATCAGTAACTGTTTCTTCATATTCAGGAAAATCACGAACCACTAAATCTAATAATTCACTAACTCCACGAGAATGTTCTCCACTTATAAAAACATAATCTTTAAATCCTAATTCATAGAAATCATATTTATGTTCTTCACTAAGTTTATTATCTGTTTTATTAATAGCTACAATAACTCTTTTACCAGAGCGTCTTAACATATCACGAACGACATAATCATTTTGATTAAGACCATCAATACCATCAACAATAAAAATAATGACATCACTTTCATCAATAGCAATTTCAACTTGAATTTTGATTTCATCATTAAATCCTTCTTTTATAGCATCAATACCACCAGTATCAATTAAATTAAACTTATATTTACCATAAGTTACCTCACTATAGATACGATCTCTTGTAACACCAGGAGTATCTTCAATTATTGAAATTTTTTTACCAACAATTTTATTAAATAATGTACTTTTACCAACATTAGGCCTACCTACTAACGCAACAGTCGATTTTTCCATAGTCAACCTCCAAACACAGTTATTTTATCATAAATAATTATAATTTACTAGTAAATAATCATGAATAATATTGAATAACTATAATAATATTTAAGGAGGTTATATGAGTATATTAGAAATAATATTAATTGGTTTATCTTTATCAATGGATGCATTTTCTATAAGTATTATCATGGGATTAAGAAATAATATGTGGAACAAAGGTTTTATTTCTTCACTTTTCTTTGGAATATTTCAATTTATTATGCCCATCTTAGGCTTTTACCTAGGAAATATTTTAAGTGAAAGAATTCTTAACTATCAATCATATTTTTCAGCTATTTTACTTATTATTATAGGCATATTAATGACCTGGGAAAAAGAAATAAATGAACAAAATAATTATATTAATTTTAAAGAATTGTTTTTTCTTTCTATTGCCACAAGTATTGATGCCTTAGTAATTGGTATTTCCTTTTCTTTTTTACAATTAAATATAATTATATCATCAATAGTAATCGGTATTACAACTTTTATCATGTGTATTATTGGCTACTTTTTAGGTCATTTATTCAATCAAAAAGCCCACCAATATGCTAATCTTATTGGGGGCATTACTTTAATAATCTTAGGAATTAAAATTTTATTAGAAAAGCTATTGTGATTTATAAGTACAGGTAACAGAACATTTAGAATCATTCGTTTTAGGATTTTGACAATGACATTCTTTAATAACCGTAATGAAACATCTTCCTGTATTTCCACTTTTATCCTTAACGTAATAGTAAACTACTTTAGCCAATGATTCACCATTTTGATAGGCATTAATAGTAATTCTTTTTGATAATTCATTATTTCCAGAATAATTTGAATTAAAACCGTAGTATACTGGTTTATCACGTAAGGTAGCTGATACTATACCATCACTAGAAACTTTTAAAGTACATGTTGCTGTTAATTTATTGATAGTTACATCAAATGTTTCAGTACTTTTTTTATTTCCAGCATTATCTTCAACAGTAATTACTTGTTTAGAAGCTGATGATGTGTATTTTTTACATACTGTTGCTTGTTTACAACCACTTAAGCTATCTGAGCAGGTAGCACAAACTGATACCTCTTTATTAGAAACAACATTTCTACCACTATTTAGTGTTACCTTTGGAGCATCTTTATCTATTTTTACAGTAACTTCTTTAGTAATTTCTTGATTTTTTTTATCTTTAGCAAGAACTTTAACTCTTGTAATACCACTATTTTGAATAGTAATTTTGTTATTGGAAACATCATAATACTTACAATTACCATCACAGTTAGTTGTATATTTTAATGAACTAATACCAAAAATACTTGAGGCATCCACTTGAATTACAACATTTGAATTAGTCCAAATATTATTTGAACCATTTTGAAATTTTAGTGATAAATTAACATTTTGTTCAACAGTTCCACTACCATTAACAGTAATATTGCATTTTTTTTCTCTTGTTACACCATCAATAGTATAGCGAATAGTAATTACTGCATCACCCTTTTTCATAGCTTTTACTTCACCAGTATCATTTACAAGAACAACATCAGTATTAGAACTTGAAAATACAGAGGTTACATTACTTTCTGTATCAACTATTTTATATGAAATAAATGCACTTTCACCAACATTTAATGTAATATTTTCATTAGTTAATTCAATATCTCCTTTTACCTTGGGAACCCTTCTAATTAAAATAATTATAAGAATAATGAACACTATTAACAAGAAAGCTGCAATGGCTATTTTAATAAACTTCTTTTTTTTATTCGAATCGAATGAAGAAACAGTTATATTTTCTTCACTATCATCATAACCATAAAAATCGGTATAATCCCGCTCATCTTTTAATTCAACATTTTTAGGTTTAGCAACTTTTGTTTTCTTATTTTTTTTACCCTTATCTTCTTGTTCACTAAATGATGTATAAAAATTAGAGTAATCACCGTTGGAGTTATTCTTTTTTAAGGATACCTTATCATCATCTTCAGTATACATACAACCTCCATTTTACAATTTAATGATATCACAAGAATTTTTAAATAGCAATAAGAAGAAATAATTGAATAATATTTGACAACAAATTGTTTGTATTTTTGACACAATATTTACATCATAGTTTTATTGAACAAGATGAACATCTAGTTGATTATAAGGTATTTGAATTTGTTCTTTATCAAATTCATTTTTAATATTTTCCAACAAGTCAAATTTTACAGACCAATAATCATCTCTTAAAACCCATACTCGAATCGTATATTTAATACTACTATCTTTATATTCTGTTACTCTTACAAAAATTTCATTATCCTTATTAATCCTTGATTCTTTGCTAATAATTTTCATAATGCATTTTTTGACATCATCAATCGCATTATTATATGATACATCTAAATCAATATCTAATCGTCGCATTTTCTCATTTGAATAATTTACAGATGGTGAATTAGCTAAACTACCATTAGGAATTGAAATTATCCGATTATCAGGAGTAATTAGCGTTGTATAAAATAATGAAATATTTTTTACAGTTCCTGAATCAGTATGAGTATCGATAAAATCACCTACTCGAAAAGGCTTAAAAATCAAAATAATCAAGCCACCCGCAATATTAGACAATCCACCTTGCATAGCTAAACCAATTGCAACCCCAGCTGAACCTAACAAAGTAATAATAGAAGTTGATGGAATACCAATAACAGAAGCTACAATTACAATTAACAAAACATTTAAAGTAACTTTGACAAAACTAAGAACAAAGCCTGAAACACTTTTATCTAGTTTATTAAAACCTTTTCCTTTAGTAATTAATTTAGTAATTAATTTAATTAGTTTCCCACCAACCAATAAAATAATAATAACATATATTAATTTTAAACCTGCATCTACCCATAAGTCATTTAATCTATCTAATAGTTTTTCCATTTTAACTCTCCTTTTTAATTTTTTCCACTATTTCATATAATTTATTTAAAGCTTCCATTGGTGTTAAATTAAGAGGATTAATTTTTTTTATTTCATCAATTATTTCTAATGACTCATCCTTTTCCGTAAAATCAAATGATGTTTGAATAACATTATCAATCTTTTTATTTTTACTTGTATTTTCATGTATTAACAATATTTCATTTGCTCTATCAATAACTTCCTTAGGAAGACCAGCTAAAGAAGCTACATTAATACCATAACTTTTATCAATAGCTCCATTCATTACCTTATGTAAGAAAACAATATTTCCGTCTTTTTCGGAAGCTGATACATGTACATTTTTTATTTTAGGAAATTTTTTAGACATTGATGTTAATTCATGATAGTGAGTTGAAAACATTGTTTTAGCATGAATATGTTCATGAATATATTCAAGAATAGCTTCAGCTAAACTCATACCATCATAAGTTGCAGTACCACGACCAAGTTCATCAAATAAAATCAAACTATTAGCTGTTGCATCCGTAATAGCTCGATTAGCTTCTTTCATTTCCACCATAAAAGTACTTTCACCAGCTACTAAGTCATCACTTGCGCCAATTCTAGTAAAAATTTTATCAAAAAGTGGAATAACACACTTTTTACATGGTACAAATGACCCAATTTGAGCCATAATAACAATAATAGCTAATTCACGCATATAAGTACTTTTACCAGCCATATTAGGTCCAGTTATTAGTAAAATATCCGTATTTTTATCCATTTTAATATCATTAGGAACATAATCACTTTTATTAACTTTTTCCACAACCGGATGACGTCCATCAATAATATCAATTATTTTTTCATCTATAATTTCTGGTCGTATATATCCATTATCTTCTGCAACATTTGCAAAAGAAAGCAACATATCAAGTTCACTAAGTACTAAGCTTATTTCTTGTAAATCATTAATATACTTTTTAGTAGTTTCTCTTATTTCCATAAACAAACTATATTCTAAATTAATGATTTTTTCTTCAGCACCTAAAATAATTTGCTCTTTTTCTTTTAATTCTGGTGTAACATAACGTTCACCTGTAGTTAATGTTTGTTTTCTAATATAGCCCCAACTATCTTTAATTAATGGTATATTTCCTTTACTAACTTCAATATAATAACCAAAAACTTTATTATAGCCAACTTTTAAGTTTTTAATTCCTGTTCTTTCACGCTCATTTTCTTCTATACTTAAAAGAAAATCTTTACTATTTTTTCGAATACTTTTAAGTTCATCTAATTCACTATTATATCCTTCTTTAATTAAATCACCATCATGTAATGTAATGGGTGCATCTAAATTAATACTTGAATCTAGTAATTCACGTAATTCATCTAGTGTTTTAATATCTTTATCATAGTGAATATTATTTAATATAGCTTTAATATCTGGTAATACTTTTAAACTTCGAAGAAGTTGTAACATATCACGAGCATTAACATTTCCATAACTAATTCGTCCACAAAGTCGTTCCAAGTCATATACTTCATTAAGTAATCCACCTAGTTCTTCTTTATAAATAAACTCCGTTAATAATTTAGAGACAAGATTATATCTTCTTTCAATTTCCTCTTTTTTACATAATGGACTTTCAATGTTTCTTTTTAAATAACGACTTCCCATCGCTGTTTTCGTTTTATCAAGTAACCAAAGTAATGAATAAGTACGCGTATTATCTCTAATTGTCTCGGTTAATTCTAAATTTCTTTTCGTATGAATATCAAATTGTAAAAAATCATTTTCATGATAATAGTTTGCTTTCTTTAAATGTGTTAATGTAACCTTTTTTGTTTCTGTAACATATGAAAGTAAATGTTTTATTCCTGTAATTAATCTTATATCATTTAAATCACTGTATATATATTTATAAGTAGAATCTTCACATAAAGTATCTGTAATAGTAACTAAAACATGATATATATTTTTTAGTTTATAAATTATTTCACGCTCTATCTTATCATTACATATTAATTCTTTAATATTTTTATTAACAATTTCCTTTAATAAATCAACATCATTATCGATAATTAATGTATTAACTTCCCCGGTTGATATATCAGCATAAGAAAGGCAATAGGAGTATTCAAAGTCATAAATACTAGCTAAATAATTATTACTTTTTTCATCAAGCATATTATCAAGAATAGTTCCCTTAGTAATTACTTCAACAACATCACGGTCAACCATTCCTTTAGCTGTTTTAGGATCTTCTAACTGTTCGCATATTGCAACTTTATAACCTCGATCTAGTAATTTCTGCATATATCCAGAATAAGCATGATATGGTACACCACACATCGGTACGCGTTCATCAAGTCCTGCGTTACGACCAGTTAAGGTAAGTTCTAATTCATGAGAAACTAGTTCTGCATCTTCAAAAAACATCTCATAAAAGTCACCTAAACGATAAAAAATAATTGTATCTGGATATTTATCTTTTATTTCTAAATAATGTGCCATCATAGGCGATATCTTACTTCGATCAACATCTATTCTTTTCATTATCTTCACCTACTAACTAATCTTCTTAATTATATCAAATTAAAAGGACAAATTAGTAACTTTTAACATAAAATAGACAAAAAAGAATTTTATTTCATTAATAGTTCTTTATTTTTCTTTTCTAGTTCTTTTAAACTTTTATCTGGTGTCGGTAAATCCTCAGGCATTGTTCCTCCTACTGAAAAAAATCATAATTTAGATTATGATTTTCTTTATTAATCTTATCAGCAAAGGCTATAGTTCTAATTCTAATAACATTATTTTTTAAAACTATATTATCCCTTTCATCATTTTAAGCCAACAAGTTTGACCAAATGATACCTTACAATATCTAATTACTAGGTTTTAATGATATATCAGTCAAATAACCTTTTTCGCTATCTGTTGCAATCTTAGCATAAGTTGCATCCCAATCTGAACCAACATGAGAATAAGTTTGATTTTGTGATTTTCCTGATAAAGAATTGCAGTTTACAAACATTTGAGTACTACTTTCAAGTGAAGATAAAGACCACAAATTAGATGCATAAATAGTTTGTAAATTAGAACAGCTGTGGAACATATAATTCATATTAGTTACATTACCTGTATTAAAACTACTTAAATCTAAACTTGTTAAACCGCTGCAAATTCTAAACATACTACTCATATTTGTTACTTTACTTGTATCAAAATGGCTTACATCTAAACTTGTTAAACTACTGCAATTATAAAACATTTCAGACATAGTTGTTACTTTACTTGT
>OCVV011319104.1_pt1 | contig 13815 bp, 16 predicted proteins | sample 1539721 | NCBI WGS metagenome assembly OCVV01 (sample SAMN02144230, study PRJEB22623) | gut metagenome | biome: sheep rumen | host: Ovis aries | place: New Zealand
GGCCTGGGTTGTGCGTGTAGCTGGCGGACATTTCCCCGAATTTGTCCGCGTACCACGGACACACACCTGCGCACTATGACCGCGTACCGCGGACAGCATACACGCATGACCGCATACCACGGACACGTATGTTTATCCTAACTATACAAAAAGTTTACCCCCGCGCCGGCGCCCGGTTTCATGGGGGTAAACTTCAGGTTTAAATGTGTCTCTCTAATACTTACAGCAGATATGTTACATCAATAGCGATTCGACCAAACGTTATGGTAGCCGCTCCAGTAGTGGCACTGATCCCGGTAACAGTGACTTTACCATCGCTTCCAATAGTGAGTCCAATAGCCATCGCGTAAGTGCTTCCGGTGGTATAGCCGTAAGCAAAGACCGTCTGAGAAGTTTTCGGGAACCAGGATGCGTACGGCAGCGTTGCAATAAGCATCCCTTCCGTAAGCGTCCCTGTCCACATGGCGAAGAATTTGACCGTTCTTCCCTTGCGCTGGAGGTAAGACGGAAGCGTACTCGTTACGCCCGTGACCGGGCTGGCCGGATTGATGTTCGTACGGAAGTCCGTGGTATCGTCCACATATGCTGCGCCACCTACGACACCTCCCTGCGGATTGCTGATCGTGTTATAACCTTCGCCATACATATAGGAGGGAGTCACGCTGCCAAAATTACAATTAAAGCAGTGCATTATCCGACCGTTGTTGTTGAAGATGTTGTAACGGCCGAATCCGTCACAAGCGCAGTTTATCCAACTCGTTTCACCCTGAAAAATCTGAATGCCATAGTCGAGCGAGGCTCCGTTCTCAATGACACAATCTCGGAATGTTGCGTCGTTCTGAATGAAAGCGGCGACAGCCATGCTGTTTGCCGGGCCGAATTCGGAATCGGAACCGCTTACCGTATCTACCCGCTCAAACATGATGTTTTTGACGCTCCCGATGTAGTACCGCAAATAGTTGCAATGGATATCTGCAAATTTTGCGTTATGCAGCGTACTGCCGCCAACTCCGACGACCAGTGCGTCGCATGTGATGTCTTTGTATACGACATTGCGGTATATCGCGGTCCTCTGCGGGGTCAGCCTAACAACAGAACCCGGAGCGACGATATTCTTCACTGTCAAGCGCTCAAGTGTGCCGTCAGTGAATTCCACCTGCAAAACATAATTGTCATCGCAGTAAATGTTCGAGATCTCTACATCCTCGACCGGATCATAAAACGCTTCATATGTCTCGGCCTTAACTGCCGCGTAGGTATAACGGCCGACGCCGATTCCGCAGGAATGTGATACCCCGATGACCACGGGGATATCATTTTCGAGATGACCGACGCGGATATTTTTGATCGCGCAGCGGCTTCCGCATGTAGTCATAGTTGCGCCCAAGGTGTTGCCGGTTCCCTCATAAATATAGGATCCGTATCCCTCTCCGATTAGCTCAACTTCCGGAGGCACTCCCAGTGCTTTATTGACAGGATAGCTTCCGACGGGCACATATGCGCGTCTAATACTGCGCTCGATGCAGTAGTCAAACATTTCATAAAACGCCGGTGCGAAGTCCGTAAGATGGCCGGAGACGCCTCCGAATTGGCATACATTGACACTGTCTCCGGGGATAAGCTCCGCATAAAGTCCGCTTGACAGCTCTATCCCATAGTTGCCGCTAAGTGTCGAAACAATGCGATAGAGGCATCCACCAAGATCTCCGGGAAAGTAATATCCACAGGTGATAGCGTAAAAATCCGTTGTGATATCACTCTCGATCATCGCGGCAACATTGTCAAACGCGCGAATCTTCAGCCTTGATATTGCAGTGTTGAGTTCAGCGACGTGATCGTTGATATATTCAATCACAGTCTTTTCACTCACATTTGTTCCGGGGATGAAAAGAGTACCTGCAGTCATGTCCGAGTTGATGATATACAACTTGTTCTTGATCCAGACCATATCTCCGGCGTTATACAGCCGGGTCGCGTTCTGCCCATCCTCGTAATTCGCTTCAATATTAGCTTTCAGTTCTGCAATAGACTCGCCATAGTTGAAGATCGGCGTCCAGTATGTATCATTTGTTACGAGGACTCCGGATGGAACCGGCCGTGTTGAAATGTATGCAGTCCCATCCGCCGGATCGATCACAACAGTATTGGCTTCATACTGCGTCGTAATATTCCAGGAGATAGGATCAGCGTATTTGATAGTATTGATATTTACAAAGTTTTCAAGGCTGACTGACAACTCTATCACTCGGCGAATGAGCCAGCCGAGATCACCGTCATACTGCCGCACATGAGGAAAATCATTGAGAAAAGACATATTGCCTCCTTAGTAAATGCCGATCATAAAATTTTTGAGAAAATGTGACGCGATGAATTCATAAAGTGAGAACTTGACCACGTTTCGCTGTGCTTCCAGCATTTGCTGCGACGTTGTTACGCCGACATTGCCGTGAATCCTAACATGCTCCGTTCCCTGGTCAGCATGTTCCCGGTCGATGGTCTCCCCCTCGTCCATTCCCTGGGTAGCATCGCTGATGCTCTTGCTCTGAGGCTGGTAGTCGCTCTCATTATAAGCAGATACCTGCTGCTCTGTATTGCCGGAGCTTGTGCTGTTTGTGTTGCGGTCACGGTTGATCCCTTCCGTGCCGCTCGCGTTGTGGCTCCGGTCCTCGACGCGGTCATAGTTTTCCAGCGGTTCATAATCGTATGCAAGAGTTTTAAAAAGCTCCGCGTGGATCTGCTCCCGCATCCTGAAATAGTGCTCGGCCATTGATTTAAAGAGCTTGGGGTCCTGGTAGATCGGAAAGAGGGTGCATCCCTCGAAAAGGATCTGATTTACCAGGGTATCACGGTCTACTCCTTCCGGAAGGACGATGTCACTCAGCAGCCCCGGGTCCTCCTGCATCAGGTTCAACAGCGTTACCATTATTTGCACCTCCTTCCAATATGGGATTCACTTTTACCGCGAGAGACAGGCCAAACATGGCATTGCATTTTTCCATGCCTGCGCGGATCGTTTCCTCCCAGTGTGATACAGAAAACGCTGTTTCTGTGTTGTTCGCGTTGACTTCATCAGTTATCATGCGCTCACGCTTGTCGCGGTTCATGTTGGGGATCCCGATCTCCGTCAGGAATTCGTTCCAGATGGTCTGTTTAAGCAAACTGACATCATTCCCGATGAACGTGTTTTTGACGTTCAAGAGCTCCCATGAGATAGAATCTACGGAATCCTTGGACATACACACAAAGGGATTTCCCTCGCTGATCTGCTGGTATGCCGTCTTAATGGTCTCCGCCGCCGCCTTTCCTTCCGCAGTCGCGATAAACGCGACCTTGGAGTTCATGAGATTCACAGATACGGCGCTGTCGCACATGGCCAGAAGATAGGCATACTTGTCCAGGATCGGCGCGATACCGAGCCAGTTATACTGCAGCCGGATCACTTCGCAGTCCGTGCCGATATTGCGGTCAAAATTTCCCAGGACCGGATTCGCAAAGATCAACTTTGTGGGCCGCTCAAAAACATTGTAGCCGCTGGCAGCGCATTTAAGCGCCAATATTCCCATGGCGGTATCTGTGACGCCGACGTAGCCATCCAGGAACAAATGCTGCCGGAAGTAGTCAAGGTCCCAGTCATCCGGGATCGTAAACCGGAAAAGCTCATAGATCTTCCGGAGCATTCTTTCCTTATAAAAGAAAGTTGATTCGTTCATCTGGGCGTCGACGTCTTTCGGGGAGCTCCGGAAAAACTTTCTTCGAAGATCGTCGAGGCCGATAAGGTCCAATGCTTTATTACTCAATGAATACACCTCCGTCCAGAGCGGAATTGATAGTCGTCAGAATGTGATCCGGAGCGGCAGCGGAGACGGAAGCAGCCTGCGTCTGGACATATCCCGGGACAGCTCCGACAGTCTGCGAGGCCATTTTGGGAGTCCCGATAGTCGCGGACACGGATGACGGTTCTACGTTCGTATTGTGGTAAACGGTCCAGCAGGTGATGATATAGCCGGATGTAAGCGCGCCGCCTCCGGAGCTCCCGATGCAGGCCGGAAGCTGTGAAGAACCGTTCATCGTGCCGGTAAGCATTGCCGCACCGGCCATAGGATTAACAAGGGAAGCTGCCGCAGTCGCTACCGCGCCGCCGACCGTTGTGAACGCCTGCATTGGCGTAAAATTGGATGCGCCCACCATGAAATTTGATGCACAGTTCCCGGAAAACCGCCCGATAAGTCCGGTATGTCCGGCCGGATAAACTTCATAGATTATTCCGCCGTTCTGCGAGATATAGACGCTGATCGTAAGCGCGGAGATTCCCATGAGCTCCGACGGAGAGAGAGGCACCATTCCGACATACGGAAGCGAGAGGTATATTGAATGATACGGCGCATTCCGACGCCAGTCTGACGCCTGCCAGGGAATAGACACGCTGACACTCTCGAACGCGACAGCGGTCGCCGCGATCTTCTTTGCGCTTATGCCGGTGTCATACTCACCCAGATGAATAGTTTCGCTTACCCCAGAAAACTCATTTGCAGAGACCGGAAGCAGCAGAGCGGACTTGATGCAGTCCGTAGCTTTTCCGGAGGCGATCAGTTGTCTCATGCCGGACGCCAGAACGTCAGCGAGTCCGGCAAGGTCCGTTGCCTGTCCGAGCTCCAGGCCGACGCTGTCAAGCCAGTTTGCCATGCGGGCGGACTTCATGAGCTCTGATGCCTGCGATTCAGTGACCGCATAGATTCCGGTCGAATCATCGCCAACAATTCCCATGAGGATCGTCTGGCCGACTTCCAACATGTGAATAGTGCCGTTTGCCGCGCTGATCGTTGCCGTCGTCCTGGTGCTGAGTCTGCCGTCGCTTATCTCGCTGTTTGCTGCCGTGTCATACATCACAAAGGCATTTGTCGCCAGGATCTCCGCGCGGTATGTCGCGAGCGGATCCAGGCTGCAGCGCACCTCGAAAAGGTCCTGCGCCTGCGCGATAATGTCAGTTACGAAGTAATACCACGATCCCCAGCTCGCGTAGTTCCACGTCGGAGTCCCGGTATCATGCAGCAGGAAAACCGGGTCATACCATGAACACGGAGTTTTAAGCGTACATTCAAACGAGGTCCCGGACGTATCCGGGACCTTAGTCGAATTTTTCCGCTTTGCAAAATTGTAAAGCTCGATAGTAAGGGACATAAGTCCTCCGATCAGTTGAGCGTGAAAATCACGCCGTTTTCCGAGAGATCGTTGAGATAATTTCTCTGCAGATGCCAGAAAGTGTTGTAGTACATACCGCGGGCATTGACCGGTGTCGTCAGGACGTCCTCCTCCTCTTTGTAGAGACCGAGCGCATCGCGGTCGTGCAGGATCGCGACGATATTCTGGACGCGGGTCTCTGCATCATCGGAAGCGCGGTTTACCAGGATCGAGCCAGGCGTCTGCGCGGACTGCCAGAAGTTGATGGACGTATAAGTGCCGCGGAGGGAAACAAAATTCTCGTGGAATGCGGCGTATTCCACCTGGGTCTCCATCGCGGTCTCAAACTCAGACAGGATCCGGAGGCGCTGATCCGCAGCCGGAGTATGCCGGGTTTCCGTGCCGTCATTGTAAAGCGTGGACATATCGGTAAAGCGCTTGGAATACTGTTTGATCACTCCGGCAGCATAGCGGAGGAAGCCGTTGTCCAGGATCGCATTCTCGGCCGTCAGGCCGGAGGCGCCGGTGTTCAGCGTCCGGTAGTTGGTCAGCAGCGGGATCTCTCTCGCGGTGCCGCCGATCTCCGCGATAAAGTTTGCCAGGCAGAGCCTTCCCAGGTTCTCGTAAGAAAGTTCAATCTTATTCTGGACTTCCCCAAAGACCGCAGACAGGAAGCCGGCCATAGCTGCCTCCGAAAGAAACGCTTCCTTGAGGAGCTTCCGGGAGATCGTCACGAACAGGGAATAGGGATTCCGCGCAACAAAGAGCTTCTGCACGGCCTGCGGCTTGCTGACGACATAGTGATCAACACTCTGGCCGTCCTGGAGATCGTAAGCTTCATCCTCGACGACAGCGGGCATCCGGACTTTGATCTTCTGGAGGATAGCTCCCCACTCGAAGTCCGTGAGGACCATGTCTCCGAGCTTGTTCGTATACTTCCGGTAACTGATGATAGTCCGGCCGATACGCTGCACAAGCGTGTTGAGAAACGCCTCCGTGTTACTCTGGGAAGACAGGACTGCAGAGCCCAGCTGCACCAGTCCGGCGGTATCGACGGCCGTCAGGGCGGTATCACCCAGCGCCTGAGATACTACTCCATTTACAATATCATATACCTGATTAGTTTCCATTTAATCCTCCTTTTTAGATAATGCGATCCGGAGATCGTTGATTGCTTCCGTGTTCTTTGCGATCGTGTCAAGCAACTGGCGCTGGATCGTGACGATATACCAGGCCATAGCGACGACACAAGCGATCGGAAAACCGAGTGTTGAGATAAGCTGTTCTGCGGGCATTAGTATCCCTCCGTTTCTTCGTAGTAAGGATATTCCAGGGTGACGTCTCCGACATTACTCCACACGTTGTTCTGACCCTTCAGCGTGGACAGGGATGCAGGGGTGAGGGTGAAGGCCTGCGGTTCAGCGAGTTTATAAACAATTCCTCCCTCCATCTGCGCCAGTGCCGCTTGAAACTCTCCAACAGTCTGAAACCGGGAATCGATAATATATAATGCATCAGAAACTCGCATTGAAAAATCGGGCTGAGTACCACTTGCTGAGTATTTATAAACGGAGCTTATTGGGATTTTATCCTCATATGGAAACGTAATCGGGTAAAAAATACCAGGCAATGCGATTTCCCTGCTCAGATAAAATGCCCCATTTGATGCAAGGCGATGCCATGAATTATAAGTCGAAAGCTCACTGAAAGTGCGTAACGCTTTCGTAATCCGTCCCTGACCGCTGATAATCTCAGCCGAACCGCCGTAGACGGTCTGACCGAGTTGGATGGTGAGCGCTGGGTCTGCGCTTGGGTCGTATACTGCTCCTCGCCACACCGTCACACTGTTCCGTCCGCTGATGGGGCAGATGTTTTCGTAGGGTGACCATACAGTAGGATTGGATTCCGTAGACAGACAGAGCATCGGCTTAAATAGAAGGTTATTAACCGTTGTCCCTTCCATCACTCTGATTGCAACATTTTTGCCCGTTCCAGAAACACTCGACTGCTCTTTTCCTGCACCAGTATCGGCAAGACCAATATACCCTATTACCCACAGCATATATGTGGAAGAACTGCCGTTTACAGGGCATCCACTCAGCATATATGCAGACCCGTCAAAGTTAAACTTTCCGAGAGTAAAATCTGTGGTAGCTGTTGCTGTGCCACTAACCATTGCAGTACCATCGGCATTGATGGTGCAAGTCAGACCATTTTTAATTGATGTGGTTGCCGTGATCTGAAACTTATTCTTCCCGCCCCCCGCCGGGTACGGCGCATCCTGTCCGTGCAAGTCCTGAATCGGCTGCATATCGACGCGGAGGCTCCTGATCAGAGCGGCAATGTTGGTATTGAAAGTTGCCACCGCTCCGGAGGCGTCCTTGTGGATGATCCGGTGTCCGACAGCCGCCTCGGTCCGGGGAGCTTCCAGAGCTCCCCCGAGACCGGCGGCGATCATCTTGTTAAGATTTTCCGCGAATCTGATCATGCAAATGCCTCCGCGATCATCTGGTCGAGGGTCTTCGCCTTTCCGGTGTCGATCTGTCTCGCCAGGGTGAAGTTGAGTTTTTTGGTATCCTGGAGCTCTGCGAGGGTCTTTGCATTGCTCTCCTTCAGCGCGTTAAGCTCTGTGAGTAGGCTGTCGCGCTCCGCCTCAAGATCGTTCCGGTCATGCTCCAGGTCCGTTATCTGCTGCGTCTGGCTGTCAATTACGCTCTGCAGTTCTTCTGCTGTCATGTTAAGAGTTCCTCCTTTCTTTTAAGATCTTGTTTACCAGCGCCTGCACATCGTCGTAGCTGTAGCCTGCCGCGGCGAGCTTAAGCCTTCTTACGAGTCCGTTCCCATACTTCCCGCGGATCACCGCCTCCGCAACGGCCCGGAGCTCCGGATCTTCTTCACCGTCGAGCGATTCATATTTCGGGCAGATATAACCGTTGATATATCCGGAGCCTCCGACGATCTCACGCGACTTTATCTGATCCTGGTAGTTTCCCTCGATAGTCCGGATCAGGTCAGTGTTTTTATCGTAGCTGTGGACAATGCCGATATGATCAGGCCATGCGTCCATATTCCAGGAATAAAGGATCAGGTCTCCCATCTGCGGACGGTAGTCCGGACCGGCCCAGATATTCCGCTGCCGCGCGTATTTTTTCATCTCTCCGCAGCCACACTCCGGAGGAATCACTTTCGCATTATCGGTCTCCATGGCCGCGACGGTTACAGATGCAGCACACCAGGAATCAGCGTACCGCATCATATAACCGCGGGGGAGAGGCCGGAGAGTATTATAGACGTCGATGATCCTTTTATGTTCCTCGGATCCTTCACGAGTGCCGATCCTGGTGGCGAACCACTTCACCATATTATAACGATGCCCCATATTTTCACCTCAACGGGCGGCCGTCCGGTTGACTGGACCGTGCGCCTCCTTCCGGGAGTTAGTCATGCGCAGACCGCCCTTACTTTCATAATATTATATTATGTATCCAGTTTCAAGACTTCATACATTACGGCCTTTGCGGCAAAATCACAAAAGATCATCTTCCCGGAGATCGCCGCATCCCGGAAGCGGATGCCGTGATTCTTCCGGAAATTAAGCTGCGTATCCGTCGAGTTGTAATGCGGACAGTCTGCCGCGGATCGGCAGACATAATACTCACGCCTGGACTTGTGCGTGTAGATGTAGAGATCATCATAGCTGCAGACCGGGGAATATTCCCCCAGCGGACGCGAACGGACGTTATACCAGGAATCATACGCGAATTTATTGCCGATGGCATGATCCGCATATCTGCTGCCTGCGGTCAACCGGTAAAGCGCTGTCATGCTCTTTTCAGCCGCAAAGCCTGCGTCATACGGCAGCCGGACCAGGATGGAGCGATCACGGTCAATATAGTATTCTTTCCCTTTTGCGATCATGCGCTCCAGGATCCCGACCAGTCCGAGCGCTGCGAGGATAGGCGAATTGATAGATACAGCGTTTGAAAGCATAAGGACCCGCACCGGCGGACGGCCTTCCAGTTCACGGTTTCGGTTGACCGTCTCATAGAGATTGAAAAAAGCCTCTGCCTCCGCCTTGATCGGACGCGCGTTTTTCTGCGGCACAAATTCATCGAAGAGGATCAGGTCGACGTCCGAAAAGTCCACGCCTCGGAGGTTCCCGAAAGTTGAAAGCGCCATAGCATAGCCGCGGACACTTCCCTCCGGGTCCAGGATCGTTGACAGGTCCCCGGCGCGCTGGATCTTGTAATCCGTGCCGTCATAATTATTGACGGCCTTGAAGGGGTTCGTCTCCGGAAGCGCGCAGAGCTCTATCTCGGTCTTTGATCTCCGCAGATAGATAAAGTTCCCGGATAAACTTACAGCGCTCCGGAGAGCGCTGAAAGTTTTACCGATCCCTCGACCGCCGATGATGAAATTGAAAGTCATGCCGCGGTCCAGGTCCTCATGCACATCATAGTATTTCACAGGACAGTGACGCGCGTGATCTGGCGTCCGGCCCTGGTCATGGCCTGCTCAAGCCGGATCTTTACGCCGCCCTCCGCCTTGAGGTCTGCGTTGGCCTGGTCGATGTCCGTGCCGTAATCCTCCATCCAGTCAGAGACGATATTCTGAAGGACAGTTCCGCCGGAGAAGAAAACGCCGGGATCCTCAGCGATCACGAAGATCGGATAGCTTCCTTCCTTACCGGGAACGATGTCAAAGCCGATGATAGTCACGCCCTGGGGGTAGTCCCTGATGATCTCCGCAGTTTTAAGTTTCGTTCTCCCTTCCATGAGCGGGGAAATGCTGGTGGTCTTCGCTGCTCTTGCCTTGAAATTTGCCATTTTGTTACCTTCCTTTCCTTTGCTTAGTTTTCTGTTCTTTTTGGGAGGAATCCCCCCTGTTGATAATAGCATCATATTCGTCCGGAGGCAAGCCGATAATTGCGGAATATTCTCCGGTAATGCCTAAAGTGTATTCGCCTGGAAGCAGTGCGACATTTCCGGCGCTTGTCATGGTGCAGCCGTCTACGGTGATCTTGTGGATCGGCTCGTCACTATACCAGGCTGTCAGGCGCCCGGAGTCATGGATCACGGTTCCCGGACGGAAAGCGGAGACGCCGCCGTGCTCGGAAAAATACTTCGCTCCTTCCTTCTTCCCGAGACCGGCGACGGTAGTCTCTATCCGTCCGTTCTGATCCTCAATGATGTACTTTTTACTTCCCCAGGAACGGAAAGATTTATAGGTTCCCTCATATTCCCATGTTCCCATGGTATAGGTTTTCCCAGCGACTTCAACCTTCGGAGGAATGTCGCAGTTGTTTATCATTTTGAGTATTTTCCGGTTTTCGTCATCGAAGTCCTTTTTGTGGTCGCCGCGGCATTTTATAGAGTCCGTGTCGCAGTATAAAACGTCCCGAATCCCGACGCGCTCAATCATAAGCTGCAGCCGCGCGCGGGCGTTCGCTGTGATATATACACCGTGCTGGTAGCTAAGGAAGTTGTTCCAGGAATCATAATATTTATCGAGTTTCGCCTGCCGCCATTCCTCCGGAGTCATGTCTTCCGGGATCCCTTCCGTCGTCCACTGGCCGGCGGTAAAAAGGATCTCGTCAGATGTGATGTCCGTAACCATCATGCCAAAAAATGAATTGATCTTGTTTTTGATCTTCGCGTATTCATACTCTTTTTCCGGGTCGGTCTTCTTTTCATGCTTAAGTTCGCACTTCATCCGGAAATACTCCAAAACCAGGTTTCGGAGCTCCCGGGGCAGCTTCCCTTTACCGGTCGCATAGGTATCTTTCGCGAGGACCTGCTGAAAATTATAGGTGCGCTCAATGATCTTGAAGTCGACATCCGTCAGGATCATCTCGACCATGTCCGCGGCGAGGACACGGCCGTTATCCATGACCGGCCTGGAAAAGCGGACACAGTGCGCGAGATCTATATAGGGGATACCGTAGCGCTGCTTCTGCCTGATCCCCAGGAAAAGGAATCTTCCTATTACGGCATGATCCTTGCTCAGATGATAATGCAGCCGGTCCGGCCTGATCGGAGAGAAAGCGCCCATCGGAAAGCGATCGAGCATGATCGATGCCGGATAGCTTGACGCGAGGTCATAGCTCGCGACGTCGTCCAGGATCTGTCCGGTCATGTCTCCGTTACAGTGCGTGTTGCCTCCGCGGAAAGCGGTCCGCATCATGGTATAGAGTTTTTCGTCCAGCCTGGTATGGCGGAATTTTCTCCGGTTCCAGGGATTTTCCTTCATGGCCGCTCTTGCGTCTCTCCGGACGTATCCGGTTGAGGTCAGCGGTATACTGGTTATGCTGTCGTGCCGGAGCCGGTCCGCGATGCACTCGCAGAGACCGCGGACATCATTATAGCAATAGGCCTCTTCTTCTTCCGTGAGAGGCGTGTCCGCTGTCCGGAGCTTCCTGTAATCGTAAGTATCCCGGAGTTTATAGTGGATACACCCGGCGGAGTTCTCGCAGAATTTCAAGAGGTTCATGTTTGAGAGGATATAGCTGCAGCGCCACTGGATGCACTTGCACTCTACTTTCATCGGTTCCCTGGGCGATCTTGCGAAAATGGATTCTACTCCCCAGAAGCGCCACGCGAATTGAAATTCAAACGCAAGGTTATGGACATATACCACCAGCTTCCTGGAATCGGATAACTGCAGCACCTCAGAGAGCATGCCCTGGAAATACTCGTAGTCTTCCCATGTTCGCCCGAAGCACACTTTATCATCAATACAGAATTGCCAGTGATACATGAAGGCGAACGGTCCGCCTTGCTCCGCAGGCCGGTCGATAGATGTCGTCTCTATATCGAACGCTGCGGGGATATTCAGAAACCATGTGCCGCGCTTCCGGACCGTCGGGCTGTCCAGGAAATCCGCATAAGGGAAATCCCGGACATTGTAGACGGTCTCGGTCCGCGTCTCCTGGTGGCCGGAGATCATGACCGGCACGCTGATCTGCTTCATGTCTTTTTCCGGCTCCTCCGCTTCTTGACCGGTTTATAGGATTCCTTCAGCGCGGCCTCAAAGATCTCGTCGATGTCGAGTTTCTTGTCATCCGGGCGCCGCTCGTTTTTCTTCAGCATTTTCTCGATCGCCGCCTCGAATTTTTCTTTGGTCGCTCCCTTGTCAACAGCGTCGACGATCATCTCAATATACTCCTCGGAGGCCATGTAGTCCTCAAAGCCGTAAAGAGATTTACTTGACAGGATGTCAAAAAGGGTGCCCTGCTTCTGGGCGGATTCCCGGAGAGGTCCTGTCAGGAATCCTTTATCATCCAGATTTTTAAGCGCCTCCTCGCGGTACTCTACGGCTCCCTTGACCGTCGAGCTTTTTGCCAGGTCGAAGCGTGCCATGGCCTGTAGCTGGTCCAGGAGCTTGTCAGGATCCTTTCGGAAGATCTCTTTACCTCTTGAAAACTGATCCATACCAAAGAGTTCCTGCGCGGACTCCCTGGCGCGCTTTACGGCGCCTGGTTCAGTCCCCATTGCCTTCTCAATTCTGGCCATGCGGCGGTTGATGTTCTTCGCCTGCATGGCGTTCTCCTGGAGAAGCTGTTCCATATAGGAAGAATCTTTTCTCGCGCGCTCGACTTTACGATAGATGTCTCGCATGGCGCGATCATAAGCGTTTCTGGCCATCAATTACCTCCCTCTTCCCATGCCGGGATCGCTCTACGGAAAGCAATAAAAAGCATATTGCACAACTCTTTTTCATAATTCCCAGCAAGCAGATGCGCATCCCCAGAAAGGCGGCAAATTGACTCACCAAAACGGTCCTTTTCCCAATGCTCCCGGAAACTTTCCGGTATCTCCAACACGATCCTAATCATCTCCACCTCCAGATTTCAGACAGCCACAACAGCACAACAGCGAAAAATAAAAGCTCGTTCATGACTTCCCCTCCACAACTCGGACGATCAGCAGTTGATCGTGATCCGGACGCCTGCAGATCCATTTCCATGCGTCGAAGAAAGAGCGAAAGCGCATCGGCGTTCCGTACTGCATCTGGTGACCGTTGCGATCCAGGAAGCGGTTTCCCTTCTTAATATAGTATGTTGACACCAGTTTAATCCTCCTCATTCGATATAGTTGCGCAGCTTCTTGTTTCTCTTCGTAGGATGATGCTCCTCAAAGTACATCCCATATCTCCCGCGCTTTACCGGAGCCTGGTCCGGATCTGCGGTAACCGGAATATAACCATGCGCGCAGGAAGTGCGGATAATCTTATATCCGCACTCCCGCGCCTGCTTCCATGTCAAACTCATTTTTCACCTTCTTTCTCGTGGGGATAGTGTTCGCCGGTCTGCATCTCCAATACGATCAGGTCCGGAGAGATCGTATGCACGATCTTGTAAGCGTATGGAAGTAGTTCGTCTTCCTGATCCATCGAAAGGAGGATCTTATCAAGCGCCTCGGAGATCGTGTCAGCGTCCGTGTAGATCTGCCAGGAAGATGGTTCACCTACCAGCGGCCGCGCCTGGAGGTAGATGGAAAAGCGCTTCTCTGCGATCATATCCATGACCGTGATCACGTTGGCGCCTGCCACTTTTTCATTAAGTATATATGTCATGTCGTCAGCTTCATCGAAGTCGTCATAGGTGGTAGATAAAAATTTGCTTGTTGCGATGTCGTA
>OCVV011150652.1_pt1 | contig 13814 bp, 10 predicted proteins | sample 1539721 | NCBI WGS metagenome assembly OCVV01 (sample SAMN02144230, study PRJEB22623) | gut metagenome | biome: sheep rumen | host: Ovis aries | place: New Zealand
TAAAGTTATATAAAGATGAAATTATACGAGCTAATATAGTAGCATAAACAATTTTATTATCTACATTAACACCTTTTAATATATTTATGAATATATTAAACAAAATTATATCTATAACAAAAGCACTCAATGATGAAAATATATATTTTGCAAATAATTTATAAATTGCAAGCGAATCCTTTATAGGATTAAATTTACTAGTTTGATTTTTTTCAATATAAATTGTCTTTATTGGAACTTCCTTAATTTCGATATTATCGCTTTTGCAATCTATTAATATATTCGTTTCATATTCGTAGCGTTCCCCTGGAGTAGCTATAAATTGTTTTATATTTTCATTGCTAATTGCTCTTAACCCAGTTTGAGTATCTTTTATTTTTATTCCAATAAACAATCTAAAAATTAATCTTGTAATTTTATTACCATATTTGCTTTTTATAGGAACAATTTTATCGTTAAAATCTCTGTACCCCAATACTAAACATTGTGGGTTTTCTCTCAATACTTCTGCACAATTAACTGCATCGTCAATATCGTGTTGTCCATCACAATCCGCTTGAACAATTCCAATACAATCTGGATAATAATTAAGATATTCATTAAATGCTGTCTTCAATGCTCTTCCTTTACCTAAATTAACACTGTGTTTAAGTATTTTTATATTGTGATACTGTTGTTCTATTTTTTCAAAGATTTCTCTACATTCCGCTTTACTTCCGTCGTTAATTACAATTATTTTTTCAAAATTATTAACAGCCTTTTCTAAAAAATCAAAAAACAATTTCTCATCAGGATTGTATGCAGGTATAATTAAACACACATCATTTATCATATTTATCGCCCCTTACTTTTTTGTAACTGCTTTCATTTCCACTAACTTCCAACGTGGATTATTTTCTCCATCATTAGTGTCATCATAATATACGAAATATAGTTTTTCATGCATTACATCTACTTTGTCATTTCCATTTGCTATTTTCATATTTTTTTCTAAATAGACTGTACATGAGAAAGCTTTTTTACCATACGTTTCGAAATTGCTAACCTTTGTATTGGTAAAAGTTGGATCCTTTAACGTATGTTTGCTTGTAAATGTAATATCAACACTAGTAGCCCAACTGTATGCCATATTATATATGCTTGTACCCTTAACTAAATATTGGTTAAGGTCATTAAAACCATGTTTTTCGCCTTTTAAATCATCTGTTAAAAATAAACTCCATTTTTCAGCAATATCTAAGACATCAATCTCTTTTTCTAAAAATTGTTTTACATCATCATATTTATCTACCGATTTGAATAGTGAACTCAACTCAACTTTATGATTTTTTATTTCATATTCTAATTCTTTTCCAGTTTCATCCTCAATTATAATTTCAGGTTGACTAACAAAATTATCTAATTTATAATTTACCATTTTAGGTAAATCTATATACTTTGAGAAAACAGCATAATCATCATTCGTTTTTGAATCTGATATATATGATTTGGATAATTGGCTTGAATTAACTTTGACTGTATAGTTACTTGGCACCATAATATCATAATAAAAAATTCCTCTATCACTGTTTAATTTACAGTCTTTCACTTGCCATGTTGGATATGAAAACATACCTAATCTTTTATTCTGTTTCTTCACATTTAAAGTTACATCCATAATTTTGCTGTCGTTAGCATACACTCCGTATTCAACTTCTTGAACTGATTTATTGTTTTTCTCCATTTTGCAAGTTATACTTGAATTCTTTATAACATCTTCTACGGACTTTTGAGCGTTTCCTCTATTTTTTTCTAAGTCATTATATTTTACATTATTAAAATCACAATATTTATTCAATTTACCACTTTTAGCTGCTCTAATTATTTCAACGGAAAATTCTTTCATATAGTTATCTGTAAATGATGCTTCATATTGATATAAAGTATTCATTACATAAATTAAGAAAATGATTGAAAAAATAACTAAAATACCTATATAACGCTTTAAAAATTTATTAAAATTTGATTTTTTCTTTCTATTAATACTCCTCATTTTTTCCCCTTTTCAGTTATCATTTTTAATTATTTAACAATATGCTATTCAACAACAAACGCTGTTGGTAATTTCCATGAAGAATTCGAATAATATAATGTAACACTTGTCATTTCATATTTATCATTATAATACATACTTGAAGAACTTCCGCCATCAAGATTAGCTGCGTTTACTGCTCCATACTCCATCATAACATCTATTAAATCCGATGCTGTTGCTCCTAAATGTCCTGAAGCTCCTCTTCCATCTGTTACAAGTAATAAAACAGCGCCATCTTTTCTTTGACCTATAACAGTTCTTGGGTTTGCACCACTTCCGCTGCCATTCATTTGTCTTGGCTCCCCATTAACAACAAGCTTAACAAAGTGGTTATTCTTATCACTACTCTCTTCTTGGAATACAACCGCATCTCTAATTTTTTCTTCTTTTACTAATTTTTCTATTTGAGAAGCGCTCATTCCCTCTAAATTTATTATTCTCAATATATTGTCAGTGTCAAAACCTATCAAGTGAAGTCCGGCGTATCCTGTTGGATTATTATATTGTATTATTCCATCGCACACTACTAAACCTAATGGTTTTCCACCTTTATTACTATCAGAAACATATAATCCACCATTAACTCCTGCTATTGCTCCTGAATTTTTTACAAGTTTATCAAGCTCTTGACCGTACTCACCCCATGGGTATGTTGTTGCTAATTTAACCCTAGATGGATCCTTTATTATTAACATTTTAGCAGAAAAAGTATTTCCAGATATTTGAACCAGCTCTATATCCTCCGAATCATTATTTGTTGAATTTTTAACATCAATTAAATTTGTATTTACTTCGGCCGTCATTTCAGACATTGAATTTCTTGCTACTATTTCTTGTACCTCTTTATCAGACAAGAAAATAGAAACAATAAATTTCATTTGCCCTGTTTCTAAGAATGTTGTTGTAAATAGCTCTGTTGCTTTTTTAGATGGTCCATGACAAATTAAGAAAAACATAATTACCAAAGTAATAAAAATCGCAACAATTGTTACCAAAATAAAAGCTAATACTTTACCTATAAAAGATGTAAAACGATTTCTTGAATTTTTTTTACTTTTACGTCTTTTATTTCTGTTATTTCTGTTGTTCCTATTATTTCTAATGCTTCTATATTCCGTATTTTTAACACTGCCATACCATAGATCTGTATCTACATCGTATATATCATTCAATCTTTGGTCTACCCCCATCTTTCTTACTCCCCTTTTTATATAGTTTTACTAGACACGATATCGCCTTTTTTGACACCATCTTCTATACTAAGACAATTTTAGCACATGGAATATTATTTCACAAGGGATTTAAAAAAAGATTGCATAAAAATGCAATCTTTTTTATTATTCTTTTATTATTGATACATGAACGTCTTTCAATTGTTGTTCTGAAACATTTGATGGTGCCCCCATTAACACATCTCTTGCTTTTTTATTTTTAGGAAATGCTATAACTTCTCTAATATTTTGTGAATCTGCCAAAAGCATTATCATTCTATCAATTCCAGGTGCAGCACCAGCATGTGGTGGTGTTCCATATTGGAATGCTTTATATAAAGCTCCAAATCTTGTTTCTACTTCTTCTTCGCTATATCCTGCAATTTCAAATGCTTTTTTCATTATTTCTATATCATGATTTCTAACAGCTCCTGAAGCCATTTCATAACCATTGCATACAACATCAAATTGATAAGCAAGTATTTCTAAAGGATCTTTATTTACTAATGCATCCATTCCACCTTGTGGCATTGAAAATGGGTTATGGTTAAAATCAATTTTTTGCTTGATTTCTCCATTAACTTCTTCCTCTGTTAATTCATACATTGGAAAATCTACTATCAAGCAGAATCTATATATATTTTTTTCTAGTAAATCTAATCTATTTCCTAACTCAATTCTAACTTGACCTGCGATTTTTTGTGCTGTTTCAAATTCGTCTGCTACAAAGAATAAGCTATCGTTTGGTTTCACACCTAACTTTTCTTGTAAACCAGCTTTTACATCATCTGTAATGAATTTTGCAATTCCACCTGATACAATGTTTTCATTATCAAATTTTGTCCAAGCTAATCCTTTTGCACCTAATTCATTAACTGCGAATTCTGACATATTATCAAAGAATTTTCTTCCTTGTTCAGCTCCATTTGGAACAACTATAACTTTTATTGTTTTATCTTTAAATGCATTAAACTCTGTATTTGCAAATAATTCAGTTGCATCTTGAATAATTAATGGATTTCTTAAATCTGGTTTATCAATTCCGTATTTTTCCATTGCTTCTTTATATGGAATACGTAAAAATGGCCCATCTGGAACTTCCCAGTTTGTGTGTTTTCTAAATGTTGATATAAATACTTCTTCCAAAACCTTGAAAACATCTTCTTGTTCAGCAAAACTCATTTCAAAATCTAATTGATAAAACTCTCCCGGTGCTCTATCAGCTCTTGGATCTTCATCTCTGAAACAAGGAGCTATTTGAAAATATTTGTCAAACCCTGAAACCATTAGCAATTGCTTAAATTGTTGTGGTGCTTGTGGCAATGCATAAAACTCACCTGGGTGTAATCTACTTGGAACCAAGTAATCACGTGCACCCTCTGGTGATGAGTTAGCCAAAATAGGAGTTTGTATCTCGCTAAATCCTAATTCATCCATTTTATCTCTTAAAGTTTTCAATACTTTAGAACGAAGTAAAATTGTGTTGTGTAATTTTTCGTTTCTTAAATCTAAAAATCTATATTCTAATCTTAAATCTTCTCTAACAGCATTAATATCTGCCTTTTCAGAGTTCACTTCAAAAGGTAGTGTTGATTTGCATCTTCCTAAAACAGTAATATTATTAGCATCAATTTCAATTTCTCCTGTTGGAATTTTGTCATTTTTACTGCTTCTCTCAACAACAATTCCTTTAACTTGAATAACAGTTTCAGTAACTAAATCTTCAGATTGTTTTTGCATTTCTTCGTTATCTGAAATTACTATTTGTGTTATTCCGAATTGATCTCTTAAATCTATAAACTTCATAGCACCAAGATTTCTAATTCTTTGAATCCATCCAGCTAATGTTACTTCTTCTCCTACATTTTTTATTGTTAGTTCTCCACAATTTTTGTTTCTATACATTTTTTTCATTCCCTTCAATCTTGTTTATCATTTCTAATAGATATATTATATCAGAAATATTTATAAATTCAATATTTTGGCGTGTTTTTTTGTTTACAATTTAAAAGAATAAGGTGCAGAAGAACTGCACCTTAATTTTTATCCCTAATTTAATTAATTTGTTCGTCATAAAGAATCTTTTGAAAGTATGATTCCTTAATCAGCAGGAATTCATTTTTGAAATTCATTATGATCCTATTAGCGTTGCTTTTGTCTAATAACTTGGATGCATAATTATACGTCAGATGAGCCAATATATCTTGAGCAACTTTCTGAAGATATTTTAAATTCATTTCATCTACGAATGTCAATTGCTCGTCACTGGCATAAGCAAACATCTTGTCAAGCACAGCATACAATTCCTGACCATACCCCTCTTGGGTGTATTTATCAATTTCTCTTTTCATATTTCCAGTATAAAGCAGAAACACCGTTGCCTCTGAGCCAAAAACATTTTCTAATGTTCTATACGCCCATACATTTGTAAGATACTCGTAATTAAAATTAATATTATATATCTTGCAAACCTCGAAAGTTAGCACTTCTGCCACACCTTCATAAAACACCGTTCCTGCAATTTTCTGCGAATATGTCAAACAATGCATCAGTTCATGAATAATAATTCGCTTAACATGCTGTTTCTCATAATCTGCGCAAACTCTTGGAAGTATATACACTTTGTTTTCGTTGCTTTTGTAACAAGCAAGTGCATATTCATCCTTTTCACCTGTAGAAATGTATGATGAAGAAAAATTGTAAATTTCACATTTTTCAAGCTGTTCCCAGTTCAAAAAAACATAACTTTTCAAACTGGAATTTATCATATCTTTACATTCTTTAAAAAGTTCTTTTGTATACTCATCAGTCTCACTGATTCCTTGTGGAATAGCTTCTTCATATACAACCTTTCCATGTTCACGTTTTGCATACAAACCTGCATATCTATAATCACACGAAACATACGAAATAATCTTTATTAAAGAACTAAATAAAAATATGAGAATAATTATAATGTTTAACGCAATTCTTCTTCTCCGGCATAATTCCTTTTTGCTTTTGATTGATGCCATACATTTATTCTCCTTTTCGCTTAATAATTTTAGGGATAAATGAGAAATACTCATTATAATTATACTATTTATTTATGTAAATTGCAAATTAGCTTATATATCACTCAATGACTTTATAGTATTCTTGCTTTTTGTAGAATTATGTTGTATAATATTTCTAATATTTTTAGTTTGTAAGCCTATTCTATAATTACAGGAGGGAAAATTATGTCCAAACTAATTTCGTTTAAAAAGAATAAAACCCAAAACAATCTGATAATTTCAGAGATGAATGGTTTAATCTCTAAACTGGCTTATGACGGTCGGAGTAGAATTAAAGTAAGACTCAGAAAATCAGAAAAAGATTTGCTTTATCTTATTGAGGCCGAATCCGGAAACTCAAATGTAAGCAAAACTATAGAATTAGCATACGATCCTTTTAACATTTGGTTCTTGTACACTAAACACCAGATTAAAAAGTCAACATTTATACGCCATTCTAGAAAATCACGTTTTGGTGGGTACACATTCTACAAATGAAATTACATCAAAAAAAGTACAGTAATACTGTGCTTTTTTTGATTTTGTTATACATGTTTTTATTTTATATATTGTATTATAAAATTTGTTATGTTAAAATAACTTTAATAATTATTATTATATAATTGAGAGGTTATTATGAATACAGAATTAAAACAAAAGATTAAAAATGAAATAAAAGAAATAATTGAAGAAATTGAATATGAAGAATATAAATTTAATCAAGTTTTCCATTCTAATGTTGAATTTCAAAAATCATATTATAAATTTGACAAAATATTTGAAAAATATGGAAAAGAAGCATATTTAAAATATGTTCCTCGTAAATATAAAAAACAAGAATTGAAAGATTTGATTAGCGAAGAAAAATTTTTACAGATTTATGAACACTACGGTGCCACTACTTTACAAAAACTTGAGTATAGTGCTAATGTAACAAATCAAGAAATTCGCACTCAAAACAAGTTTAAGCTTTTACTTATAAAGATTAAAAAAATATTGTCTGGAAAATTTATATCTTTACCTGTTCAAACAATTTTAGCACTGCCAGAAGGGATTTCTAATATAGCAGAAAAAGAAAACAGTATTGTAAAATCAATCAATGAAGAGTAGTTCATTTATAATGCACTACTCTTTTGCTTTTTTTGGAAATACTTCTTCTAAGGGTACGACCTTCAGAGTATAACCCATTGCATATAAAACTTTAAGTAATGTACTTGTTTGTGGTGAGTTCACTCCTTTTTCAAGTCTAGCAATAGCAGGTTGCTTTACCCCACTTTTTTCGCTTAATTCTCGTTGAGATAAATTACATCTTTTTCTCGCTTCTATTGTAGCTTCAATTATTTCTTCCTCTAATCTAATTTCTGCTTCTTGTTCAGCATCAATATTTAAATTTGCCTTTACTTCTTTCCAACTAACATATTGCTTATTGATGTTAGATGCAATAAAATTCGTATAACAAAAATCGACATTTTCTGCATATTATGCATAAAAAAATAACCCATTTCTGAGTTATCTTTTTATTTCACTTTTCCTCTAACATACTCATAAATCATAATGCCCGCAGCAACGCTTGCATTCAAACTCTCAGTTTTACCAAGCATTGGAATTTTAACTTTTCTATCAGCCATTTCCTGAACTTCTTTTGAAACTCCATTAGCCTCATTTCCAATAACAATTACCTTTTTGTTATAATTAATCTCATAAACACTGTTATCTGTATCTAAAGAAGTTACAACAACCTCAAAACCATGGTTCTGTAAATCTTTTAAAGTATCAACCAAATTCTCAGTTTTAATTGCATTAACCCTGAAAATTCCACCCATTGTTGATCTAACAACTTTTGGATTAAAACTATCTGCTGTTTCTTTTGAAAGAATTATTTGATTTAATCCTGCGCTATCTACAGTTCTTAATATTGTTCCAAGATTACCAGGGTCTTGAATTCCATCTAATGCAACAATAAAATCTTGAGTATAATCTATGTTATTCCCCTTATTTTCTCTATTAACAACCGCTAAAATCCCCTGTGGATTTGAAACATCAGTTAAAGTATCGAAAATTTTCTCTGTAACATAGATACATTTATATTTTGCAATTTCATATAGCAGCTTTTTATCAATTGTTCCATCATTAACACAATCCTCACAAACAACAACGCTATCAATATCCGTATCTTCCTCAATAGCCTCTGCCACTAGCTTAATTCCTTCAACAACAAACTGATTCTTTTCATCACGGAATTTTTTTTCCTTAAGCTTTTTTATACTCTTAACGAATTCATTATCTTTACTAGTTATTACTTGCATTTTCAAATAACCCCCTTCTAATTTACTATATCACTGCACTCCCTCGGAGAAGAAAATAATAAAAAATCAAAATTTTTAAAATGTTAACGTAGGGGCATTACAGTTTCTTAGAAGTGCACCACATGAGGGTGCGTAAGTGCCCTCTACGGAGAGGCTCATGGGGGCAACTCTTAGAAACTGTTTGACCCGAAGATTACATTTTAAAAATTTTTATTTTTTATTATTTTCTTCTCTCGGCAACACATCCCAAAAGAAACTTCTTAACCTCATCCAACTGTTCAAAATCACCCACAGCCTTACTCCTCAAAGTAACATACGGTTCTTTTCCCGGAGAGAAGCTAACCAAATTACCATAATCCTTAAGTAACTTATCCACAACAGAAAAATCAAATTTACTTTCATCAAAATAAAAAACAAAATTTCCATTCTTCTTTGTCAACCTTAAAATATTTAACTTTCTACATAACTCTTTAATTCTAACAATTCCAAGCAATTTTTCAACCTCATCTGGAATGTTACCATATCTATCAATCAACTCATCAACAATATTAGCAATATCCTCTTCACTTCTACACAAAGCAATATCTTGATAAATCTCAATTTTCTGACTAGCATCACTAATATACTCATCAGGAATATAACTTGAAATATTCAAATCAATTTGAACATCGATTTCCTCTTGAACTTCAATTCCTTGCATTTCTTTGACAACTTCATCAAGCAATTTACAATACATTTCATATCCAACTTGTTCCATGTGACCATGTTGAATTTCTCCAAGTAAACTTCCTGCTCCTCTTATTTCCAAATCACGCATTGCAATTTTGAAACCAGAACCAAACTCAGTAAATTCCTTAATAGCTTTTAAACGTTTATCTGCAACTTCTGATAACAATTTATCTGGCTTATATGTGATATAAGCATACGCCTGTTTATCGCTTCTACCAACCCTTCCACGAATTTGATATAGCTGTGCTAAACCAAGTCTGTCAGCATTTTCAACAATTATTGTGTTTGCATTTGGAATATCTATTCCTGATTCCAAAATTGTTGTGCATACTAAAACATTAGACTTTTTATTTATGAAATCAAACATTATTTCCTCAATTTCTTTACCACTCATCTGTCCATGTGCAAAAGAAACTTCCGCTTCTGGAACTAACTGTGAAATCTCCATAGCCTTTTTAGCTATATTTTCTACATTATTGTACAAATAAAATACCTGTCCATTTCTTTCTAATTCCTTTGTAATAGCTTCTTTTATAACATCTCTATCATATTCCAAGACATAAGTTTGAACTGGCTTTCTGGCTTGTGGTGGTTCGTAAATAACAGACATATCTCTAACACCAACAATAGACATGTGTAATGTTCTTGGAATTGGCGTAGCAGTCATTGTTAAAACATCTACGCTATTTTTTAATTGTTTAATTTTTTCTTTATCTTTAACACCAAATCTGTGTTCCTCGTCTATTATTAATAAACCTAAATCCTTGAATTCAACATCTTCACTTAAAATTCTGTGAGTTCCGACAACAACGTCAGTCTCGCCTAATTTCAATTTCTTAATAGTATTTGATTGTTCTTTTTTTGTTCTAAATCTATTTAATAATTCAACATTAATTGCAAAATCTTTCATTCTGCGTTTAAACTCTTCATATTGCTGATTAGCAAGCACTGTAGTTGGAACCAAATATGCAACTTGCTTATGATCCATTACTGCTTTGAAAGCAGCACGAATTGCAACTTCCGTTTTTCCATAACCAACATCTCCACATAAAAGTCTGTCCATTGGTTTATCTTGTTCCATATCTTTTTTTACTTCTTCTATACAACGCAATTGGTCATCTGTTTCAACATATTCAAAATTTTCTTCAAATTGTTTTTGCCAATCTGAATCTTTGCTAAACGCATGACCCTTAATTTTTTCCCTTTTTGCATATAATTCTATTAATTCTCTTGCAACTTCTCTTAAATTATTTTTTACTCTTGCCTTGACTTTTGACCAATCTTTTCCGCCAAGCTTGTATATCTTAGGTGTTCCCTCTGAACCAACATATTTTCTTATCGTGTCCATATTTGTAGTAGGAACATATAAAATATCATCATCTTTATATCTAATTTTCACATAATCTTTTATAACACTATCAGCCTTTATTGTATTAACTCCAATATATTGACCAATTCCATGTGTTTGATGTACAACATAATCGCCTATTCTTAAGTCTGCAAATACAACTTTTTCGCCCTCTTTGAAATCTTTTGCTACCTTTTTCTTTTTAACTGGAATAGATGTGAAAAAGTCTTCGCTTGAAATTACAAGTAAATCTAAGTCATACGCTTCAAAACCTGAAGTTAATGCTCCTGTAGAAATAATTACTTTTCCTTTTGATAGTTCATCTACCTTTTTTGTGAATGTATTTTCAATATTTCTATCACTTAGCAAAATTCCTATCTTCTTTGCATTTTCTTCACTTCCACCTAGGATAAGAATTTTCTTCTTCTTTCTTATTGCATCTTGAAGATTTGTAACTAAACTATCTATTTCATTTTTGTAGAATAATATATCTCTGTAATTAAATGAAATAATTGTATTTGAAACTTTTGTACTTACAATATCATCTTTGAAAATATAAATACACTGTTTATTGTTAAATTCAAGTCCAACAGATGAATTAAACTCAACCAAATTATTAATTACATCTGGCACGCTCTTTTCTTTTTCTAATAAAGTTTTAACTAAATTCCTATTTTCAATTCTAATATTATCTATTCTCTGATTTATTTTTCCAAATTCATCTAAAACTATTACAAAATCATCCAAATATTCTAAAATATTAGATTTCTTAGAATAGAAGCTATTAAAATATTTATCAATTTTACTAATATAATCACCTGAACGGATAATATCTATATCTTCTTTTATATTCTGCTTATTTTCGTAATTTGAACTTTCAATTTTCTCTATTACTTCATCTAGTCCATATTCTAAAACATATTCATGTGATGGATTAATTTCAAAATGTTCTATCATTTCAATAGACCTTTGTGAAATGATGTCAAATCTTCTTATTGAATCAATATCATCTCCCCAGAATTCTAGTCTTACCCCTTGTTTTTCAGAGATTGATATATCAACAATTCCACCTCTTACACTGAACTGACCTCTTCCATCTATTAAATCTTTTCTTTCATAACCAAGATTAACAAGCTTTTGTTTTAAGTAATCTATTTTTAAAGTATCCCCAACCTTAACCTTAATAGAATTTTTATATAAAACTTCTTTCGCAATCATATCTTGCATTAACGCTTCAATTGTTAAAATTACTATATTAATTTTATTTGAACGAATATTATTCAAAACCTCTATTCTCTCATAAGGCAATTCTTTACTTCCAGCAATGTAATCGTAAGTAACCAACTCTTTTTTTGGAAATATGGCCGTATTTTGTGCGAAATAAGACATATCTTTTAACAATCTTTTGGCTTGTATTTGATTATATGTTATTACACAGATTTTTTTATTCAAACTATCATTTAAAGCTGCTATTGTTTGAATTTTTCCCATGTCAGATAAGCCCGATAAACTTATCGGGCTTCTTGTTGTTTTTATATTGCTTATTACTTCTGAAAACTTTTTTGAATTTTGCAATTCATCTGTTAGAATGTTCAATTTTAATTCATTCCTTTCAAACTTTTCAGTTTTTATAATTTTTATTGTGGTTGTAATTCACCGTTTTTTATTTTTTCTAAGGCTGTGGCAATTTGATCTGGACAAGAAGTATTTTTAAAACCACATTCTATTCCTTTTAATCTGGCAATAACTTCATCTATATTCATTCCCATCAATAATTTTGCTATGCCTTTTAAATTTCCATCACAACCGTTGATTACTTTTATATTTTTTATTATATTATCTTCTACATTAATTATCATTTCTCTTGAACAAACACCCTGTGGTATATATCTATATTCCATTATAATTGCCTCCCTTCTGCATTTTTAACCTTCTATTATTTTACCAAAAAAATGTTCTTTAGTCAATGCTTGGAAGTAATATTTCAAAATATACAAGCATATCATTTTAGCAAGCAAATGTACTTAAAGGAGTTTTTATGAAACAAAGAAAATCATTTATACTAATAATAAAGAAAAATATTTTAGCAATTGTGTTTACTTTATTTTTAATATTCCTAGTGATATTCTCGAATACAAATTTATTTGCAGCCAAAAATGGACTAACCTTATGGGCTAAAAATGTAGTTCCATCACTTTTCCCATTTTTTATTGCAACCGAATTATTGAATTATACTAGTGTTCCATATTATTTAGGGAAATTAACCAATAAATTTATGAGACCACTATTTAATGTACCTGGAGAAGGAAGCTACGCATTCATTATGGGAATTATAAGTGGATACCCTGTTGGTGCAAAAATTATTAATAAATTTATAGAAGATGGCACATGCACAAAATCTGAAGCAGAAAGAATGCTGGCTTTTACAAATAATTCCGGACCACTGTTTATTATTGGAACCGTTGGAATAAGCTTATTTGGAGATGCAACAATTGGTGTCATTCTTTTTATAACGCATCTTTTAGCTTGTTTAACTGTTGGACTAATCTTTGGATTTATTAGCAAACATAATTGGATAAAAAATAAAAGACATTATAGAAATGAGGTCTCAACAAGTTCGTACAATATTTCAGATTTAGGAACAATCTTAAGCAATAGTATATCAAATTCCATTTCTACAATTTTATTAATCGGCGGATTTATTGTGTTATTTTCTATTATAATATCAATTTTAAATAGTTTAAATATAATAGATATTATGTCTGAAATTTTAGGCAATATTGGTATTCCGGTAGATTATGGAAAAAGTATTTTAACTGGATTATTAGAACTTACAAATGGTATTAATGCTGTTTCAGCTATACATACTAAACACATGTCTTGGCAGATAATTACATCAGCCTTTTTGCTTGGTTTTGCTGGTTTTTCTATATTTTTACAAATTTTTAGTATAGCCGCTAAAAATAATCTATCTATGAAGCCCTATTTAATTGGAAAAATTATGCAGGGATTGATTGCTGCATTTTATACTTTTATTATTTTAGTTTTTTTTGATAATTTTTATTTTAATATTGTTAGTTTGTAATATTTTTTTATGTTTTAAATATAATT
>OCVV011340783.1_pt1 | contig 13813 bp, 9 predicted proteins | sample 1539721 | NCBI WGS metagenome assembly OCVV01 (sample SAMN02144230, study PRJEB22623) | gut metagenome | biome: sheep rumen | host: Ovis aries | place: New Zealand
CGAGCTCGACGCCATCGCCCCCGCCCGCCCCATCCGACTCTACTCGCAGACCACCAAGAGCCGCGACGACTACCGCCGCCTCATAGCCAACATCCAGGCCCTCGCACCCGTCGACTTCGTGGCCTACGACACCATCTGCAACCGCATGGCCGGCCGCACCGGTGAGCTGGCGGCTTTCGCTCGCTCGGTCGACGTGCTCCTCTTCGTGGCCGGCGCCAACAGCAGCAACGGCCACTACCTCTTCGAGCACTGCCGCGCCGTCCAGCCACGCACCTACCTCATCGGCGGCCCCGCCGAGGTGCGCCCCGAGTGGCTCTCCGGCGCCGCGAGTGTCGGCATCAGCGGCGCCACCTCCACCCCAAGATGGCTGATGGAGGAGGTGCGCGACGTGTTAAGTTCTAAGTGTTAAGCTGAAAGACATGACATTGGACAGGCTCATATTGACCAATTTCAAGAACTACGGCGAGGCCGACGTGCAACTCTGCGGCGGCGTGAACTGTTTTGTCGGCAACAACGGGGCCGGCAAGACCAACCTGCTCGATGCCGTCTACTACCTCTCCTTCTGTAAGAGCTACTTCAACCCCGTCGACCAGCAGAACATCCGCTTCGGCGAGGACTACTTCGCCGTCCACGGACACTATGCCGACGACATGGCCAGCTGCATCGTGCGGCGCGGCAAAGGCAAGGAGATGCGCTGGAACAAGAAAGCCTGCAAGACCCTCTCCGAGCATATCGGACGCATCCCGCTCGTGATGGTCTCTCCCTCCGACCAGCAGCTCATCACCGCCGGCAGCGAGGTCCGCCGGCGCCTCGTGGACGGCATCATCTCGCAGACAGACCACGCCTACCTCGACCACCTCATCCAGTACTCCAAAGCCCTCGACCAGCGCAACCGCCTCTTGAAGCGCATGTGGGAAGACCGCCTCTGGGACGACGGGATGGTCTCGGTCTGGGACGAGCAGCTCTGCCGCCACGGCGAGCCTCTCTACGAGGGTCGACGCCGCTTCGTGAAGGACTTCGCTCCCATCTTTGCCGAATACTACCACTACATCGCCGGGCCCGACGAGCCCTTCGGCATCGACTACCAGAGCGTCGACCAGCCCCTCGCGCTCCAGTTGGCCGAGTGCCGCCAGGCCGACAAGTTCTCGCAGTATACCAATGCCGGCCCGCATAAGGACGACCTCCTCTTCAGCCTCGCACCCGACGCCCCGCTGAAGCGCTTCGGCTCGCAGGGCCAGCAGAAGAGCTTCGCCCTGGCCCTCAAGCTGGCCCAGTTCCAGTACCTCGAGCTGCACTGCGGCCGCAAGCCCATCCTCCTGCTCGACGACATCTTCGACAAGCTGGACATGGAGCGCGTGCAGCACCTGATTGCCCTCGTCGGCAGCGACCGCTTCGGCCAGGTCCTACTCACCGACACCCAGCCCGGACGCGTCCAGGCCATCTTCGACGACCTCCCACACCTCGAACACAGCCTCTACCATGTCTCTAACGGCTCCGTAACCAACTCTTAACTCTTAACTCATAACTTTTAACTCATAACTTTTAACTCATAACTCATAACTCTTAACTCTTAACTGAAAAATGCAGCCTGACCGTCCACTCGACTACTACATCGACCGTCTCTTCCGACAGCTCGACCACGGCGAGTTCGCCACCGAGATGGAGGTCCAGCGCTCCTATCGCTACATTGTGGGCGACCTCATATATAAACTGACCACCCTGTGCACCTTCCGCAACGGCACCCTCCGGCTGCGCTACGCCGCCGCCGCCCTGCGGTTCGAAATGGTGTCGCGACGCGAGAGCATGAGGCAGCGCCTCAACAAGGAACTCGGCGGCGAGGTGGTGAAAAAGATTGTGGTGCTATGAAACAGTTGTGGCAGGCTCTGATGCTCGTGCGCCGGTGCGACAGGCCGGCCTTCGTGCGCCGCGTGGTCTACGTGGTGCTCCAGAGCGTCTTGCCGCTGCTGAACCTGTATCTGCTGAAGCTGCTCGTCGACGAGGTGGCGCTCGCCGTCGGCTCCGGTGCCGGGCTCTCTTTCGACGCCTCGCGCGTGGGAGCCTGCCTCGCGGCCATGTGCGCCGTCTTCCTGGCCAACCGCGTTGTCGCGGCCCTCAACGCTGTCAACAACGACATCCTCGGACAGCGTCTGGTGGATCACGTCAGCGACCTGCTGCAGCGCCAGTCGGCCCGGCTCGACATGCAGTTCTACGACAACCCATCCTACCACGACACCTTCCACCGCGCCCAGCAGGAGGCCAACTTCCGCCCCCTGCAGATTCTGAACAACATCATGTCCCTCGGCGGTTCGCTGATCTCTATCGCCGTGGTGGTGGCTATGCTGGTCACCGCTTCGTGGTGGGTCATGGTGGTGATGATAGTCGCCGTGTTGCCGGGTTTTGCCGTGAGGCTCTACAAGGCTCGCCGCATCTACCGTTTCCGGCGCGAGAACACCCAGCTCTACCGCCGCACGGCCTACTACGGCGCCGTCCTCACAGCGCGCGACTTCGCCAAGGAGCTCCGCACCTATCGCCTCACCGACCTCTTCCGCGGCCGTTTTGTCGATGCCCGGCGTCGGCTGGTGGGGCGTCTGCTCTCCATCTCGCGCCGACTCGGCGCGCTCGATGTGCTCTGCGCCGTCGTCGAAGCCGCGGCTATGTTCGCCGTCGTCGCCCTGCTTATAGCTCAGGCCTACAAGGGCGCCATCACGATTGGCTCGTTCGTGATGCTCTTCGAGGCTTTCCGCCGCGGCCAGGGCTACCTCTCCTCCTTCGTGGGCAGTGTCGCCGGCCTCTACGACAACCGCCTCTTCGTGAGCAACCTCTTCGAATTCCTCGACATGGAGCCTACGGTCGTCGACCCCGACGACCCATTGCCCCTGCCTCAGACCATAGAACGGCTCGAGCTGCACGACGTCACCTTCCGCTATCCGGGCATGGACCGCGACGTGCTGAGCCATTGCAATTTCTGCGCCCGGCGCGGCGAGGTGACACGCCTCGAAGGCGAGAACGGACGGGGCAAGAGCACCATTCTCATGCTGCTTTTGCGCCTCTACGACCCGCAGCAGGGCAGCGTCACCCTCAACGGCATCGACCTCCGACGCTTCCGTGTGGCGGACCTCCGCTGCCGCTTCGGGGTCCTCTTCCAGGACTTCGTCCGCTTCCAGTGCACTATGGACGAGAACATAGTCTTCGGCGATGTGGACCGCCGCGATGCCGACACCCGCACCGCCGCCGCCTTGGCCGGCGCCGACAGGGTCCGAGAGTCGCTGCCGCATCAGGGAGACACCCTCCTGGGCCGTATGTTCGACGGTGGACAGGAACTGAGCATGGGCCAGTGGCAGCGCGTGGCTCTGGCTCGCGCCCTCCAGTCCGACGCGCCCGTCCTGCTCCTCGACGAGCCGGCCGCATGGCTCGACGCCGACGGCCGCGAGCACCTCATGCAGTCTATCGACCGCCTGAAACGGGACCGTATCGTGATCCTCGTCACGCATGTCGACCTCAAACAAGAACAACATAATTAATCATACAACAAGCAATAAAAGATATGAACTACAATCTTGAAAAGATAGACGCCAAAGAATATGCTGGCGACCTGGTGTTCCTCTATGGCGACGAGGGGGCCGAGCGCTCTCTGCCGCTCAGCCGCAAGGAGCTGGACGTGATGAAAAGCCGCCGCGCCAAGGAACGCCATTTCGTAATGGTCTTCGACCGTCTGCCCTACCACCTCTACTTCGTCTCGTTCAACAGCGAAAAGCCTGCCGCCGAGGCGCAGGAGCAGCTGCGCCGCAGCGCCGCCGAGGTGCTGGCCAAGATGAAAGAGTGGCGCCCCGAGTCGGCTGCCGTCACCGCCGTGGGCACACTGCCAGAAGAGGTGGCCGCCTTCGTGGAGGGCATGACGCTGGCCGACTATAGTTTCGACCGCTACCGTAGCAAGGACGTCTGGCACCTGAAACGCCTGGATATCGACTCGTTGTTCATCAAACCTGCCGAGCTGGAAGCTGCCCAGCGCCTGTGGAACCGCATCTTCTGGTGTCGCGAGTGGGTCAACATGCCGGTCCAGGACCTCAACGCCGCCTCCTTTGCCGACGAGCTGGCCTCCGTGGCCTCCGACCTCGAAGGGGTGACATGCACGGTGATGGACAAGCGGCAGATAGAGAGTCTGCGGATGGGCGGTCTGCTGGCCGTCAACCGCGGCTCGGTCGACGAGCCCCGCTTCGTGGTGCTCGAATACAAAGGCTCTGACGACAAGCCCGTGGCCCTCGTCGGAAAGGGCGTAATGTACGACACCGGCGGCCTCAACATCAAGCCCGAGGACTATATGACGGAGATGAAGAGCGACATGGCCGGCGCCGCTACCATGGCCAGCGTCCTCTTTGCCGCTGCCGACAACCGGCTGCCCGTCCACCTGCTCGTCTTCCTCCCTCTCACCGACAACCGGCCCGGCTTCAACGCCTACGCCGCCGACGACATCCTGACCATGTACGACGGCACCACGGTCGAGGTGGTCAACACCGACGCCGAAGGCCGCCTCATACTGGCCGACGCCATCTCCTACGCCGTCAAGAACTACCAGCCACGCCTCGTCATCGACGCCGCCACCCTCACTGGCGCCGCCGTCCGTGCCATCGGAACCTTCGGCATCGCCGCCATGCAGACTTCGGCCGACAACGAGCTCTCCATGCTCAAGCTGCTCGGCGAACAGGTGGGCGAGCGCATTGTGGAGTTCCCCATGTGGGACGACTATGACGACCTGCTGAAGAGCGAGGTGGCCGACCTGCGCAATTGTGGCACCGTCCCGCAGGCCGGCGCCATCACCGCCGGCAAGTTCCTTGCCCACTTCGCCACCACCCCTTATGTCCACCTCGACATAGCCGGCGTGGCCTTCTTCAGCAAGGCTCAGCACTACTACGGCCCCGGTGCCTCCGGATTCGGCATCCGTCTGCTCTACGCCTTCCTGCAGATGCACGACGTCTTGAACGCATAAAGAATACAAATACATACAATAAAGCAAACACCATAATGGAAAACGAAGAAAAGAAAATAAAGGTGGCTATCACCCAGGGCGATATCAACGGCGTGGGCTACGAAGTCATTCTCAAAACCTTCGGTGACAGCCGCATGTTCGACCAGTGCACCCCGATCCTGTACGGCTCCACCAAGGTGGCGTCATACCATAAGAAACTCCTCGCCTCGATGCCGCAGGAGATGACCTTCACCGGTATCCGCGACGCCTCCGAGGCCCAGGACCGCAAGTTCAACGTCATAAACCTCACACAGGACGAGGTGAAGATTGACCTCGGCAAGAGCACCGAGGTGGCAGGCCTGCAGTCGCGCATGAGCCTCAACCGGGCCTGTGAAGACCTGCGCGCCGGCAAGGTCGACGTGCTGGTCACGGCCCCCATCAACAAGCGCAACATCCAGGCGCCGGACTTCGACTTCCCGGGCCATACCGAGTACCTCTCCCACCAGTTCAACTGCTCCAGCCTGATGCTCATGGTCTGCGACCGCATCCGCATCGGCATCGTCACCAACCACCTGGCCCTGAAGGATGTCCCGGCCGCGCTGACACACAACCTTCTTTACGACAAGATGATGCTCCTCAACGAGAGCCTCAAGCGCGACTTCGGCATCACGAGGCCCAAGATAGCGGTCCTCGCCCTCGACCCCCACGCCGGCGACAACGGCGTCATCGGCGACTTCGACGCCACGGTCATCAAGCCCGTCATCGACGAGGTGCAGCAGAAAGGGGTTCTCGCCTACGGTCCCTTCCCGAGCGACGGCTTCTTCGGAAGCTCGGAGTTCAACAAGTTCGACGGGGTGTTGGCCCTCTACCACGACCAGGGCCTCATCCCCTTCAAGCTCATGTCCTTCACCGAAGGGGTGAACTACACCGCCGGCCTTCCCTACGTGCGCACCAGCCCCGCCCACGGCACGGGCTACGACATAGCCGGCAAGGACCGCGCCAGCGAGCAGTCGTTCCGCTCGGCCGTATACCTGGCATGCAACATACTGCGCAACCGCAAAGAGTACGACGAGCTGAACGCCAATCCGCTGCGATGAAAAAGCTGGTTCTTATCGACGGCATGGCGTCCGTCTACCGCGGCTACTATGCCATGAACCGCACGCCACGCGTCAACTCCAAGGGGATGAACACCTCGGCGGTGCTGGGCTTCACCGTGTCGCTCTACGACATGCTGCGGTCGCAACGTCCCACCCACATCGGTGTGGCCTTCGACCTGCCCGCCCCAACCTTCCGCCACGAGATGTACGCCGACTACAAGGCCCATCGCGACCCCATGCCCGAGGAGATACAGAGCAACCTGCCCTGGGTGCGCCGCATCATAGAGGCCTTCCGCATCCCCACGCTCACATGCGAGGGCTTCGAGGCCGACGACGTCATAGGCACCATGAGCCATGCAGCCGAGAAGGCCGGCTTCGACGAGGTGGTCATGGTGACGCCCGACAAGGACTTCGCCCAGCTCGTCACCGAGCGCGTACACCTCTACCGCTACGGCCACGGCCACAACCCGGACAGCATCATGGGTGTGGACGAGGTGTGCGAGAAGTTCGACGTGCAGTCCTGCTCGCAGGTCATAGACCTGCTGGGCCTCTGGGGCGACGCCGTCGACAACATACCCGGCATACGCGGCGTGGGCGAGAAGACCGCCAAGAAGCTCATAGCACAGTTCGGCTCCATAGAGCAGATGGTGAAGCGTGTCGACGAAATCAAGAACGACAAGCTGCGCGCCATGGTGCGCGACCATGCCGAGGACGCACTGTTCTCCAAGCAGTTGGCCACCATCCGCCTCGATGCGCCGATAGCCTTCGACGAGGAGGCTCTGAGGCTCGAGCAACCCGACTACCAGCTGCTGCGCGAGGTATGCGACGAGCTGGAGTTCCGCCAGTTCGCCCGCCGTGTCTTCACCGACCTCTCGGTCTCCGACCCCGAGGCGGCGCAGCGTTGGAACGCCCTCTCGCCCTCGGCCAGCCAGGAGGCAGCCACCCCTGCCAAGCCCGCGCCGCGCCAGGCTGACAGCCCCGTCGAACCCACCCTCTTCGACCTCGCCGCCACCACGGCCGACGCGCCGCAGGTGGAACGCCGCCTCCTTACCGCGGACGTGATGCGGCAGATGGCCGGACGTGACCTCGGTATCGTTGTCGACGGCCCCGAGGTGATTCTCTCGACCAGCGCCGACAACGTGTGGGGTGCGCGTGTGTCAGACATCGACCAGGCCCTCCTCCGCTCCCTGATGGCCGACAGCGCCACCACCAAGCTCTGCCACGACCTCAAGAGCCTGAAGTATATCCTCGCCGAGATTGAGTGCGAGATAGGCGGTCCGGTCTTCGACGTCCAGCTTGCGCACTACCTGCTCGATGCCGAGATGCGCCACACGATGGACTATATCTGCTCCGGCCTGCTGGGCTTCGTGCCCGCCGGTGCATACGCCGTCGCAGCCGCCCTCTGGCAGCTCTATCCCATCATGGTGGCCCGGCTGCGTGACACGCAGATGGAGCATCTCTACACCGACATCGAACTGCCGCTGGTCGACGTGCTGATAGGCATGGAGAGCGAGGGTGTGCGCATCGACGTAGACGCCCTGCGCGACTATGCCGCCCGGCTCACCGCCGAGAGCGACGCCGTGGCGGAGCGCATATACGCCCTTGCCGGCCATCGGTTCAACATCGGCTCGCCGCGACAGCTCGGCGAGGTGCTCTACGAGGAGCTCAAAATCACCGACCGTCCGCCGCGTACCGCCACCAAGCAGTATAGCACCGCGGAGGACGTTCTCACGAAGCTTGCCGACCGGCACGCCATAGTGCCCCTTATTCTCGAATACCGCTCGCTGACCAAGCTCGTGGGCACCTACCTCGACTCCTTCCCCAAGCTCCTCTCGCCCGCCGACCACCGTCTGCACACCGTCTATAACCAGACCGTCACCGCCACGGGACGCCTGTCGTCGTCCAACCCCAACCTGCAGAACATACCCATCCGCACCGAGCGCGGCCGCGAGATAAGGCGAGCCTTCGTGGCCCGCGACGCCGAGCACCTGCTGCTCGCCGCCGACTACTCGCAGATAGAGCTCCGCATCATCGCCTCGCTCGCGCACGACGCCCACATGCTCCATGCCTTCAACAGCGGCCTCGACATCCACGCGGCCACCGCTGCCAAGATCTACCACCTGCCGATGGAGGAGGTCACCAAGGACCAGCGCCGCAACGCCAAGAGCGTGAACTTCGGCATCGTGTATGGCATTTCGGCCTTCGGGCTCAGTGAGCAGCTCGGGATACCGCGCAAGGAGGCCGCGGCCCTCATCGAAGAGTACTTCGCCCAGTATCCGGACATACAGGCCTTCATAGAGCAGAGCAAGCAGTTTGCGCGCGAGCACGGCTATGCCCGCACCCTGCTCGGCCGCCGCCGCTACCTTCCCGACATAAACTCCCGCAACGCCGCCGCCCGCTCCTTTGCCGAGCGCAACGCTGTGAACATGCCCATACAGGGTACCTCGGCGGACATGATCAAGCTGGCCATGGTGGCCATAGACCGCCAGCTACGTCAGCGCCGGCTGCGCTCTCGCATGATACTTCAGGTCCACGACGAATTGGTCTTCGACCTGTACAAGCCCGAGGAGGCCGAGGTCCGCGACCTCGTAGTCCGCGAGATGCAGCAGGCCCTGCCGCTCGACGGCCTCACCATCGACGTCGGCATCGACGTCGGCGAGAACTGGCTGCAGGCACACTGACGGTGGGTGAAGAAAACAAGAAAGGCAATACCGACGTTAGCCTGTATTGCCTTTCTTGTTATGTTCTTTTACAGCTTACCTTCTTCTTAAGGTATTAAGATTCCGGTTGAGTGCGGTGCTGGTTTCCTGGTAGTACTCCCAGCTGACATTGTTGATGGTGACGGAAAGCTCTCGTGTTGCGCAGTCGCTGAAGTTTTGGACATTGCCATGATAGTATTCAGCATAGTGGAACATTGTGGCGTTGATGGTCATGCTGACAGTATGCGTGCCGAAGTTGTAGCTTGTCACACTAACCATTGCATCCATTGACAGCCAGTCTCCTAATTGCTGTCCTTGTTGTGTCTGTATCACTTCTGATTCGTAGTACCCTATTTGGCCTCCACCGTTGAAAGAACCAGCGCTCTCGTCAAAGCTAAGGCTGTATCCATTATTGGTGTTAATATTATTCAGGTAGATGTCGATGACCGGGAAATTAAGGTTGTCGCCGCTGGGTGCTGTAGGGCTTAAATAACCGGCGAGTGTGTTTTCATATTGTGTTGCATATATGAAACTGATAGGGACCACGTTGCTCCAGGTGTAATCGCCGAAGGTGACGCTGTTGGAGGGAGTCACCGGGGTGGGAGTGCTGCCGTCTTCCTCGAATACGGCACAGAACTCGGCGTCGCCGGTCACGGTGATGGTGCGGGGGTTGTCGGTATTTCCGTCGCTCCACTGGCTGAAGTGGTAGCCGTCGTAGGGGACGGCGGCGAGGGTCAGTGTGGCGCCGGCATTAAAGCGGCGCTCGGTGTTGCGGTTGCCGTCCTGGTCTTCGACATAGCCGGCTTCCCACGGGGTGGCCCACCAGTAGACGTAGTAGGTGGCCACGGGAGCGGGCGCCGCCTCGCCGGTGCCGTCGGCATAGTTGAAGTAAATCTGGACGCTCTCGCCGTCCCGGCCCATGGTGGCCACGGTGGGGTAGTTGCCGCTGTAGAGATAGATGATGTTCATCCGGTCGCCTTCGGGGTCTACGATGCTTACGGGGCAGTTCATGCCGTTGGTCCAGCCGGGGATGAGGAGGGCGAAGATGTCGTTGAGCGGGAAGTAGTTCTGGTCGTAGCTCAGGGTGACGCGTTCGCCGTCGGGACTGGTCAGTGCGGTGATGTTGTCGCCCTGCCACTGGAGGCTCATGGTTTCGCCGTCGGCGGTGATGATGGAGGGGCGCCCGGTGGCGTCATAGCCGATGGTGGCGACCTCTTCGTTGCGGGCCATGATGCTCACCAGCTTGTCCACCACATAGGTGGCGCTCACGGTGGCGCCGGCGGCCTCTTCGTTGCTGTATGCGAAGACGCTGGTCATGCGAGAGCCTTCGTAGGTGGGCTGGGCGTAGCCGACTTCGCGCCACTGGCCGCGAACGTTCTCGAACAAGTTGACGCGGTTCAGGAGCTGGCCGGCCCAGTGCAGTTCGGCTTTAACCTCGGATATGCCGTCTTCGACCATGGTGATGCAGGTCAGCTGTTTGCCGGAGCCGCTGCCGCCATTAGCGTCGCCGCCAGTGCCGTTGCCGCCGATGGGGCGGTCGTGGTCTTTCTCGCAGGCTACCAAACTAAAGGTAGCCACTGCCATGATGGCAATGAGAATATGTCTAAGGGTTTTAGTCATGGTGTTGTGTTTTTATTGTTTTATAGTTGTTTGATTGGTTTGCGACAATAAGATGAAAAGACACACCTCAGAGGGGTGTTGTCCGAGGTGTGTCTTAGAGAGGGTTAGAAGTTGATGCCCAAGCGGAGGGTGAGGATGGTCGGGGTGATTTTGCCGGCCTTGAAGTTGGGGGGATTGGTACCCTCGACACCATTGATTTCGGTGTAGGTGGTGCCTTCGGCTTTGGCCATACCGAGCGAGTAGTAGTCGACGCCGATGGTGTACTTGCTGTTGAGCATCAGGCCTCCGCCGATGCGCCATGCGAAGGTGGTGGCGGTGTTGAATTCGGAGGTGGTGATTTTTTCGTATTGTGTGGGGATGAAGTAGTCGTTCTCCTCGGCCTTGGTTATCATGCGGATGTTGGCACCGATGGCGACTTCGGCGAAGAGGCCGAGGGCGGGAGTGGCTTCGTAGGTGTAGCCAAGACCGACCATGACGGGGATGTTGATGTACTTAGGGGTGGTGACAGAATACTCGCGGGTGTTGCTCTCGGTGGCATCTACCTGTTCTTCAAAGTAGTCGTCGATGTCGCTGTTGAGGGTGTTGTACATGAGGTCGAGAGAGGCGATGACGCCGAGGCCTTTGACGCTGGCGATGTCGTACTTGAAGTTGCCACCCAGGGTGACACCGATACCGGCACCGCCTTTCTTGGAGTTGTCATTGAGACCCCAGTTGAGGTTGCCAGTGCTGTAGTTGGCGGAGGCGTCGGCGAACTTGCCCATGGGGAAGGCGCCGCCGAGGCGCAGGGAGAAGTGGGTCTGGGCCTGAGCGGCTCCGAAGCTCAGCAGGGTGAGCATGGCAATGGCTAATGTTGCTTTTTTCATAATGCTTTTTGTTTTTTGGTTTGTATTTGTTATTGGTGATTTATATATTTCCAGCGGGCATTTTCGTACTGAAGTAGCGTCTCTCCGAGACGCCAGAGGGGAGGTGTTTGCCGCCCCAGACTGCACTCCGTTTGTCTGGGGTTGTCTGCAGAGCCGACGGCATACCAATTGAGGTTATGCCTCTCCGAGGCATTGGTGTGACAAATGCGGATAATCATACCAGTTGTCTGGGGTTATCAGTCGGAGAATGGGACGTTGACGAGGTAAAGGGTGTATGTAATAGTGGCTCCTATCGTAGGGGAGGATGTACCTGTGTACTGGAGGCTTATCTTATTGCCACTACAGCGGGTTATATGTATTGTTCCTGCTGGCAAGGTTGAACTGTTGAGAGAGATGTATTCACCCAGGCTTCCGCCCTCGTTTAGCGGGAATTGACGAGGCTCGGTAGTTGATAGGTTCGGCACTATCGTGTACAAGTTCTCAATCGCAATACTTAATGTGTATTCATCGTCGCTGGTTCTAATAGCGCCGCTCAGCCGGTTGATTAGTTTGTTTAATGAAAATACGTCAAAACCAATCGAACCTTCTGTTTGCACCCCGTTTATATTTGATGTATATGTCAGGACTGCTGATGTCGGCGCTGAGTCAGGATTAGGTGTTGTGCCGCCGCCGTTGTCGCTACCGCCGTTGTTGCCGCCACCGTTGCTGCCGGAGCCGTCGGAGTAGGTGAAGTAGACGGACATGGTTTCGTTGTCGGTAGTGGCGGTGGCGGAGGAGGGGTAGACGCCGTCGGAGCTCTGGTAGCTGATGGTGACGGTCTGCCCTTCGGGGGTGACGATGGAGGTGGGGCAGTTGAGCTGGACGGGGTTTATGCCGAAGAGTGAGAAGATTTGGTTGAGGAGTCCGTTGAGGGGGAAGAGGAGGTTGCTGTTGTACTGGAGTGAAGCGCGGTCGCCATAGGACTCGCCGCTGACGATGTTGTTGCCGGACCAGGAGAGGGTGAAGGGTTCGTCGACCTGAGGCATGCCGTTCTCGGTGTAGAACATGGCAATGCCGGTGGGGTTGCCCTGCTGGTCGTAGCGGAATTCAATGTAGTCGTCGGGGTGGATGTCGGAGATAAGTCTGCTGAGACGGCCGTTGTGGTATTCGGTCTGAAGCTCTTGCACTTCGCTCATGTCATTATAGGTTATTTCGCTCACGGTGGCACCGTTGTAGGTAAGGCCGACAGTGCCTTCCAACACGAGCTGATTGGTGTTGCTGTTGCGGGAGTAGGCAACAATGCCTTGCAGCATGTTGCCGTTCCATTGCATGTCGGCACGCACTATTTCGTTGCCGTTGTTGTCCACGTAGTCGAAGAGGCTAAAGGATGTGGGGTGGCCGTTTTGCCACTGGAGTGTGGCTTCGTAGGCCATCATGCCGTTGCTCTGGTTGTAGACGGTGACGCCAGTGAGTTCCTTTCCGCCAGAGAAGTTCTGTCCGCCGCCGTTGCCACCGCCGCGGACGCGGTCTTTCTCGCAGGAGGTCAGAAACAGGAGACTACCAAGGAGTGTGATTGCCAACAGATGTAATGTCTTTTTCATAGGAATGAGTATGTTTGAAGGGATTGAATCATGAGAGTTGAGTCGCTGACGGCGCGAAACAACAAGCCATGCAACATCCGCAGACCGGATGCCGCACGGCTTGTGAAATCGGTACACTGAAACCCGCACCCCGCCCTGTTAAAGTGGTGTGGGTGGAAATCAGTGAGTTACGTGTGTGCTGTGTCATGCTTGTCATATTCGTTCGATGGTGCAAAGGTACAAAAAAATCGGCACACTGCAGAAAAAATGTTTTGCTGCGGTGTGCCGATGGGGTTTCGCGCTGAGGGTCAGGCGAGTGAGGGGTTACCAGAGGAGGGCGCGTTTCTCGGGTGCGAGCCACATGCCGTCGCCTTCCTTGATGCCGAAGGCGTCGATGAACTCGGTGACCTGGGGCAGGGCAACGTTGACGCGGTTGCGGCCGAGGGAGTGGACGTCCATCTGTGTGAGCTGCAGAGCGGCAGCGGGACGGATGTTGCTGGCCCAGACGGCGGCGTAGGCGAGGAAGAAGCGCTGTTCGGGAGTGAAGCCGTCCATCTGCTCTTTGTTGACCTGCTTCTTGGCCATGGCGTTCTGCATGGCGAGGTAGGAGACGTGGAGGCCGCCGTTGTCGGCGATGTTCTCGCCGAGGGTGAGCTCGCCGTTGCCGTGGATGAGACCGCCGAATTCGGGGTCGTTGAGGGCTATGCAGCTGTCGAAGGCTTCGATGAGGGCGCGCTTGTTGTTGTCGAAGTTCTTGGCGTCTTCTTCAGTCCACCAGTCGTTGAGGTTGCCGTCTTTGTCATACTGGCGACCCTGGTCGTCGAAGCCGTGGGTGAGTTCGTGTCCGATGACGACGCCGATGGCGCCGTAGTTGGCGGCTTCGTCGGCATGCATGTTGAAGAAGGGGGGCTGGAGGATGGCAGCGGGGAAGCAGATTTCATTGGTGGTGGGGTTGTAGTAGGCGTTGACCGTCTGGGGGGTCATCTGCCATTCGTCGCGGTCCACAGGCTTG
>OCVV011361302.1_pt1 | contig 13813 bp, 6 predicted proteins | sample 1539721 | NCBI WGS metagenome assembly OCVV01 (sample SAMN02144230, study PRJEB22623) | gut metagenome | biome: sheep rumen | host: Ovis aries | place: New Zealand
CCTTTTTCTGCCGCAGCTTGGATATCTCTAGTATCGTTAGAAACTTCCGAGACACCTAATAAACCAGATTGTTTATTGAATTCTTGATAGAGATCTTCACAGCTTCTATTAGTGCAGTTTACTAAATAATTGAGAACGGAAGGATCTAAATCACCAGTTCTAGTACCCATCATGATTCCTCCTAAAGGAGTTAAGCCCATGGAAGTTAGGACACATTTATTATCTTTAACCGCACATAAGGAAGCACCTGAACCGATGTGGAGAGTTAATATACGAGCATCTTTTTTATTGTGTAAATATTTCTTAGTAGCTATTTCCGCTAAATATTTGTGAGAAGTACCGTGAGCTCCGTATCTTCTGCATTTGTATTTATCGTAATATTCGCGCTTGATAGGGAAGAGGTAATCAGCTTCGTCCATAGATTGATGGAAAGCGGTATCGAAAACGGCGATTTGACCGACTTTAGGTAAAGCTGCTTTGAAAGCTCTAAAGCCGATTAAATGAGGTTTATTGTGCAAAGGAGCAAGAGGAATCAAAGATTCGATCTTATCTTCAGTGTCTTTATCGAAGACGTGGGAATCCGCAAAGTAAGGACCACCTTGAACGATACGGTGACCAATACCTTGTATTTCATCAAAAGAAGCGATGATTTGATGTTCGATTAACCCATTCATAATCAACTTAACGGCGACACCGTGATCAGCTACAGGCAAGACTTTAGTAATTTTTTTGCCTTCCTTATTTTTAATTGAGAAAATCGCATCATCGTGACCGATTCTCTCGACGATTCCATTGGTAAGAACCTTTTCTTCCGGCATTTCGTAAAGTTTGAACTTCATTGAAGATGAACCGGCATTGACAGCCATAACTTTAAACATTTAAATAATCTCCTTGTTATACAATTAGTATTTTAATTCCTAGGTTCAAAGTTTTCAATTTAATATTAATGACTTTTAAACTAGCAAAAGAACGTAAGTATATATTTAAAAAAATATATAAATAATTTATAATAAGGCGAATAAGGAGTTTTTATTATGGATCTTTCGTGGTTCGATGAATACTTAAGCGGTAATTCTCACACTGCATACAAACACTTTGGAGCTCATTTAGTTACTTTAGAAGATGGTAGAAAAGGTTGGGAATTTCTCCTTTACGCCCCTGAAGCTCAAAGCGTAGATTTACTCGGTGATTTCAATTCTTGGTCAGTTATGAATAACGCAGCTATGGAAAAGATTGATTACCGAGGATTGTTTTACAAATTTATAGATAACGGCTGGGAATATCAGTCGTATAAATATCACATTTTAGGAAAAGATGGTCTCTACAGAGAAAAAGCTGATCCATTCGCTTTCTTCGCTGAGTTACCTCCTGCTTCCGCATCGAGATTGTTCGATATCGAGGGAATGGTTTTTCACGATGATAAATTCATGAAGAACAGAACTAGAATGTTCGATCAACCTATGTCCATCTACGAGATGCATTTAGGCTCTTGGCTAGGTCAACAATACGGGCGCAATCTCTCTTATGAAGAAATCGCTCAACCTCTTATTGATCACGTTAAAGGCAATGGCTTTACCACTGTAGAAATCATGCCTATTACTCAATATCCTTTCGATGGTTCTTGGGGATATCAAGCTACTGGATATTTCGCTGTTGATTCTAGATATGGCAACCCTAAGCAATTGATGTCGTTTGTCGATAGGTTGCATCAAGCTGGTTTAAATGTCATCTTAGATTTCGTCGCTGTACATTTTGCTGTTGATACTTACGGTTTAGAGAGATTTGATGGCTCTTGCATGTATGAATATCAAGGCGAAAATGAATGGTCACAATGGGGAACTAAGAACTTCGATTTAGGTAAAGATCCTGTTCGTTCATTCTTGATTTCTTCCATGTGTTATTTCTTGGACTATTTCCATTTTGATGGTATAAGGATGGATGCGGTCTCTAATATCATTTACTTTGGTGGTAATGTCAATAGAGGTATCAATCAAGGCGGCGTCGATTTTGTTAAACGCGCCAACTGGACTGTTCATAACTTCTATCCTAACGTGATGATGATCGCTGAAGACTCTTCCGCTTACGGTCAAGTTACTAAAGGCTTTAATTCCGATGGTTTAGGGTTTGATTACAAGTGGGATTTAGGTTGGATGAACGACACTCTAAAATATTACAAGTTAGATCCTATCTATAAGAAGTTCCACCCTAATTTATTTAATTTCTCTATGGCTTATTTCTATTCGGAGAATTTCTTACTACCTCTATCTCACGATGAAGTAGTCCATATGAAAGGAACTATCGTCAATAAGATGTACGGTGATTATTACACCAAGTTCGCTCTAGCTAGAAATCTCTACGGTTATCAATTCGCCCACCCTGGCAAGAAACTCAATTTCATGGGTAATGAATTAGGAACATTCGATGAATGGAATGAAAAGAAGGGCTTAGCGTGGAATTTAAGAAGCTATCCTATTCACGATTCCTTCACTAGAATGATTAGAGATTTGAATTTGATTTATTCTTCTCATCCTGCGATGTATGTAGAAGAATACAACCCTAATAGATTTAAGTGGATTATGGTTGATAATTCAGATCAATCTGTTTATGCATTCTACAGGCAAGCTAGAGGGGAAGTAATGGTCTTCATATTTAATATGACTCCTAATTACTATGAGAATTACTCTATCGGTGTTCCTTATGCAGGTGAATATGAAGAAATTTTCAATTCCGATAAGGATATCTACAGTGGTGGTAACCAATACAATGGTCAACAAATCTTCACTTCAGATAATTGGATGCACGGATTTACTCAATCTGTAACTATCAAATTAACTTCTTACGCTTGTATCTATCTTCGACTTAAAGAAGACGTTGGATTAGCTGAAGATGAAAAAGAAAGGTTAGCTAAAGAAGCTCCTATTTCTGCTCCTAAATCACCTAAAAGCAGAAAGAGAAGCGTGAAGAAAATATTAAAAAGTGCCAAATAGAAAAGGAGTTTATGTAAATGTTATTTGATAATAAAGAAACTTTCATCTTGGATTTTAGACAAAGATGTATCGAAAAATACGGTCGTGATGCTAAAGAAATCGATATAACTGAAGTTTATGACATCTTAGGTACGATGGTTAGAGACTTCATGACCATCAAAGCTAAGGAAACTAAAGATTTAATTAAGAAAAAGAAATGCAAACAAATGATTTATTTTTCTATGGAATTCTTAATTGGTAAGATGCTAGAAGCTAACATGGTTAACTTAGGCATTGAAGAAATCGTCCAAGATGGTTTCAAAGACATGGGTTTAGATTACAAAGCTTGTTTAGATCAAGAATCTGATGCTGGTTTAGGAAATGGTGGTTTAGGTAGATTGGCCGCCTGTTTTATGGATTCTGTAGCTTCTTTAGGCTATCCTGGCAACGGCAATACCATTAGATATGACTATGGTTTCTTCAAACAAAAGATTAGAAATGGCAGACAAGAAGAAATACCTGATCAATGGCTATTAAATGGCAATGTTTGGGAAGTTAGAAAACCTAAGCATGCTGTCATTGTTAAAATGTATGGTGATGCGGAAACTTACCAAGATGAAAAAGGTCAATACAAGTGGAGAACTGTCAACGCTTTAAACGTCATCGCTATTCCTTGTGATATGGGTTTAATCGGTTATAAGAACAATGTTTGTAACACGTTGAGATTATGGACTGCTGAACCTTCCGCCGAAGAGATTCCTCAAAATACTTCATTTAGCGATTATCTAAAATTCGTTAAAGATTTAACTCACGGTTTGTATCCTGATGATACTACTGAACAAGGTAAATTATTGAGATTGAGACAGCAATATTTCTTAGTATCCGCTGGTTTGCAATCAATGTTAAGATCCTTCCGCAGAATTTCTAACAAAGCTGATTTATCTAAATTACCTGAATATTATTGTGTTCAATTAAATGATACTCATCCTATTCTCGCTATTCCTGAATTGATGAGATTATTGATGGATGAACACGGTCTTGATTGGGATGAAGCTATAAATATTTGTCAGAAAGTATTCTCCTTTACTAATCACACTGTTATGCCTGAGGCTTTGGAGAAGTGGCCTGTTCAATATGTCGCTTCCATCTGCCCTCGTGTCTATATGATTATCGAAGAAATCAACAGAAGATTGTTAATTAAATATCGTCAAGATGGTGTCCCTCAACATGAAATTGATAATGACATCATTATTAAAGATGGCATGGTTAGAATGTGTCAATTAGCTATTAATATCTGTCACTCCGTCAATGGTGTTGCAGGGTTACACACTGATATTTTAAAGGCTCAGACTTTCGCTGACCTCTATAAGATGTACCCTGAAAAATTCAATAACAAGACTAATGGTATCACTCATAGAAGATGGTTCTTAGTCGCTAACAAAAATTTGTCATCTTACGTCACTTCTTTAATTGGAGATAAGTGGTTAGATAAACCTGAAGAAGGCTTAAAGAAGTTACTTAAATACAAAGATAACGTCAAAGTTGCTAGGGAATTCAACCGCATCAAGAAAGAAAATAAGTTAGCTTTAATCGAATTATTAAAGAAGCAAAACAACATTGAAATCACTCCTGATTTCATCGTCGATTCTCAAATTAAGCGTCTTCACGCATATAAGAGACAGATGTTGAATATCTTCAGAATCATCTACCTCTACAAGAGAATGAAGAGCGATCCTTCTTTTAGAATTAAACCTCACATCTACATCTTTGGTGCTAAAGCCGCTCCTTCTTACGTCTACGCTAAGAAGATTATTGAATTGATTTTAGCTGTTTCAAATACAGTCAATAATGATCCTGAAGTCAATAAATTTATGAAGGTCGCCTTTATTGAAAATTATTCTGTCTCGACTGCTCAAATCATCATTCCTGCTTCTGATATTTCCGAGCAAATTTCTACCGCTGGTAAGGAGGCTTCAGGAACTTCTAACATGAAATTTATGATGAATGGTGCGGTGACTTTAGGAACTTTAGATGGCGCTAATGTTGAAATTGCTTCCTTAGTCGGAGATGAAAATATCGTCATCTTTGGTATGAATGCTCAAGAAGCTGATGAATTGAGAAATTCTGGTACTTATTCACCTTGGGATATCTACAATTCTTACGAGCCGGCTAGAGTCGTAATTGATTCTTTGTTAGATGGCTCTTTCGACCCTGATTGCGAGAGATTCAGAATGATTCACTCTGAGATTATGAATAGGGGAGATGAATATTTTATCCTTAAAGATTTCGAGTCTTACTTACAAGCTAGTGAAAAGATCGACAACCTCTATTTAGATCAAGATAAGTGGGGCAAGATGTGCATTGTTAACACTGCTATGTCTGGTTATTTCTCTTCGGATAGAACTATTGAAGAATACAATAAAGATATTTGGCATCTTAAGAAAGTTTCTTAATTATAAAAATTCAAAAAAAATAGTAGTTTTCTTTTGACTATACTATTCACTTGGGTATAAAATTAATTGGTATTTATTAAAGATTGCTAAATTGATAAGGAGTATATATGGAAAAAGTATTTCATGATAACAACGATGGTACCTTGAATGTATCGGTCACTTATTTACCTGCCGATTACAATCCTATCGTTACTAAAGTTATGGATAATTTAGTTAAAAATGTCACTGTTAGTGGCTTTAGAAAAGGTAAGGCCCCTAAAGATGTCGCCATGCGTTATGTCAAGAGTGAAGATGTCTACAACGGCATGATTAACAAATTAATCGACAAGGATTTCGCCACTCTTTTAGACGGATATGAAAACGCTTCTGATGTCGCTAATGTTCAACCTAGTTTATCTGTCTCTTCAGATGAGAAGAAAAACGCTTATAATTTAATTTACACTTTCGTTTTCTTACCTAAAGCTGAAGTTGAAAAATTCTCTGGCTTAGGAATTGAAGTCAAAGCTAAATCAGTAACCGCTAAAGATGTCGATGAAGAAATTAAGAAATTAGCTACTGATGCTGCTGAATTAGTTCCTTCTTCTGAGGGAGCTGAACAAGGAGATCATGTCATCATTGATTTCACCGGCTATGTCGATGGTAAGGAATTCGATGGCGGTTCTGCTAAAGATTATGAATTGACCTTAGGTTCTCACGCTTTCGTACCTGGTTTTGAAGAAAAATTAATTGGTGTTAAAGAAGGAGAGAAGAGAACTATCGAATTGACTTTCCCTAAAGATTATTTAGCTTCTTTAGCTTCTAAAGACGCCAAATTCTCCGTCTCTGTCAAGGCTGTTAAGAAAGTCGTCTTACCTGAGGTGAACGATGAATTTGCTTCTTCTGTTCCTTCTTATAAAGTTAAGACTTTAGAAGAATTGAAAAAAGAAGTTAAAGCTAAGTTAACTAAAAACGCTAAAGATACCGCTAGAAATGAAAAGATTTCTAAAGTTTTCTCTGAAATTGAAAAGAAAGCTAAAATTGTCGTCTCTGACAAATATTTAGAAGTCTTATCTAAACAAGTTGAAGAAAATACTTTAGGTCAAGTTAGACAATACGGCATGAACTTAAATGAATATTTATCTGTCGTCGGTTTAACTCAAAAGCAATTCCACGAAAATGCTTTAACTCAAGCTAAGGCTGAAGCAACTAGATTCGCATTAGTTAGAGCTATCACTAAAGGAGCTTCTTTAGAAGTTAGCGAAGATGATTTAGCTAATGCTTTCGGCGGTAAAGAAAAATATGAATCTTTAATTAAAGCCGGTAAAGAACAAGAAAAGAAGAATTCTAATTTCTCGATGAACGCTTATTTAGATAATATGCGTAACAACTTATTAGAACAAAAAGTTAACGATTATCTCTTCGAAAACAATTAAAATATTTCTTTGAAAATTGATAAAAAGCCCGTGTTTAACGGGCTTTTATGATTTTTTGAAAAAAAGTTAAAAATAATTGTGCAAAAAACTAGCACTCTAAGGCTAAGAGTGCTATATTATCACTAGAAAGTGTGTGGCAAGATCGTGTGATTTGCTGCATCACAATCCTAGTCTACCTGAAAGGAGGTTATAATTATGGATCAAAGTTTCGTTCTCCCTATCTACCCTGATTCTCAAGATGTACCCTTACCATCTTTGGAATATAAAATTAGAGTATACGACGCATATGGCAAAGAACTTTTTGATTATTTAAAAGAAGGTGAATATTTTATTATCAATTCAACTCACGTTGATTTCGCGTTCTTAGCTAAAGATATCAAGTCCGCTCTTTCCTATATAGAGCCTTTTGCTACTATTTGTGAAATCGTTTCTATTGTCAAAAACACCGCTTCTTATACTATTACATTTAAAGGTAAATCTGTCGCTAACATCTCTTCAGCACGAATTATGGAGAATTCTTCTATAGTTCTCGGCTCTGGAAAATTAGTTTCTGACTTAGACACCGATAAATTCATGCTCATGCCTTTTATTGATGATATCAATAAGAGATATGATGCTATTTCTAAAAAGGTTCCTGGATTCCCGCCTTTTCCTAAACAAGAGGAAATTGAACAATACGAACCCAGCTTCTATTTAGCCTACTTCTTAAATCTTCCTAGAAATATGAAGTTGACTCTTTTGAAGAACAACGATCCTATGAATAGATTACAAATCATTTTAAAATCTATGGATTCTTTAGCTGCGGATCCTCAAATTGAGAACGCCATTAACGCTAGAGTTGAAAAAGCGATTGAAAACAATCAAAAGGAATTTGTCTTAAGAGAGAAGATGAAGGCTATTAAAGAAGAATTGAAACCTTTCGATGGACCTTCTGAAGACGATAAATACCAAGCTGTCATCAACGATGAAACTGGCAAATATCCTCAATCAGTTAAGGATAAAGTCAAATTGGAAGTTCAAAGATTATCTTTGATGCCTGGAGCCAGCCAAGAAGGTGCGGTTATTCGTACTTATTTAGATACTTTAATCAATATGCCTTGGTCTACTTCGACTCAAGATAATGAGGATATGGTCGCTGTTAAGAAGGTTTTAGATGAAGATCACTATGGTTTAAAGAAACAAAAAGATAGAATCTTAGAATATCTCGCTGTTAAATCTTTAACTAAATCTTTGAGATCTCCTATCTTATGCTTGTATGGACCTCCGGGAACTGGTAAGACCTCTTTAGCTATTTCTATCGCTCGTGCTTTAGGGAGAAAATTCTGCAAGATTTCTTTAGGCGGTGTTTCTGATGAAGCTGAATTAAGAGGACATAGAAAAACTTATGTCGGCGCCATGCCTGGGCGTATTATTTCCAATATTAAAAGAGTTGGAGTTAACAATCCTGTTATCTTGTTAGATGAGGTGGATAAAGTTACTTCTGGAGGTTACCACGGTGACCCTGCCGCGGCCTTATTAGAAGTCTTAGATCCTGAACAAAATGTTCATTTCCAAGATAATTATTTAGAAGAATCTTTCGATTTATCTAATGTTTTATTCATCTGCACAGCTAATAATGTAAGAGAAATTCCCGCACCTTTAATCGACAGATTAGAAATGATCGAATTAAATACTTATACCAAGATGGAGAAGTATCATATTGCTACCGATCATTTGATTCCTATTGAATTAGAAGCCAATGGTTTAGATAAAGAAAATATTGAATTTACTCAAGAGGCTTTAGAATTCATTATCGAGCACTACACTATGGAAGCAGGTGTTAGAGAATTGAGAAGAAAGATTGCCACTATCATGAGAAAGTTCGCAGTTGAATTCTTAACAGAAGGTAAAACTAAAGAAAATGCTCATTTAGTTGTCACTAAAGAAGTGGTTGAAAAATATTTAGGTAAGCCTATATTCGAACACACTAGAAAAGGTAAAGCTGATCAAGTCGGTATTGTCAATGGTCTAGCTTACACTGATTTTGGTGGAGAAATATTACCTATTGAAATCAATAATTACCCTGGTTCTGGTCAATTAATTTTGACTGGTAACTTAGGTAAAGTTATGGAAGAATCCGCTCGTACCGCATTCTCTTATGTCAAATCTATTTCTAATAAAATTGGCGTAGATGAAGAATTCTGGAAGAAGAATGATTTCCACATTCACGCTCCTGAAGGTGCGACTCCTAAGGATGGACCTTCCGCTGGTGTCGCTTTAGCTACAGCTATCATCTCTTGCGCCACTTCGATTCCTTTAAGAAATGATGTCGGTATGACTGGTGAAACTGACTTAAGAGGTAATTCTATGCCTATAGGCGGTTTAAGAGAGAAGTCTTTAGCAGCTTTAAGAGAACATTTAAAATTGATCTTAGTTCCTAAAGAAAACCACAAAGATGTCGAGGAATTGCCTGAAGAAGTCAAGAAAGGGTTGGAAATTGTTGAAGTAACTTCGGTTATGGATGTCCTTCCTTACGCTTTTGATAAAAATCCTTTAGTCAATCAAAAAGTTAGCCCGAAAGTAATAAATAATGATAAACCTTCAAAAGACGAGCTTCGTTAAATCTTCTCCTACTAAAAAAGATTTCTTGATCGATAAGAAACAAGTGGTCTTCTTAGGAAAATCTAACGTCGGAAAATCTTCTTTAATTAACGCTTTAACTAATCAAAAAACTCTAGCGGTCGTCTCTTCGACTCCTGGACGTACTCAGATGTTAAATTACTTTTCTTTGGAAGATAAGTATTATCTAGTCGACGCCCCTGGTTACGGTTATTATAAAGATTCCAAATTAGATTTTACTCCGATGATGGATGACTATTCATCTTTAGGTAACAAGATTATTAAAAGAGCTTATATCCTTTTAGACCCTCGTCGTAAGATAACTGTCGAAGATAAGGTCTGTATAAATATCTTCTATAACGCTGGTATTTCTATTAGACCTATATTTACTAAAGTCGATAAATTAACTCAAAAGGAAAAAGCTGCTGCAGAAAAAGATTTCAATCAAGTCTTACCTAATACGAAAATCTTCTGGGTTTCCGCTTTAAAAAAGACGGGGTTAGATTTCTTAAAGGCTGACATTTCTCAAGCTTTAGAATAATTAATAGGGAGATTGTTTTCTCCCTATTTTTTAGTTTTTTATTGTAAGCGCTTTAGTAAGTAGGAAAGTAGATTAATAACTTAATTAAGAAATATACTTTAAATATAAATTAATACGGAAAGGCAAAATTATATCATGGCAAAAAAAGCAATATCTTATGAAGATTTATCTTCATATTCTAAATTCTATTCTTCCGATAAGAGAAGCGCAGTTTTAAGACACGCTTTATCTAAGAGTGAATTGAACAATGTCATTTCTTCTTTGGATGCTCCCTCTAATTTGAATTTTAATTTTTCAATCGAGGTTAAGACTATGCCTGTTACTAGTCAAAAAAGAAGCGGGCGCTGCTGGATATTCTCTGCTTGTAATGTCTTAAGAGAATCTATTGCTAAGAAATTAGGTATCAAAGATATGTTTGAGATTTCTCAAAACTACATTTCATATTATGACAAATTTGAAAAAATTAATTTTGTCATGGAAGGGGTTATCTCTTTGTTAGATGAAGAAATCTCCTCTAGAAAGAACCAATTCTTATTATCTTCTGGGGTAGGAGATGGCGGACAGTGGGGAATGTTTGTCGATTTAGTTAAGAAGTACGGAATCGTTCCTAAATCAGTTTTCCCTGAAACCGCACAATCTGAGATGACTTTCCCTTCAAATAAGATTATCAATGCATCAATTAGAAAATTCGCTTACGAAGCTAGAAAGATTTATAACGAATCTCACAATATTGATTCTATTTATGAATTGAAAGGGGAATATTTACAAAAATTCTATTCTTTATTAACCTCTTGCTTTGGAGTTCCTCCTGCGAAATTCGATTTTGAATATACTGACTCTCAAGGTAAATATCACATTGAAAAAGATATCACTCCTAAACAATTCTTCGATAAATATGTCGGAGATGAAATCGATGAATATGTCTCTTTAATTAACGCTCCGACTTCCGATAAAGATTATTATCAAACTTACCAAATTGAGCTATTAGGTAATGTGGTAGGAGGTAAAGGAGTCACCCATTTAAATATCCCTATGGAGAGAATGAAAGAATTAATTATTTCTCAATTGAAAAACGGGGAAATTGTCTGGTTCGGCTCTGATGTTTCTAATTATGGAGATAGAGTATGTGGAGTGTGGGATGACAAAGCCTTAGATTATTCTTCCGCTTTTGATTTAGATGTTAAATTTGATAAAGCTGCAATGTTAGATTTCTACCATTCTTCGATGAACCACGCCATGGTTATTACTGGAGTAGATATAATCGAAGGTAAACCTACTAGATGGAAGATTGAAAATTCTTGGGGTAGTGAAGCGGGTAACAAAGGTTATTACATTATGTCCGATTCCTTCTTCGATTTATTCGTCTATCAAGCTGCGATTAAAGAAAAATATCTTTCTGATGATGAAAAGAAAGCTCTCAAAGGCGATTCAATATTGTTAGCCCCTTGGGATCCTTTTGGAACTTTAGCAGATTAAGATTGAAAAATAATTTTATTAAGTGTAATATTTATGTATCTTGAGGTGATTAATAGCCTTTTTTGATAGAGAGTTCCTTCCTAGGTGCAAGAGGAATAAAAAAGAATTGATCTGGTCGCAAGATGAAGTTATTAAACAAATTTATTAAGAGCATAGAGAAAGTCTATCTATGAAGCAAGGTGGTACCGCGTGGAAGCGTCCTTGTAAAGATAGGCTTTTTTATTGTTTTTAAGGAGGTAAGAATATGGAATTAAAGATGGAAAAAAACTACGATCACTTCAAAGTGGAAGAAGGCAAATTCGATTTTTGGAATGAGTCAGGCTATTTTAAAGCTAACCCTAGTTCTTCTAATAAAGGCTTTTCGATGATTATTCCTCCTCCTAACGTCACAGGTGTTTTACACATTGGTCACGCTTTAGATGCTACTTTACACGATATCATCGGACGTTATAAAAAATTATGTGGTTACGATGTTTGTTTTGTTCCTGGAACTGATCACGCCGGTATTGCAACTCAAGCTAGGGTGGAAAAGAATTTACGTGAAAAAGGTATCTCTCGTTACGATTTAGGAAGAGAGAAGTTTTTAGAAGAAACTTATAAATGGACTTATCAATCTCAAAAGACTATTCACGAACAGTGGAAAGCTTTAGCCATAGGCATGGACTATTCTCGCGAATTCTTCACGATGAATGAGCAAACTAACAAAGCTGTTTTGAAAGTCTTTAAACAACTTTATGATGAAGGTTTGATTTATAAAGGAAGAAGAATAATTAACTGGGATGTCACTTTACAAACTGCCTTATCTGATATTGAAGTTGAACATGAAGATATCCCTGGTATCTTTTATTATTTCAAATATAGATTAGTTGATGATAAAGATAAATATTTTGTCGTTGCTACTACTAGACCTGAAACTATGTTTGGTGATGTCTGCCTAGTTTACAATCCTAAAGATGAAAGATTCGCTTCTTTAGAGGGCAAGTACGCTATCAATCCTGCCAATGGAGAAAAGTTACCTTTTATCGCTGATTATTACGTCGATAAAGATTTTGGTACCGGCTTAATGAAATGTACTCCCGCTCACGATCCTAATGATTTCGCTATCGCTAAACGTCACAATTTAGAAATGCCTATTTGTATGAATTTAGATGGCACTATGAATGAATTAGCAGGTGAGTACAAAGGTTTAGATAGATTTATCTGCCGTGATAAATTAGTTGAAAGAATTAAAGAAAACGGCGATTTAGTTAAAGAAGAAAAGATTGTTCACTCTGTAGGTCACTCTTCTAGATCTCACACCATAGTAGAACCCACCTTATCTGATCAATGGTATGTAAAGATGGAACCTTTAGCTAAGAAGGTACTCGAATTAGAAAAAGGTGAACAGAGAATTAAATATTTCCCTTCCAGATTCGAAAAAGTCTTTTTGAATTGGTTGAAAGACACCCAAGATTGGTGCATCTCTAGACAATTGTGGTGGGGTCATAGAATCCCTGTTTATACCAATAAGAAAACTGGAGAGGTGGTTTGTTCTGTCGAGCAACTTCCTGAAAGTGAATGGGAACAAGATAACGATGTCCTCGATACTTGGTTCTCTTCAGGTTTATCCCCTCTAGTTTTAACTAATTGGCCTAATCTCGAGGATCCCTACTTCAAGAAATATTTCCCTCTAGATGTCATGATAACGGGTTACGATATCATCTTTTTCTGGGTGGCTAGAATGGCCTTTGATTCTGCGCATTTTACTGGCAAATTACCTTTTAAAAATGTCTTTATTCACGGTTTAGTTAGAGATGAATTAGGAAGGAAGATGTCTAAGTCTTTAGGTAATGGAGTCGATCCTTTGAAAGTTATTGAAGAATTTGGTGTAGATTCCTTGCGTTACGCTTTAGCTACTTCGACCACTCCGGGTTTAGATATGTCTTTTGGTACATCTAATATCAAAGAAGCTCACGTCTTTTTAAATAAGGTGTGGAACGCTTCTAGATTCGTCTTGATGTATTTCCCCGAAAATTACCAACCTAAGGATGTCTCTGAATTGAAATTGTCTTTCATTGAGGAATATCTCTATTCTCATTTAAATGAAACAATTAAAAATGTCACTAAGAATATGGAGAAATACGAAGTTGGACAAGCTGGTCAATATCTCTATTCTTTCATTTATGACATTTACTGTTCTAATTACATCGAACAAGCCAAGATTGATTTAAATGGAAATGATGAAAATAGAAAAGAAGTTGTACTTTCAGTTTTGTATGACGTCTTAAAGAAAGTATTAGTTATGCTTTTCCCTTTCTCTCCTTGTATCTCTGAAGAAATCTATTCTTTCTTACCTATGCATAAGAAATCTCTCTACGAAGAATCTTA
>OCVV011062851.1_pt1 | contig 13805 bp, 10 predicted proteins | sample 1539721 | NCBI WGS metagenome assembly OCVV01 (sample SAMN02144230, study PRJEB22623) | gut metagenome | biome: sheep rumen | host: Ovis aries | place: New Zealand
AAAAATTGATCTTTTATAAATTTATTATCTATTATTTCATCATGAGATAAAATTCTTAGATTTTCTCTATCATGGAAAGTCATTCCGTTAGTAGTATATGACACTAATCTTTTACATTCTTCTAAGATCTTATTATTATATAAATTGCTTATTGTATCTACATAAAAATCATTAACTGGAGATCTATCAATAAAATCTAAAAAATCTTTTACATCTATACAAGTAACTAAATCAATCAATAATTTTATCTTATCTTTATCATATTCTTTAAATATTTCTCCATTGTTATAGATAGCGAAACAATTTTCATCTTCTCTGTCAGATTTAATATGTTTAGCTAATGTTTCAAGACTTGTTAATTTAAATTCAGGCAATATTAAATCAGAAGTACAGTTATCGTCTTCGAAAGTAAAACATCTTCTTTCTTTATTTAAAAATACTTCTTTCAATTCTTTATCTTGAACATGAATTTTTAATATAAAATTATCCCCAGTATCCACTAAGATCACTCCTTTTTACCAAACCCCAATCCTAATAATATTATTATACAATAGATAACTCAAAATTTCTACAAAATAAGTTACTATTTTTTATAAATTATTTATATCCATTTTTAGCAATTTTTATATACTTCTCCATAACTTTTTTCATATCACTTGGATAATAAGTATTATTCTTTACTACATCAGGCATAGATTGTTTATCTAAATAAATAAAATAGTACCAAGAATACATATCAGCTACAAACTCTTGTATTTTGCTATATGAATAATCTCTTAAAGGTTGTCTGCTAGCATTTTTATATTTATTATAAAGACTAACTACATCACTTTGAGAACTAAGATATACTCCATATCTAGCTTTATAATAACTATCCCAAGCATGTACCATTTCATGAACTAAAGTTTTAATATAATAATCATTAAAATTAGTAGTACATAATACATCTACATTTCTATAACCTACTACTGAACCATATGTCATTCCAGCAGATGATGGCCAAGTATCATTATAATTATTAGAACTAGCAATAGTTACTTTACCTGCAGTAAATACATATGGAGCTATCTTATAAAATCTATCATAAAAACTATAATATTTATTATATACAGAACTATTACAACCAGAAGTTGTTTCAATAGGAACACTTCCATATACATTAGTTTTAATTATAGGAAAAGTACTTTTTCTATAATAATTCTTAACAATTGCATATAAGTCTATATCTGATCTAATGCTAATATTTAAGCCAGGTACATAACCGCTTAAACTATTTGTATTTTTCACAGGAGCAAATAATTGTACTTCATTTCCAGCACTTCTTATATAAGGAGCTTTTACATAACAGCTATTATTAGTATTATAAATAGAGCAAGTTTGATAGCATCCTTCATCACTTGTATTAGTACATCCTGCCAAAGATTCAGCTGAATATTTATGAAAATTTGCTCTAACAGTCTTATAAGTAACAGCATAATATGTACCACTTTTAGATACATATTGTAAGTTCTCACTTTGAAGAGTTGCTTTAGTAGCATTACTAGTTGTTCCCCAGCCTAAAACATTCCATCCATCTCTTGTTATTGAAGGAGTTGTTATATCACACTTAGTACTCGAATTATAATATGAACAAGTTTCAAATTTACTAGATATTTTATCTGCTCCATTACTATTAAAATTAATATTACAAACCATTTTAGTAATTGCATAATATGATGCATTATTTTTAACTTTTACTTTAGAATTAGAACCTATTAAACTAGTTTTAGCATTTTGATCAGTATTCCAACCTATTATTGTTGCTCCATTTCTTGTTATTTTAGGAGTTGTTATTTCACATTCTTCTTCACTGTTATAATACTCACACACAACTTTGTTTTTAGATATATTTGCTCCATTACGATAAAAAGTAGTTTCCACTACTTTCTTTGTTATCGCATATAAATTAGTATTTTCAGTAATTACTATTTCACTTTTCACTTTGTATTCTGCTGTTTTATTATCTTTATTTTTACTCCATCCAAGTACTACTGCACCATCTCTTTTAATATCAGGTAAAGTAATTGTACATGATTTTTCTCCAACTAATGCTTTGCACTGAACAATACTTGCATCTGCATTAGTTGATCCATTAAGATTTAATGTTGCATCAAGATTTGTATAAGCAAGTGCATAATAAGTAATATCATCATTTACTTCTATTTTTGTATTTGAACTAACTAAGGCACTAGTAGATTTCTTATTTATATTCCAACCAATAATCTTTCCAGCTGTATATTTTATTTCAGGAATATCTACATAACAAGTATTTGTATTATATACTGAACATGTTTTAGTAACCAATTCTCCATTAGTTCCATTTGGATCAAAAACTACATTTATATTCTTTTTAGTAATAGCATATAAAGTCATATCTTTAGTTACACTTATTTGAGTACCTGCTTTATATTCTGCAGTCTTACTATCTTTTTTAGTACTCCATCCAATTATTTCACTATTTTCTCTAATAATATTAGGAGTTGTAACAACACAGCTATTATTGTTCATTGTACAGCTTGTAAAACTTGATTCAATAACACTTCCATTTTCTATATATGTTACTGCATATCCAGAACTATTAACAAAATCTTCTTGTTTAATTTCTAATTGATATGGATCACTAATATTTTCTGAATCATCTTTAGCATAAACTACATATTTACCAGGACTTGTTACTTTTAGTTCCTTAGCTGTTGAAAAAGATTTACCATCAAAACTATATTGGCTTATATTAGATTCACTATCTTTTCCTGTTGCAGCTAAAGTTATTTCAGTTTGTGTAGAACTCTTTATGTACATAAACGCATTAGGTTTAGTTTTATCTACACCTGTTACTTTTATTTCTCTAACCGGACTTTCATTTCCAGATGCATCTTTAGCAATTAAGTAATATGTACCTGATTTAGGGACTTTATATTCACTACTTTTTTGCCAAGTAACACCATTATCAAAAGAATATGTTAGAGCACTACTAGGATTAACAGCTTTAACTTTAATTACTCCATCTTCTATATCTACATTTGTAATGTTAATTAATGTTTCTCCTTTTACTTGTTTTTTCTTTACATAAACTCTATATTCATCATTATCTTTAGTATAAATTCTATGTACTTGATAAATCATATTACTAAGATCTATCTCTTTATTACATCCATCAAGTTTTGCATCTTTTCCTGTTTCACATTTAATATTTATTTTATCTTTATCTACAAGAACATAATAATCATGTACATCATTAGAAAAATTAGGTTTCAATTCTAAATCTTCTATATATATACTTTTTAAACTTTCATCTTTAGCAGGAGTAGGTTTCTTTTCATCTTTTTTAGTTAAAAACTTAATTAAGAATATTAAACCCACTATTAAAATGATGATAAAAAGAATAATTAATATTATTTTTGTAAAGAATTTTCTTTTTTGTTTTTTAAATTCTTCAGGATTGTCTTCTCTATAATTATCATGATAATTAATTGGTTCAACTGGTTTTACTTCAGGTGTTGGTTCATTTGGTTGTGGATATGTAAATTGATTTTGATTAGGTATTTGATTATTTACATTATTTACATTATTTATATTATTTTGTTCATTTGGCATTGGTATTTGATTTGGATTATTATTTGGTTGATTATCTATTCCATGATTTATACCATTTAATTGATTATTCATAAAGTTATTTCCATTCATAGCCAACACTCCTATCATATTAATTATATCATAAGAAATAAAAAAAAGAAGCATTATTTTGCTTCTTCTTGAGCTCTTGTTTCACGAATTACAGTAACCTTTATAGTTCCAGGATATTGCATCGTTTCTTCAATTTTTTCTTTGACATCTCTTGCTATTTTATAAGCATTAATATCATCTACTTCTTCAGGCTTAACTATAACTCTAAGTTCGCGTCCTGCTTGAACAGCAAATGTGTGATCTACTCCTTTAATATCATTAGCTACATTTTCAAGTTGTTCTAATCTCTTAAGATAATTTTCTAAAGAATCATTACGTGCACCTGGTCTAGAAGCTGATAATGCATCAGCGATTGCAACAAGGACAGCTATAACACTTTCTGGTTCTTTATCTCCATGATGAGACGCTATTGCATCGATAACAACTTTAGGTTCATTATACTTTTTAGCTAAATCTACACCAATATCTACATGGCTTCCTTCAACCTCGTGATCAATTGCTTTACCAATATCATGTAAAAGTCCTGCTCTCTTAGCTAAATTTACATTCTCATGTAATTCACCTGCTAGAAGTCCTGCTAATTCAGCTACTTCTATAGAGTGTTGTAATACATTTTGACCATAACTAGTTCTAAAATGCAATTTACCTAATAATTCAATTAATTCGGAATCCATTTTATTGATTCCTAATTCAAATAAAGCATTATTTCCATACTCTATAATTTTAGAACGAGTATCTTTACATACTTTATCATATAATTCTTCTATTCTAGTCGGATGAATTCTTCCATCTTTTACTAGTGTTTCTAGAACAATTCTTGCTATTTCTCTTCTTAAAGGATCAAAACTAGATAAAACTATAGTCTCAGGAGTATCATCAATAATTAAATCTACACCAGTTACAGCTTCAATTGATCTAATATTTCTTCCTTCTCTACCAATTATTCTACCCTTCATATCATCATTAGGAAGAGTTACTGTTGTAACAGTTTGTTCATTAGCTACATCAGCTGCATATCTATGCATTGAACTAACTATTAACTCATTTGCTTTTTTGTCAGCTTCTAATTTTGCTTCATTTTCTCTTTCTTTTAAGTAAGCAGCAATTTCTTTAGAAGATTGTTCTTCAACTTTCTTCATTAACATCTCTTTTGCTTTTTCTTTTTTTAATCCAGATATCTTACTTAATAATTCTGTTTGTTCTTTCTTTATATTCTCCACTTCTAATTTTGCGTTTTGAAGTTCTTCTTGTTTTTCAATTAAACTATTTTCTCTTTCATTTAGAGCTAGTTCTCTTTTTTGAAATAATTCATCTCTTTTATCAATATTATTTTCTCTTTGAGTAAGACGATCTTCATTTTCTTTTATTTCTGCTTTACGATTTTTTATTTCTTTATCTGCTTCTAATTTTAAATTATGTATTTCTTCTTTAGTTTCAAACAAACTATTTCTTTTAACTTTTTCTGCTTCTTTTTTTGCATCTTCTATAATCTTTTCAGCATATTTACCAGAGTTTTTTTGCTTTATAGAATTAATAACGTAATATGCTATAAAACCTAAAACTAATCCAATAATTAACGCAACAACTACATATTGAGTGGGGAATGGTTGTTGTGGACCCATATCTTTACACCTCCATTCCACATGTATATTAAATTATAAATTTATATATCAATTTATTAATATAATATCTAATTTCATTTTATTAATTTTTATATTTTATGTCAATAAAAAAGACTAGATACTAGTCTTTCTTTATTTTTATTCAGTTTTTGCTTTTTTATTACTTCCGATTCCGTAATACTCACGTGTCAATTTATCAATTTCTTGACACAATTCTTTATTATCTTTTAACATTATTTTTACATTTTCTTTACCTTGACCAATCTTTTCTCCTTTATATGAGAACCAAGCACCACTCTTTTCAATAATGTTTGCTGCAACTGCCAAATCTATAAGTTCTCCTTCGTGAGATACTCCTTCTCCATACATGATATCAACTGTTGCAGTTTTAAATGGAGGTGCAACTTTATTTTTGACAACTTTAATATTTGTCTTATTACCCATAATTCCTTCTCCAACTTTTATTGCTTCACTTCTTCTAACTTCAAGTCTAATGGTTGAATAGAACTTTAAAGCACGTCCTCCTGGAGTTGTTTCAGGATTTCCAAACATTACTCCAACTTTTTCTCTTAATTGATTTATAAAAATTGCAATTGTTTTTGTTTTATTAATTGTTCCAGATAATTTTCTAAGAGCTTGGCTCATAAGTCTTGCTTGAAGTCCTACATGAGAATCTCCCATTTCTCCATCTATTTCTGCTTGTGGAACTAATGCTGCAACTGAATCTATTACAACAATACTAACAGCTTCACTTTTAACTAAAGCATCACAAATTTCTAATGCTTGTTCTCCAGTATCTGGTTGAGATAATAATAATTCATCTATATTTACTCCTAAACTTTTTGCATATTTTGGATCAAGTGCATGTTCCGCATCAATAAAAGCAGCACGTCCTCCCATTTTTTGAGCTTCTGCTATAGCGTGCAATGCAAAAGTAGTTTTACCACTAGATTCTGGACCATATATTTCAATAATTCTTCCTTTTGGATATCCGCCAACACCTAATGCTATATCTAATGAAAGAGATCCACTTGGAATTACTTCAACCTCCATGTGTTTACTCTCTCCTAATTTCATAATTGAACCTTTACCAAATTGTTTTTCAATATCAGCCATTACTTGTTCCAACTTTTTATCTTTTTCTACTGTATCATTTACTTTCATGAAAACCTCCATTATTTGCTTACATTTAAATATTACTATACATCGTTTGAAAAATCAAGCGTTTTTCGTACATTTGTTTGAATATTAAAAATTCACTTATATTTCAATAAAAAAAGCACTTTTTCTAGTGCTAAATTTATTATTTTTTCTTTTTTTCTTCTTTAGGAAATATTAATTCTTTATTCATATTAAAATATTGAACCATAGATACTAAAGACATAAATGTTGCGAAATATAATAAGAATATATCCATTTTAATATTCCATAATTCAAAAGGTAAGTTATACGCAAATACTAGTACTGTACCTACCATTAATGATGCTGTTTTTAATTTTCCAGACTTAATTGCAGCAATTACTACTCCTCTACTTGCAGCTTCCATCTTAATTGCATTAACGACAATATCTCTCAATACTATTACTACTGGAACTATTGCATTAATAAATCCTTGTGCAGCAAATATAATTAATACTGAATTAACTAATACTTTATCTGCTATTGCATCTAGCATCTTTCCAGTATTAGTAATTAATCCATATTTTCTTGCAATATATCCATCTAAGAAATCTGTAAGACTAGCTATTATATATAAAACACCAGCTATCCAATACTTAATGTTACAAACCACTCCATTAATAGATATTTCAGCAAAAGAAAAACCTAATAGCTCGAATGGAAATAATAATATAAAAATTATTACTACACTTAATACTAATCTTGTCACTGTTAACTTATTGGGTAAATTCATAAATATCACTCCTCATACCATCTAATTCAACACTTCTTTTATCATTTTTATCATCTTTTATTATCATTACATAAATATAAGATATTAATAAAAGTAATAAAACTATTAATAAAGCTTTGAATAATGGTTTTAATTTTACCATTGTTTCAACATTTACTTTTTTCTTTTTTGGTTTTGTATATGGAGAATAAACTTTTTCTTTTTCTTCTATTTCTTTTTTAGTTTCTAGTATATCATCTAATGATATTTTTGAAGTTTTTTCAAATAGTACATCATTAAATTCATCAACTATTTTCTCAGGTGACAACCCTAAGTACTTAGCATAATCTCTAATATACTCTTTAAGTAGTAATACATCTTTAAAAGCTCTTATATTACCACTTTCTATATTCTCTATATCATCTAATGTAATTTCTAAGTCACTGGCAGCTTCTTCAGCTCCTACACCAGTTGCTATTCGCTGTTCTTTTAAATATGCACCCAGTTCTTTCAAATATAACACCTCAAATCAAAATAAAAAATACTTTATAAGCCTCGTTCTGTACCTATTTCTAGGTGACAAACATTTATCTACCTTTCGGTCTCTGATTCAGTTCAATTCCCTATCAAAGCTCTCCTACCAAATTTGGATTTCTCACTTGCGGGGTTTACCTCGTTTCACCTTCCTATTACTAGAAAGATCGTTTCTGTGGCACTTTATGACTGTTATCCCTAAGGACAATCTCGTCGCCGTTACCTTTCGGTACCTAGAGTTAGTATAATTCCTCTAGCACAAACACTACAATCATCGCAGACTGTGTGAGCAAGGACTTTCCTCACTATATTTCTATAGCGCGTTTGTCAAAGTATTAATTATTATCTTCTTTTCCGTAAACTATTTTCTCAAGTTGAGATAAACGTTTAATAATATCTAAATTAGTAACCTCTTTTCTCTCAGTAGATCCACTTTTAGCTATTTCAATATTAGTATTTAAATTTCTAATCTCAGCTTTCAAACTCATAATTTCTTCTTGAAGTTCAGATATTTGAGTATCTTTTTCTTTTATTATTTTAACAAATTCTTCGTAATCACCAATTATTATATCTAAAAATTGATCGACTTCTTTAGGACTGAATCCACGAACATCAACCTTAAAATCCTTATCTAGAATTTCTTCAGGAGTCAATTGTACTCTATTTTGAAACATAATAACACCAACCTTCTCTTAGAGTTCATCTCTTTATTCATTTCAATTATATAACATTAAAAGTTATACTTCAATAATTTTATTATGTTAAACTTATGTAAAATTAATCTTTTTTTATAATAATTTATTTATTTGTCTTTACTATCTTGTTAATATTAAATTATATAAGGAGGGAGATCTATGGCTAGAACAACAAAGAAAAAAACTACTAAAAAATTAATAAAAAACGCAAAACGTACTACAAAAGATATTATAATGTACAGTGTTCTTTTAAGTGTTATTATGACTATTATCATTGAAGCCTTTATTTTGGAATCATTAACTCCAGAGATGATAAGTATTTATTCTAATATAGTTGAATCTGGACAAGGAGCTGTACTTAAATTTGCGTTATTTTCATCCGTTCCAATTTTACTAGCAGTTTTCTGTACAAGTTTATTCATGGAATATGTATTTAGTTTAAACGATGCACAAAAACAAAAATAGTTCTAAAATAGAACTTTTTTTTTGCACTAAAATTTCACACATTATATATAGAAATATTTTTCCTTATATTGTATAATTACTCTAGGTGGTTTCATGAAGTACCCAAACGGAATTAAAAAAACAACAGTTAACAAAAAAGTAAATTATGCTAATCGTGGAATGGTATTAGAAAATGATTTAAACCTAACAAATAAATATTATCTTGAAACAAATAAGGCTTATATCTATAAAAAACCCACTCCAATTCAACTTGTTAAAGTTACTTATCCTAAACGAGTAATTACAGAAGCATATTTTAAAGAACCATCTACTTTAGATTATAACGGATTATATAAAGGATATTATATTGAGTTTGATGCTAAAGAAACAAACAATAAAACATCTTTTCCATTAGCTAATATTAATTCAAATCAAATAAATCATATAAAGAATATTAGTAATAATGGAGGAATATGTTTTTTAATAGTAAGATTTAAACAATTAGATAGAAACTATTTGATTATGGGAAAAGATTTTTTGAATTATATAGAAAACAATGAAAAGAAATCTATTCCTGTATCTTATTTTGAAGAAAAAGCATTTATACTTGAATTAAAATATAATCCGAGATTAGATTATTTGAAAATAATAGATAATATTATAGGAGGATAATAAATATGGCAACTAAAATAACAAATAAGTCAAAAAAGAAAAATGAAATTAATTCCACATCTAGAAGAAGTGATAAATATAATAAAAATATAAAGCACAATCATACAAGGAATACACCTAATAAAGAATGGAACGTAAAGAATAAAACTACTAATAGAAATAATCCTAGAGTAAGACAAGTTCCAAGGCAAAAAGAAAAGATTGATAAAAATTCATTAATACTTATTGGTGTTATATCTTTTGTATTAATAATTATACTGTTAAAAGTGATGGGATTATTTATGACAGCTATAACTGTTCTTGGAATAATCATTATAGTTTTAATAGCTATGTTATTAAAAAGAATAAGAAGAAATAAAGCACTAAGAATAATAACTAATATATTATTTATCTTATTCTTACTTGGATGTATAGCAGGAATTGCTCTTGTAAGTTATTTTGGTTACGTAATAGTTTCTGAAGCACCAGAATGGGATACAGCAAAACTAACTACTAAAGAAAGTACTATTCTATATACTTCTAGTGGTAAAGAATATGCTAACTTAAGTACAGAAAAACGTGAAAAGATAACATATGATAAAGCATCTGAAAACTTAATAAACGCAATAATTGCTACAGAAGATTCTAGATATTTTGAGCATAATGGATTCGATCCACTTAGATTCTTCAAAGCTGGACTTAAACAAGTAAGTGGAGATTCAAATGCAGGTGGTGCATCTACTATCTCAATGCAAGTTATTAAAAATAACTTAACTTCTAATGTAGCTACTGGTGTTGAAGGTATAAAAAGAAAATTCACAGATATTTATCTAGCAGTATTCAAACTAGAAAAAGAATATACTAAAGAAGAAATATTTGAATTTTATATAAATAACCACTACTTAGGAAGTAACTCATATGGAGTTGAAGAAGCATCTCAAACATATTTTGGAAAAAGTGCTAAAGACTTAAATATTGCTGAAGCAGCATTAATTGCTGGAATGTATCAATCTCCTAATACATATAATCCTAAGATTAATCCTAATAATGCTACTCAAAGAAGAGCTGAAGTATTAAATCTAATGTATAAACATGGATATATTACAAAAGAAGAAAAAGATTATGCAAATGCAATACCTATTGAAAGTTTAATTAAAGATTCTTCATCTGGTACAACAACTAAATATCAATCATATATTGATACTGTTATTGATGAATTAATTGATGAATGGGGAATAGACCCTTACTCTACTTCATTAAAAGTTTATACAAATATAGATGAAAAGAAACAACAAGGAATAGACGACATAATGAGCGGTAAAACATTTAAATGGGAAAACAAAATGGTACAAGCAGGTCTTGCTGCTGTTGATGTATGGACTGGTAAAATAGTTGCAGTTGGAGGAAGCCGTGATAGTAGCGAAGCAAGAACATTAAATAGAGCTACAACTGGAAATAGACAAGTTGGATCTACTGCAAAACCAATATTTGATTATGGCCCTGCTATAGAATATAAAGATTGGTCAACATACACTATTATTTCTGATACTAAGTACTATTATACTGGTGGTAAAGAGATAAGAGACTCTGACCGTAGATATATGGGTAATATTACTTTGAGAACTGCCCTAGCTTATTCAAGAAATATACCTGCACTTAAAGCTTTCCAAGCTACTAAGAATGCAGATAAATATAAATTTGTTACTGGACTAGGAATTAAACCAGAAACATATGGTTCTAATAATACAATGCATGAAGCTCATGCAATCGGAGCATTTAATGGTTCTAATCCACTAGAAATGGCTGCTGCTTATGCTGCTTTTGCAAATGGAGGAACTTATTATAAGCCTTATACAATTAATAAAATAGTTTATCGTGATACAGGTGAAGAAGTTAATTACGAAGCTGAAGGTAAACAAGTAATGAGTTCAGCTACTGCATTTATGATTACATATTGTTTAAGAACAGCTGTTACTGATGGATTATCTAAAGGAGCTGCAGTTAAAGGAGTTAATGTTGCAGCAAAAACTGGAACAACAAACTATGATGCAGCTACAGCTAAAGCTCATAAATTACCAAGTTATGCTGTACCTGATGCATGGATTATCGGATATGACCCTGATACCGCTCTTGGTATGTGGTATGGATACGATAAAATAGTAAATGGATGTAAACATGGATATTGCTTAAAATCAGCATCATCTGGATTTAAAGTAAATGTTCAAACTGAAAGAAATAGATTATATCAAACTGCTGGTAAAGTAGTATTTACAAGTAAAGGAAAGAACTTTAAAGTTCCTGATACTGTTGTAAAAGTTGGAGTTGAAAAAGGAAGTAACCCAGCAAGACTTGCAAGTGCTTCTACTCCATCTGGTAAAATTACTTATGAATATTTCAAAAAAGGTACAGAACCTACTGAAATATCAACAACTTATAGTAAGTTATCAAATGTAACTGGATTATCTGCTAGTTATGATCCAAGTACTAAGAGTGTTAGATTATCATGGACTGCTTCAGTAAGAAGTAAAGATGAAGACGAAACATATGGTGACTTTGGATATAAGATTTATAAAGGAAATGCTTTCCAAGGATTTACAACTAATACATATTACAATATTTCAACAAGTTCTCCTGAAGGAACTTATAAAGTAGTAACTTCATATAAGAACTATTCAAACATCGATTCTAGTGGATCTAAAGTATCGATATCAGCGGCTCAAACTGATAATTCCACTTATACTGCTACTGCAACGCTCGTATCTGGTGAATATAGTGCCACCGAGCCATGCCTAAATAAGAATGGAAATTTAACTTCATGTGTTGTAGTTAAGAAGGATGGAGAAATAATGACGAGTGGATACAAAGTTACTTTAACAATTACTGATGCATCTGGTGAATCAGTATCAGTTGATCCGAATGATGAAGATCAGCCATATAAAGCAACTTATAAAGTAACAATTACTGGTAGCGGTAAAGTTACTTATGCAACTGTTTCTGGAATTAGAGTAAATTAAAAAATGGATATTACTATCCATTTTTTTTATATCTACATATATCTTTTAATTCACAATTATCACATTGTGGATTTTTTGCTTTACAATAATATCTTCCAAATAATACTAATTGATGATGAAGTTTACTCCAAGACTCTTTTTTAAATTTCCTTTTTAGTTTCTCTTCTACTTTTCTTACGTCATCATACTCTTTCACAAGTCCAAGTCTTTTACTTACTCTTTCAACATGAGTATCAACAGCAATAGCTGGAACATCATATAAATTGGATAAAACAACATTAGCAGTTTTTCTACCAGCTCCAGGAAGAGATTCAATATATTTTCTATTATTAGGTACATGTCCATCATAATCTTTTACTAATGATTTAGCAATTTCAATACAATAAACTGCTTTTTTAGTATAAGTACCTATTGGTCTAATTATTTGTTCAACATCCTTTTTATCTGCATCTTTTAGACTATATACATCATATTTATTAAATAATTCTTTAGTTACTTCATTAACTCTTTTATCAGTTGTTTGAGCAGATAAAACAGTAGCTATTAATAATTCATAATCTTTATTATAATTAAGTTCACACTTAGCATTAGGTAATATTTTATTTAAATAAGCTTCTACTCTATCTGTTTTCATCATCATCTAACCAGTTATAATCGAATATTTCTACTTTTTCTTTATTTTCTTTTTTTCTATGTTCTAGTCTATTTTTTTCTACATCTTCTTTATTCTTAATACCTTTTTTAGCCCACATAAATAGAATCTTATCAATATATCTTAAATTACTAACTCCATTCATAACAGCTTCTTCTAATGCACATCTAACTAGTTCTTCGGACATATCATTTTCAAGCCAACCTTTAACTATTTCATATTCAATCGGACTTAAAGTTCTTCCAAATTCACGTTCTATATCACTAAAAATATTACTAGTTGTATCTTCTTTTTCATCCATAAGAAATAAACTTATCTTATTATAAAAATTATCTAAAGTAATTATTTCTTCAATAATACCTTTATCATTTTTCTTTGTATTAAATATAATCAATTGTTTATCACTAAGACTACCAATATATGCCATTATATCTTTCTTTTGATATCCAAGATTTTTTTCTATTTCTTCTACATTAAACTTAACTGTATCTCCTTCATTATATAAGTACATTAATATAATAAATTCATCAGTATTTAAATTTAATTTATTTTTTAATTTAAATAAATACATAGGTATTA
>OCVV011360302.1_pt1 | contig 13805 bp, 8 predicted proteins | sample 1539721 | NCBI WGS metagenome assembly OCVV01 (sample SAMN02144230, study PRJEB22623) | gut metagenome | biome: sheep rumen | host: Ovis aries | place: New Zealand
CAGGCTCCTAAGAAGGAAAAACAGCCAAAGAAGGAAAAGACAGAGAAAAAGCAGGAAGCTGCCGGGGATGGCCTCATTACCATCGACGATTTTGGCAAGGTGAAGCTGCAGGTGGTGGAAATTGTTGAGGCAGAGCCTGTACCAAAGGCTGATAAACTCCTGAAGCTCATCGTGGACACTGGTACTGAAAAGAGACAGGTGGTATCAGGTATTGCCAAGCATTATGAGATAGGTGATCTCATTGGCAAAAGGGTTATTCTCGTGATGAACCTAAAGCCTGCCAAGCTCCGCGGTGTAGAATCCCAGGGAATGATTCTTGCTGCAACCAAGGGCGATGAGCTGGAGGTTGTAACTGTTGATATGCCTGTAGGCAGTATCGTTCGATAAATATTTTTATAGGGTTGCTGCTTTTGGTGGCAACCCTTATTTATATAGTAGAGATTAATTAAAAGGTGGGAACTAAACTAAATAGGAAATAACATGGAAAAATGTTGTAATTAAAGTAAAATATAAAGTTAAATTATTAAGCTTATTGGGAGAAATATATAATATGAAGGAAAATTATATAATTGATACGCATTCACATATTAATAGTGAAAAATTTGACCAGGACAGAGGAAAAATTATTGCCAACGCAAAAGAAAATGGAGTTGGGGCAATCATAAATATGGGGGATACCATGGAATCCTCCAAACACGTTCTGCAGCTGGCTCAGGAGTATGATATTTGCTATGCAGGAGTGGGGGTCCACCCCGAGGAAGCCTTTGAGATGCAAAAGGATGATTTTGATAAGTTGGCAATTTGGACAAAAAATAATAAAGTTGTATGTATTGGCGAGATTGGACTGGATTATTATTGGGAAAAGGATGGGGACAAAAGAGCTCTGCAAAAACGTATTTTTATTCAGCAGCTGGACCTGGCCAGACAGCTGCATTTACCGGTGTGTGTACACAATCGTGATGCCCACGGTGATACCATGGAAATTCTAAAAAAAGAAGGCAAGGGAATCCGTGGAGTGATGCATTGCTTTTCAGGAAGTCTGGAAATAGCCAGAGAGCTGGTTAAAATGGACTGGTATATTGGGGTAGATGGGCCTTTGACCTTCAAAAATGCCGCCAAGCTTCCGGAAATTGTAAAAGAAATTCCTCTGGAAAAAATTTTGGTGGAAACTGACTGTCCTTATATGGCACCCTCACCAATGCGTGGCAAGCGAAATGAACCAGCTTTTGTACGGTATGTGGCGGAAAAACTGGCCGAACTGAAAGGGGTGGATTTTCAGTCTGTTGCAAGGCAAACTACAATTAACGCAAAGACACTGTACACAAGGCTGGAAGAGGTCTAAAGCAGTAAATAATACCAATGTGGGAGACGGCTGTCATTTTACAGCCGTTTTTTCATGTTTTTTTCATGTTTGGAGTATAATATTACCCCAAAAGTGGTGATTATGAATTTTAAAAATTTGACAAGGGTGATTTTTACTGATATACTTACAAACATGTTTTTAAAACAAAGGGAGGAATTTAATGAATTATGATAAGTTCCATGTCCGATGTATCCGGGATATCCGGTTCCTGATTTGCATTGGCTTACTTGCCGTGATGACAATGGTAACAGGCTTTGTGTCTCACAGGCATGTAACAATTTCAGTGGATGGTCAGCGTATTGAGCTGAGCACTCCATATCACGTTGTGGACAATATCCTTACTCAGGCTGGTGTTACCAGAAATGAGAAGGATGTATACAAAGTAACTGCTGATGAAAACGGTGACGAGGTCATCAACATCAGACGAGCTGTACCAGTTGTTGTTGAATACAAGGGCGAGCAGAAGGAATTCATTACTGCCAACGCCACTGTGGATGACATTATGATAGAGCTTGGTTATGTAGGTAACAGATATAAGATTGATAAGGCCGGAGAAACAGACGTTGTAGCTGGTATGCACATCAAGGTTACTGATGTACCAGTTGTTCCGGTAAATGTAGTAAATACCCCACATGGGTCCATGACTTACAAGAGTCATTTGAAGATGGAAGCTACAGCATATATTCCAAGTGATGGTGGCGGCAGCGGAATAACTGCTACTGGCATGGTCGCACAACACGGAGTTATCGCTGTTGATCCAAATGTGATACCGCTGGGAAGCCGCGTGTTTATTCCAGGCTATGGAATGGCAGTTGCAGCAGATACTGGCGGAGCTATCCGAGGCAATAGAATAGACTTGTGCATGAATACTTACCGTGAGGCAATTAATTTTGGCCGTGGTGTGGTAGAGGTGTACATATTAAACTAAAACCGGAGATTGTTTCCTGAATGGAGGCAATAGAAAGCGGGGATTAGTAAGGGTAACAACGGCCTTTACTATTCCCCGCTTTCTATTTTTGTGAATAGTTATTTTTGTAATAATTATTCATAAGAATACGATATTGATAAAAAACTGTATTTGTTCTAAAATAAAGGTTACCGATTTGTTTGTGTGTTGGTATAAATGGGGCTTTTATATGGCTTTAAGAGTAGAGATAGATAATCTTCAAAAAGCAACAGAAAAGTTAATAAAGCGGCTTTTTACTGAAGGGGTTGTGGATGCCGTAGCTGATGTATTGGATGAAAATGTTATCGGCTTTAGTCCCTCCGGTCATTATTACTCCAGGGGGAGCTGGGAGGTAAAGCGTTTCCTCCAGGGAGAATATGAACGTCTTGCCCCATGTAATATAAGTAAGATTCGCAGCCGCCAGTTTGTACGGGAAGGGCAGCTTTCCATAGAGTCACATGTTATTATGACCAGCCTCCAGCAACGAAAGCTGCTGCTTTTAAATATTACCACAATGTACAGGATGGTACCTGATGGTTTTATGATCAATGGTATCAATATGGCTTTTGATTATGACAGGGAGAAAACCTACAAGGTTTTGACTGAGGCAGCTGTGAGCGATCTGGATTTTCTGGCATCCTATGATGGCGCCACAGGGCTTTTTAACCGTGAAGCCTTTTGCAGCCGGGCGGCAGATATGATGACGGATTACCCCGATAAGTCCTTTGATATTCTGCGTATCAATATTGAACGGTTCAAGGTAATCAACGAGGTGTTTGGTGAGCAGCAGGGGGATAAGCTGCTGAATTATATTGCAGGGTTTTTGAAAAGTATTGATTTGGAGCTGTGCCTTTCCGCCAGACTGTATGCAGACAATTTTGTTGTGTGCTTTGAGTCAGCAGAGGGGTATGCGGAAAAGCTCATTTACACTATGCAGATTGTGGCCAACAGCTTTGAAATCTCTCACCATACTGTGCTGACCTTTGGACTTTATCATGTGGATGACAAGAGCATTCCTGTAAGCACGATGATAGAGCGGGCTAATATGGCATTAAATCAGGCAAAGGGCAATCATGTAACCCCTTATTTTGTTTATGATAACAAGATGCGTGACCAAATGCTGTTGGAGCAGCAAATAGTCAATGAATTTGATGCGGCCCTGGAGCATGGAGGGTTTAAGCTGTTCCTTCAGCCCAAATATGATTTGGAAACTGAGCAGATTATGGGCTCTGAGGCATTGGTACGCTGGATTAAGGCTGATGGCTCTTACGTGTTGCCTTCTTTGTTTATCCCGGTTTTGGAAAAGAATGGCTCTGTTTATGCTGTGGACCGTTTTATTTGGGAAGAAACCTGTAAGTGCCTTAGAAGATGGATTGATGCAGGGAAGAATGTAAAGCCTGTATCTGTAAATGTTTCCCGCATAGATTTATATGATCCGGAGCTCATAAATGTGTTGGTAGGACTAACCGTGAAGTATGAAATCCCTAAGTATTTGTTGGAGCTGGAAATAACAGAGTCAGCATATACCGATGATCCGAGAATGATTATGGGTGTTACGGAAAAACTCCAAAGAGAGGGATTCCTGATTCTTATGGATGACTTTGGCAGTGGATATTCATCACTGAATATGCTGAAGGATATACATATTGATATACTTAAGCTGGATATGGAATTTCTAAGGAGTACGGACCAGACAGGCAGGGGCGGCAATATCCTCAGTGCCATGGTGCAGATGGCCCGTAGCTTAAATCTCCATACAATTGCAGAAGGGGTTGAAACAAGGGAACAGGTGGATTTCCTTAAATCTATTGGATGCAATTGTGTGCAAGGGTACTTTTTCTCTCAACCAATTACAGTGGAAGAATTTGAAAAGCTCATTTAAAAAATCCTGTGACAGGCTTATTCTGTCGCAGGATTTTTTTATCTGGTGGATTAAAGCAGCTCTTTTAGCTGCTTAATCTTTCTTTCGTGGGCCTTGATGGCAAAATCCATTCTGGCATTTTCCTCATCGGAGAATTTGCCGCTTTCAAGGGATTTGCGGATACGCTCCGCTCTGTCCTCCATATCCTTTATTTCGTCCTCCAAAGGTTTCTTCTCCTTAAGGGCAATGCCATAAATGGTATGAATATTGTCGATGATATGCTGTGCATAGCCCCTTTCGGCAGAAACGTCCTCCAAAAAGTTGGCTACCTCATAAAGTATGTCATAGGGACTGGCGGCCTGCTGAATCATTTCCAGGATTTTCATTTTTATCTCTTCCTGCATACCGTGGGCCATGTCGATAAGCTGCTGATTGTTATTTTCCTCCATGATAGTCACCTCTTAGGTAATTAAATCACATGGTGATGTATAGGGCAAGAGGTTATTTATTTCCAATCTGAAAATATGTTATAATACTAATTGTCATTTGTCACATATTTATCCACAGAAAAAGGTGAAAAGTTGACAAAACATAGCTATAAAGAGGGGTTATCCACTGACTTATTCACAAAACAGGCTATATTGTGAATAAGTTATTAACAATATCCACAGGGAAACGGCTATGGAAAAATGTTCAATATTAGGAGTTGGATTTATGGCACGTAAGAATCTTAAACGGGGCTTGAAGAACCGGCACCTGCAAATGATGGCACTGGGGAGTGCTATCGGTACAGGGCTTTTTTATGGTTCAGCCTCAACTATTGCCCTCACGGGACCGTCAGTAATGCTGGCATACCTTGTTAGTGGCATAGTTATTTATTTCATTATGCGAATGCTGGGAGAAATGTCAGTGCATGAGCCGGTGGCAGGTTCCTTCAGCTATTATGCCACTAAGTACTGGGGTGGCTTTCCTGGATTTTTGGCAGGCTGGAATTATTGGTATTGCTATATCATGGTAAGTATGGCAGAGATTACTGCCGTTGGTATATATGTGAATTACTGGTGGCCGGATGTGCCCCAGTGGTTATCAGCACTTATTTGCCTTATTGTTATTACTGCAATTAATCTGATCAATGTAAGTGCTTACGGCGAAACGGAATTTTGGATGGCACTTGTAAAAGTGGTTGCTATTCTCAGCATGATTGTTTTGGGCGCATATTTAATTATTACCAATCCATTGGGTTATCCGGCCAATATCAGCAATTTGTGGAACTATGGCGGCTTCATGCCAAATGGCGTTTGGGGACTGGCCATGGCCTGTGTCGTGGTTATGTTTTCCTATGGCGGAATTGAGCTTTTGGGGATTACAGCCGGCGAGGCAGAGGATCCTGACCGCTCCATTCCCAAGGCAATTAATCAGGTTATCTGGAGAATCTTGATATTCTATGTGGGCACCATGTTTGTGCTGATGTGCCTCTGGCCTTGGAATCAGGTGGGCATGGAATCATCACCCTTTGTACAGATTTTCGACAATGTGGGGATTCCTGCGGCAGCACATATTTTGAACTTTGTGGTATTGTCAGCGGCGGTTTCAGTTTATAACTCTGCTATTTACAGTAATGCCCGTATGCTTTATGGCTTGGCAGAAAAGGGAGACGCACCTAAGGTGTTTATGATGCTGTCTGCCCGTGGAGTGCCAATAGTGGGAACCTTGGTATCATCATGTATTACCTTGATTATTGTGGTTATGAATTATTTATTCCCAAGCCAGATTTTTATGTATCTTTTTGCGGTGGTGGTCATTTCAGCAGTAATCAACTGGGTATGTATTACTCTGACTCACATGAAATTCAGAAAGTATTGCGAGAAAAATGGTGTCCATTCCAAGTTTAAATCCATTCTTTATCCGTTGACCAATTATGTGAGCCTTGCCTTTTTGGTAGGCGTAATCGTAATGATGACACAGATTCCGGATATGAGACTGGCAGTTATTGCCCTTCCTATCTGGCTGTGCATTCTTTATGCAGGATATCGCTTTAAGATGAGCCGTGATAACAAGAGTAATTAAATTCATATTATGGGGATACAAGGGGAATATATTATGTCAGAGAATTTATCAATTTATAACAGAATTAAGGAAGCACTGCTGCCTGATGGCACATTGCCTGAAGATTTCGTATTACGCCAGCTGCCGGAGCAGGGACTTCGCTTTGCTGATGGTGCCATAGATGGAACGGTGCGCTATCATATGGGACCTACCAAGAATCCTGATATCAGTGCGCTGACTCTGGTGCTGGAAATGGCTTCCCAGGAGCGGTTTAAGGATTCAGCAAATGCACTGATTACCCACTTTCAGAACGGTGGTGTGATGCTGCCGGTTATGGATGCTCTTCAGGATTGGGTGTTTGATCACCCGGAAAAGCTATCTCCTGAGGCACTGGGACGCTTTTGTATGACTCTTTTGGTTCAAAGCGAGGATGTGGAATCCGTAAAGTTTGCCATTACCATTTTGGAGCTTTTGGATCGTGAAGAATCTCAGGAGCTGAAGGATATTCTGCTGGTGTTGGCAGCCTCCGAGGAACTGACATTGTTCTGCCTGTTTTTGTTAAGCTCCTTTGAGGACGGCAATGCCCTGATTTATTCTGTGGCGAAGCGACTTAAGGGCTGGGGACGAATTCATGCTGTAAGCATGTTGAAGCCGGAAAATGATGATATGGCCCAGTGGCTATTGCAGGAGGGCTGGAAAAATGACATTATGCCGGAATATTCTGCCATTGTGGCCATAAAGAGAGGCGGCCTCCTGGACAGATTGGAAGCAAACAATGTGACCAAGGATGATTTTCAGCTGGCTGGTGAGCTGATTTGTGCCTCCTTGGAGGATAATCCGGTTCCTGGCTTAAACAAATATAAGAAGTCCAATGAGCTTTTAGGTGCATATTTTAAATTGGCTGACAAATTTGCTGAGGATTTGGAGGACTACAGTAATATTTTTGACATTCGCGATTTCTTGGAAAAAAGTGAGCTGGCAGAAAAAGGTAATCTTTTAAAGAGTGCCGACTCCATCCTTGAGTCCGAGGAATGTATTGATTGTGTTGAGGCATCCATGGATGGCGGTGATGGCTTCTATCTAGGCAAGGCTCTTGGTCTTGATTATGCAGCTCGGGCAATGGATACCCTGCGCCATGAATGGCAGACCAAGTACGATATTATAGATCTGCTGTTGCCGGAAAAACAGTATGTTGATGAAATAATTGAGCTTTTTGAGGATGAACTGCCTTTGGAGGATATGGCTTCCGGTCCTGAAAATGAAATGGGCAATGACGAGAGATTTGCTGATTATGGCATTCTTTCCTATGTTATCCAGGGCTTACAGTCAGTACCGGGCAAGGGCGAAAGGCTCATTTGTGCAGGCCTTTATTCTCCGGTTATTGGTACCAGAAATATTGCCCTGAATACTGTCGATAAGTGGAGGAAGTCTGATTTCCAGCTCACAACGACCATGGAAAACACCTTGATGAAGCTAAAAAGCTCCGAGGTAAACGAGCAGACCAAAAAGAGATTGGAAAAATTCTGATAAAGAGATTGAAACCTCAATGACCATGGAGTATAATTACATAGTGTTGCTGACATAGCACAGTTGGTAGTGCATCGGATTCGTAACCCGAAGGTCGCCAGTTCGATCCTGGCTGTCAGCACCAGAATATTATGCCCCTGCCGTTTTGGCAGGGGCTTTTTTAAAAAACAATTTTTTTTAGCATAAAATAAAGAAAAATGCAGGAGTTATTCTTTTAAATGGAGAATAAGAAAAAATGTATAGCTATTACTTTTTTGAGGATAACCTGAGGGGTGCATTGAAGTGCGTCGTGGACATAAATTGTTTTTTAAATATATTACGCTAAAGAATATTTTTTGTCTTATTACCATATTATCCTGCCTGCTGGGGGTATTTAAGGGTATGCCTGTTACACCGGCGGTGGCCAATAATGAAAAAATCGTCCGTATAGGTTATTATGAAAATCCGCCATTCCAGATTGGGGCGACGGTTGATATGACCAAGGACGGCTATGCCTATGATTATTTGCAGCGTCTGAAATTATACAACAACTGGAAATATGAGTACGTGTACGGTTCTTATGGCAAGCTATATAGTAAGCTGATAAACGGGGAAATAGACCTGTTGGCTGGGTTGGCCTACACGCCGGAGCGGGCTTCCATCATTAACTATCCCCGGGATGCCATGGGGAATACCAAGTATTATTTCCTAAAGCTGTCCTCCAACAACCAGATTACTTCGGAGCTTTCCACCATAAATGGCAAGAGGATTGGTGTCTTAAAAGGGGCACAGGTTGGTGTAGTAAATCAGTATCTGGCGGAGCATAATCTAAGTGCCCAGCTGATAGAGTTCGGTGACATAAAGGAACGGGACGAGGCCATTATTGACGGACAAATTGATATTATGATGGCTGAAAGTGACGGTACCTCCCCCGATGTGGGGATTGAAGTGTTTGCCGACGTGGGCTCCAGTGCTTATTATCTGGTGGCAAGTAAGGCCCGGCCGGATATTTTGGAGGATTTAAACAAATCCCAGGAGCTAATGAATCGGGAAAATCCCCATTTTCTAAATGACCTATCCAGAAAATGGTTCAAAAAATCCGTTTTGACTACCACCCTGCTGCCGAATGAGCGAAAATGGCTGGCGGAGCATGATACCTTTAAGGTTGGGTATTTAACGACATTTCTTCCGTACAGTGCCAAAGATAAAAGTGGTAATGTTGTAGGCGTTATTACGGACATTGTGCCGGAGATATTCAGAGTTCTTGGGGATGCGGACATTAAGATTGAATATATTGGCTATTCTACAGCCGAGGAATTAATAAATGCCCTGCACAATCAGGAAGTGGATGTTGTTTTTCCTGGTTTGTCCAATGCCTGGATTTCTGAGCAGCATGATATTATCACCAGTGAGCCGGTGGTAAATTCCAATTTTAATATTTTATATGCCGGAGCCTACCCTGATATGAGCCGGGCCCGGATTGCCATATCCCGCCGCAATGGTATCATGGATCCATTCAGAAAATTATTTTATCCTAAGAATGAAGTCCTGTATTTTGATGATATTGATGACTGTATGGATGCCGTTAAACGGGGCGAGGCAGATGTTATTATCGTCAGTGAGCTCAGAACAGAGTATCTGCTGCGGCGGAAGGAAAGCTACAAGGATTTAAATACAGCTCAGCTGACCAATGATGTGGATCTTGGCTTTGCCGGGCTTACTACAAATCCGGAAGTTATTCGGCTCATAAACCATGGACTTAGTCTGATAGATGATGATTTTGCCCTGACCCATGCTTACAGCTACATGCCAAAGCATGAGATATCTTTATTAAATTTCTTCAAAAATAATATATGGGTTCCGTTATTGGGACTGATGTTGTTCTTTTCGGTGATTTTCTTCTTTGTTATACGGGAAAATCGGAAAAACAGGGAACATCTTGCAGAGTCTGAGGCTCATCGTATGGAATTGTCTGACAAGGTGGAGGAGATTTCCGTTCTTAATAATGAATTACAGGATCGGCAGGCCCGCCTTGAGGAGTACGCTTCTGAGACAGAGACTCATCTGATGGAAACCAAGGCTTTAAATGCCCAGCTACAGGAGCAGCAGACCAAGCTGGAGGAGTCCATAGAGGCGGCTGAGGCAGCCAATAAAGCCAAGTCTACCTTCCTGTTCAACATGAGCCACGATATCCGTACTCCGTTAAATGCCATAATAGGCTTCACGGAGCTGGGGGAACGGGATCCGGACAATATAGCCAAAAATACTGAATACCGGCAAAAGATAAAAAATGCCAGCCATCAATTATTGGATATTTTGAACAGTATTTTGGAAATGGCCCGGATTGAAAACAAAAATATGTTCATTGAAGAGGAAATAACTGATGCCAATGAGCTGTTTGATTCCTGCCTGATAATGTTTGAGGGTGATATGAGGAAGAAGAATCTCACCCTGACATCATCCTTTGATATACAGCACCGATTTTTGTACATTGATGGTACTCACATGTCAGAGGTGGTAATGAATGTTATCAGCAATGCGGTGAAATATACCCCGGAGGGGGGGAATATCTATGTTACGGTTAAGGAGTTGCCGGGAGATACCGATGGGGAGTGTATTTTGGAAATCCGGGTACAGGATACTGGTATTGGTATGTCCAAGGAATTCGTCACTCATATCTTTGAGCAATTCTCCCGGGATCGTAACAGTACCCAGAGCGGTATCCAGGGAACGGGCCTTGGCATGGCCATAGTTAAGTCCCTTGTGGTTAAAATGAAGGGCACTATTAAGGTTAACAGTGAGCTGGGAGTGGGTACAGAAATTATTATTTCTACACCACACCGTATAGGTGAGCTGCCGTCGTCGGAAGAAAATGACCAAAACGATGAGGAAAAGGCTGACTTTAGCGGAAAGCGTATTCTCATGGCAGAGGATAACGACCTTAACGCAGAAATTGCCACCTTTGTTTTGGAGGACGCCGGCTTTGAGGTGGAAAGGGCAGTGGATGGTATTGAATGCTTCAATATGCTGATGAAGCACGATATAGGGTATTATGACCTGATTCTTATGGATATTCAGATGCCAAATCTGGATGGCTACGGTGCCACTGAGAAGATACGGCGACTGGCGGATGGTGGCCGTTCGGAAATTCCGATAGTGGCCCTGACGGCCAATGCTTTCAAGGAGGATCAGGAAAAGGCCTTTGCCGTGGGAATGAATGCTCATTTGGCAAAACCTATTGATGTGGAGAAGACCCTTGCCACACTACAGGAAATATTGGGATAAGGATGGAAGCTTTTCAGAAAAAATTCATATTGGAAAAGGAATTTTTATATTAATGTAGAAATAAGTCCATATATATCCTGTAACGTTAGATTTTTTAGATGCGGATATAGTTAAAAGGACGAATGAATATATAGGGGGTGTCATGAATGAGTTTTAAGGATATTGGTGTAAAGTACAAGTTGGCTCTAATTGGGGCGCTGGCCTTTGTGGCTACGGTATTTGTAGGCATACTGGGGTATGCGTATTTACGTTCTGCTCAGGAAGATATGGAAGCACTCTATAGAGAGCATACCATGGGTATCTTCTATTGCGCGCGGGTGAGAAATGATACCCGTGTAATGCAGGTTCAGGCGTCGTTGATGCCTTTTACCCTCGACCCCACCAGAAGGCAGGATCGTATCACCAAGTATAACAGCAATATTGAAGAGTCGGAACAGTGCATGCAGGAATATGAGCGTCTGAACTCAAATCACCCGCAGCGTGCCTCCATGGCGGCCAAGGTGCGGAGCGACTATGAGAACTTTAAAGCAAGGTCTTCCGAATTGATGAAAATGCAGGTTACCGATGAAACGAGCCGCCGGGCAGTTATGGACTTTTATGAAAAAGAAGTTATGCCGTTGGCAGTTAGCATGAGTAACGATTTGGGGGAAGTTCAGAAGCTGAACATGGAAAAGGCTGAGGAAGCTCTGGTACAAGGAGAAGAGGGAGTCAAGGCAGCCATTCGCAACATGATTATTACCTGCGTGGTTATTATCGTTGTCCTGACGGTTTTCATTGCCTTTATTACTTCCCAGATTACCGGACCATTGAATTTGGTTATCCGGGTTTGTGATAAGTTATCCAATGGTGATTTCCGCAATGATGGCCTTATCGGTGAAGTAGAACGTGGTGATGAGTTCGGCCACATGGAAGTTGCAGTTCGGGATATGCGTAACACGGTTAATAATCTTATCCAAAAGGTTATTGGTTCCACGGAGCAGCTGGCAGCTTCCTCCCAGGAGCTTACTGCTACAGCCCATCAGTGTGCCTTGGCCTCCGAGCAGGTGGCTCAGCGTGTCAGCAGTTCGGCCAGTGCTGTTATTGAGCAGCAGACCGATGTTGAAATGGCCATGGAATCCATTGATAATACAATGCACTCCATTGATAATCTTAATCATACGGCCAGTGATGTGACAGCAAACGTATTGGATTCCCACAAGCAGGCTCAGGAAGGCAGCGATGCCATTGAGGATGCAGTAAATAAGATTGTCAGCGTGGAAGAAATAGTTAACAGCTCCTCCATGACTGTAGATAAGCTGGGCAAGCGTTCTCAGGAAATTGGCCAGATTGTAGAGGCTATCTCCGGTATTGCCGATCAGACCAACCTGCTGGCTCTTAATGCAGCAATTGAGGCTGCCAGAGCAGGTGAGCATGGCCGTGGCTTTGCCGTTGTAGCTGATGAAGTTCGTAAGCTGGCTGAGGAATCACAAAATTCTGCCAAGCGTATTGCAGACCTTATCAGTGCTATTCAGAGTGATACCATCGATGCCGTTGATTCCATGCAAAAGGGTAACATTGCTGTTAAAGAAGGTACCGCTTCTGTTGGTCAGCTTAAAGAATCCTTTAACAGAATTTTGGAGGCTTCGGACGCTGTAGCTGAAAAGGCTAAGGGCATGAGTGATGACCTGAGGATTGTTTCCGGCGATACGGAAAATGTTCGTACCCGTTCCACCAAGATTTCTGAAAACAGCCGTACGGTAGCAACGGATATGGAAAGCGTTTCGGCAGCAGCTCAGGAACAGTCTGCTGCGGCTGAAGAAATTGCTTCCGCAAGTGAGGCTCTGTCCCAGTTGGCACACAGCTTACAGACTGCTGTAGGTAAATTTAAGGCATAGACCATTAATCCAGCATTAAACAGATAACAAATAAGAAGCTCCCCTGCAACGCCTTTGATGGTGTTACAGGGGAGCTTTTCGTGTGGCAGGAAAACAACTACATGGGCGAAATTTCTGGCAAGATCTTCGCTATGCCATACTTTCATATTTGGTGTAAGAGACGGCGGATTGTTTTGCCAGATTAAGAGTGAGTTGAATGCTCATCTCTGTTTGGGCGGCTGGGGAGCTTTCTATGCTAAATGCTCCCTCCATTAGGCTTACAAGGTGTTTGGTTATGGATATTCGCTGATCCATACTTAGTTTATCCATGCGTTCCTTGTCGGCGGTAAAATTAACCTTTAGCTCATAATCCGCACATAAACGGGAAGAAACACCAAGCTCACCTTTATTTTCCAATCGTCGATGAGCAAAGCCCTTTTGAGTAACCGATACGGATATTTTGCCTCCCATAGGGCTCACATCGTAGGCAAGACTGATTAGATTTAGCAGCATTCGCTGGATTCGATTTTCGTCACAATATACATAGGAATTATCCAGCTGGCTTGAATCAACCTGAAAATCCAGATTCTTATCCTGCATTTGAATAACAAAGATGTTTTTGACCTGCTGGAGACTATAGTGAATGTCTGTGGCTCTTGGATACAATACCAGATGGTTGGAGGTTATTTGCTCTACCAACCCCATTTCTCTCACAAGGTTGAGGAAATAGTGGCTTACGGAATCTGTATGGCGAAGGGCCTGCCATAGACTGTCCAACCTGTCCTGGGGACAATTGCCCTTTATGGTCTCATATTCCTTGCCGGTATTTCTGGCCAACCTCACATAGCTCATTATGGATTGCATCATCAGCCCAATATCGTGGGTCATGCCAATAAGGAAGGAATTTCTTACCTGGCTGGTATGCTGTTCTTCCTGTACCTTAAT
>OCVV012847100.1_pt1 | contig 13805 bp, 25 predicted proteins | sample 1539721 | NCBI WGS metagenome assembly OCVV01 (sample SAMN02144230, study PRJEB22623) | gut metagenome | biome: sheep rumen | host: Ovis aries | place: New Zealand
AGCCGTTACAGAAGCGCCTTCGAAGCAAGGCTCAACATCGTCTCCTAATATGCAAATTTTTTGAATAATTGCATCATTTATAATAAAGAAGTCCATTCCATTATCATAATTAGTTTCCCAATGTCCTTGCACAGATTCATTTTGAAGTTCCATTGATTGCGGACGACCTTCTTCCACAGGTAAGCTGGATTCTGGGAATTGACCCGTCCAAAGATAACCAGTAGTCATAAGATATTTATGAATTACTGAATTTCCCATTCCATCATGGTCTTCAAAATTCTGAAACCAAACTTCAGCATCTGGAGATACAAATCCATAAGGAACAGTCTGACATTCGAATTTAACTCCTTCATCATCAATAATTACTTTTTCTCCATGATCTCTAAAATCTTCTTTACTCTATTTATAATAACCAACAATAGGAGCGCCACGAAGAGTTTTACCAATCTCAGCCGCGACTTCTTCACTAATAAAGGTATGATTCCTATTAGCTCCTACATAAAGAACTTTAATTTCACATTTTGACATTAAAGGATTAATATCAAGAGGTTGAAGATTTAAAAACTCTGGAGAATCAATTGTCGCAACTGATTGATGCATAAGTAAAAATTCTCCTTTCATCCCTCATATATATAATAAAAATTTAACTTTTTTCTTTAATAACTTTTGTCCAAAAATTTTTTAAAAATTTTTAATTTAATGATTCTTGATTTTGCAATGTTTTTGTAGATTTTTCATCATCAGATTTTTCTGGCCTACCCGCACCTTCTCCATCACTATTTTTATTACGATTCAATACTTCTGCATTCATTGTACTAGACATTAATGGTGGAATAAATACATTAACCAAATCAAGAATATCATTTTCAAAATATGCTGTAGCTAATACTGCGCTTTGAGATTGTCCCAAAGCTATTTGCGGCAGCATTTTTGAATATCCTAACTGAGTATGCTCTTTATATTGCTTAGCCAAATCTTTATAATTATAAATTGTAGTAGGAAGAATTTGCGCTCTATAACTCACTTTTTTAGGACTTTTATTATATGGTGTTAATAAAACATTTAAAAAAGTTTCAAATTGCTGAATCAAATTCCACATGGAAGCTTCATCATTCAAAACAGATTTTTCAAGAGCAATGTTACCATCTGTATTAAATTGCATTTGTGAAACACCAGCTTCATTATAGACTGTTCGTTCAACTTTCTCTAAATCATCTGTTGTTGTTGATGTTTTATTATCTGCCATGTCCGCGACTTCAACATCAGCAAAAGTTGTTAAAACATCAATACCAATAGCTTTTGATAGCATTTGCACTGCGTTATTGTGGAGTTGTTGTGCCTCATCCACATCAAATACTAAATCACCATTCTTATCAATAGGCATCTTTTGAATAATGATTTTTAATAATTGCTGTTGCATCTTGCGGCGATCGAGATCTTGAGCTGCATCCAAATCAATGATTGCAGGAATAACCGCAATAAAAGGTGGAAAATCTTCTCCATTTAAATTAAATTTAATAACAGAACCAATATCAAGTAAATACCACCCAGATTCATCACCAGGAAAATCTGGTTTTAATTTTCCTTGTTTATACAATTTATATCCTTTTTCAAATTCTGGCGGAAATACTTTTAACATTTTTGCTCTTTGTTCTGTATTCATGAACATATCATTAAAATATTTCATATTAAATTCAATTGCAGGCTGTCCATTTACAACAAAACGTGATCTGCAATATTTTGGTGGTAACTCCTGAACAACAACAGTTCCATTACGAGCAATTAAATAACCATAATAGCAACCATTTCTAATTACTTTTAAAGCAACTTCACCAAAAAATTTTTTTGCCTAAAACTTATCCAAATATGCTAAAACTTTATTAAAACCATCAAGTATTTTATTTGGTTTAATTGAGTCAGTATCATAATAAGGAGTTACAAGCCAATCATATCTATACATATATGCCATATAACGACACAACCTTTGATAAATACCACTAATTTTATAAAAATAATTAGATATGTCTCTCATTCTATCAAGGTCACCATAATGAATTGCTCTTAAAACTTGTACCTTATCTGCTAACTGTGGACTTATTTTACGAAAATCACCTAATTTAAGAATTGCATCTGAAACAGATTTTACTCCAACTCGAATTTTTGCAAAATCAACAGGTATATAAGAACCATTAGCCTAATTAAGAATTTGATCATCTTCAGTGCCAATCATATTAAAGCCTTTCTTTTTTATCTAAGCCATTCGATTAATCAACTTTAGATACCTCTCCTTCTTTAATAGCCCGCCGCATTGAGAATATAATCATAAGTTACCCTTGCCTCATCCCAATAAGGAATAATAACTAAATTAATTCCATGATCTCGACAATACTATCTTTTCTTCATATCATTGTATTGTTGTTTTCTTAATCCATTATAACCACCAAATTTTTCTTTAGCTTCATAATGTTGAATGCCTTGAAATTCAATAAGAAAATCAATATTATGCTAATCATCAAAAACTGCAAAATCAAAACGTAGCGGACGACCCATGTTACTTACTAAATCTGGAAAAGAGTATTCTTCTGCGAACTCTAATCCAGACTATTTTAAAATTTCCTATATTTTAATTTCCCCTCTAGAAGCTCGCATATTTTTTCTCCTTCACTATTTTATATAAAAAATGTATATATAAATTTAATAACTTTTGACCTTAACTTGGTGTAAAAAATAAAAAATCAGAAATATTACGTTTTTTTCTTTTTTTATTTAATTCTTCCTCGTATCTAATATAATAAAGTCCATAAATAAAAGCTGAAAATTTATCCTTTTTTATACTTCGATTACTTTGTTTAAGAATAATATTTACACCCTCATTTTCTTCAACTAAATTTAACATTTGTTCTTTTAAAATTGAAGTTAAAATAAAAGGTCTTAAATATTCATTTCGTTCATCAATATTCATATTTTGTCCTTGTTTAGTAGACATCAGCTTTGTTTTCGCTAATCCTTCATCAATTAAAAATCTAATTTTTCCACTAAACATTTGAGTCTGTGCATAACTATATGCATCTGTATTAATAGGAGCATTTGCTTTAATTAAAAATAAAATATCTTTTACTGTCTCTGGAGTAATAAATTTTTTATATTCTGGATATTCATCTGTATTAAAAACTCCAAAAGGTGGTAGAAATTCTCCATCTTCAGTATCTTGAGATTTTATTAAATAATCAATTAATCCAACTCCTAGTCCATTAGCGTCAACCGCAATTCTTCTAGGTTTATATTTATAATATAAATGTTTAATGTGAATACATTGAGTCTCAAAATGCTATGCGTCATAAGTATAAATATTTACAAGAGTTTTATGAGCAGCTCCTTGAATTTGCGGAGTTACTTTAAAAACACAAATTTCTGTAGTACAACCAACTCGTCCAACGTCAATTCCAAAAACATAATAGGCATTTTTCGCAGACCTTCCGCTATATTCATACTCTGGTTGTAATAAAACTCTGTATTTATCAAATTTTTCAGAAGAGAAGAAAGCATTCTCTACATCTCCAGACCAAATGCTTCTATACTCTCTATTAAATGATTCATCGTTAAAAGTTCCTTGTAATCTTAACTGCTCAACAAAATCTTCATCCAATAGACCAGAAATAACGGGGGTTTCATACGTTCCACCCATAATCATATATTCATCTGGATCTAGAATAGAATTGATCAAGATCTATATCAGTTTGTGATATGCGAATGAATTTTTCCACCCAGCTGTAGTGATATAAATTTGCGACTTATTAACATTTTCTTCTTTATGACGACTACCATCTGAAAGTCTTCTATCAACGTTAGTTGTAGGAATAATAACTTCGTTAAGAATATCTCCATCAATAAGAACACATTCCTCCATTAGACCGCCTGTACGACGTTGTCCTCTAGAAGATTGCCTTGCTGCCAAAATATCAATAGAAGAACCATTTTTAAACACATATTTAACATTATCTTTTGATTTAGTTGAAACACCGCGATCCCAGTTAATTTCATTATTTAATCCAGGAATAAGCTTACAAATTTCTTCAATCTTTGCTATTGTAATTGAAGCTGCTTGCTACTTACCACCAGTTGTTACAAACAAATGTGAGTTGGGATATAAGATACATCTTATCATCAATGCCATCATTGACAAAAAAGACTTCGAATAAGCGCGTGGGAATGTCGCGTACACATACCGATGCCGCATTACAATTCTAAGGAAAATTCTTTGATAAAACAAAAATTTAAATGTACTATTTTTACCTTTAATAAAATCTACAAAAATATCTGGATACTACCTAAAAAAAGCAATTAATTTTCTTAACCCATCTATATCAGTTAATAATCTTTCCTATGATAAGCCTTGTTTCTTATATTCTCTGTCGGAGGATAATTGCAATAATTCTTTTAAATTCATGCGTGCTTAATCCTCCTATTTATATATTCTTCCTCTATAACTTCATCATTAATATCATTGTCATGATCTTTCATATGATTCAAAGTTTTTTTGTAATTAACAAAATCATCATCCTCAAGCTCAACTTGCTATAAACCTTTTGTTTTAGCTTCTTTTTTATCTTTCTTCATTTCCTAAGAAATTTTTTTATCTTGCAAATATTTTTCAATTTCTTGAGCCAATGATTTATCTTCATAAATTAAACTTTTATTATACGATTTTAAATCAGCAATAATTTGATCTACAATATCCTGAGGTTCGTCACAATGATATCGAGGTATTTCTCCACTATGAGCCTAAACAAAATCAACAATGGCAGAAGCAGAGTCAATAATATCACCATCTTTATCTTTATTTTGTGCTTCTGTAAATTTTGCTGATTTCATCATAGAATCATAAACACGAGATAATTTTTGATAAGAATCAACATCTCCGCAATCAATAGCTTCATTCATTTTTAAAGATGTTTTACAAATCATTTTTAACGTATCAATACGTGCCGCCCCTTGAATATCAAATGAATTCATAAATTCATTATACAATTGCTCAAGAGCTACCCATTGACTAGGCTTGTAGAGTCTCCCCCATTTTACTGCTAAATACATTTTATCATCTTTATCTAAATCTGCTCCAGGATCTATCATATCATTTTCAGATATAAAATTTTGTTCTTGAAATGGATTTTTAGCTTGACTTAATGCCTAGGCATAAGATTGCGGTGAACCTTGAACTTGAAAGGTTTGACCTAAATGCTAACCGGTAATTGCATCGCCCCATCGTGGCAACTATTTATTTTGTGTCTATGTACTAACTAAAGTTTGATACTCAGCAAGAGAAATCTTTCCCTCACTTAATTTAACTTTAAGTGAAGCTTCATATCTAGATTTTTCTTCTGCTTCGGCTTCTTCTTTTTTCGCTTTTTCAGCTTCCATTTCTTCTTGAATTTTTTTAGTATCAGCATATCCATACTTGCTCCATTGTTTTAATTTCATTTTAGCAAGATATTTGCCAATAACAGACATTCCATTCATTTTATAAGGATCTTTTGCAAAAGCTTTATCTCTTAATACATTCCATTCTGTTGGAATATAAGGAACATCCATTTTTTCAAGAATCCATTCAAAAGTATTAGGATCAAAATTATCTATATGAGCAGTCAAACATGGTTTGCAAATTTCACATTTACTACCATCTTTATAAGTATAAAAATTTATTTGAGCAATTTTTTTTCCGCATCTCTAGCATTGGCATTTACCATTTGCGTCTTCTTGTTGACCTTTTATTTTTTTTGTTGTTGCCATAAATTTTTATCTCCTTCCTTATTTTATACTTTAAAAAATCTTATTATAAATTCAAAACTTTTGTCCTTATTTATTTTTTTTATTTCTACAACATTTACACATGCTATACCAACCATCTTTGGCAGTTTTATTTTTTGTAAAAAAATAAGAATGAGCAAGTTTAACTTCATGACAACGAGAACATTTTTTCCATTTTCCTTTTTCTTCAAAAGTATAATGCCAAATAATCCATTCTTCTTTTGCTTTATCTGCAATAATTTTAGGTATTTTTTGTCGCCAAATAGCGGATAAATATCCAATAGAATAAGTGGTATTATAATCTCGTTTTATTTTCTATATAATATCTTTATTTTGCATACCATCAATTTTAGAAATCATAATATCATATAAAATAGGATAATCCTTTTTTAATGCTCTCTCAACAAGATTATCAAAATCCTACATTAAATACCACCAATCATTATCAAAATGCCCCCAACAATCTTCTTTTAATTTAGAATAATTACATAATAAACAACAAACATGTTCAGGATTAAAAAAGGATATTAAACAATTGCTTACAGGTTCGCCATCTTCATTAATTGTAATCTTTTCATCTAAATTAATTTGATTTAAACTTTTTGTAATTTTCATCAATGTGACTGGCGGTTTATATATACTTTTTAGGACATATTGGTCTTGACGCATTTCAATTAATTGTTTAGTTAATAAAAATTTTTGTTTTCCTCTTGCCGCCTTTTGTTTTATTTCAATTTTTTTTATATCTTCTTTTAATTCTTTTAAACCTGGTATTGTTTCTATATCATCTTCTGTAATTTGAATTTTGGGAACTAATAAAATATTTTTATCTCCATCTGTAATAAAATTATAGATGCCATCTTCTCCATTTTCTAATTTCGAAACAAGACCTTCATAAGATATTTCTCTTTTATTAACCGTTATCATTCTGTTATCAGTTAATACTTTTTTTTCTTTTTTATTATCTGGAGTTTCAGTTAAATATTTTGTAAGTTCTTCTAAATAATAAGAAGTTAATTTCTATGCAGGAACAGTATTAACAATTTCATGGACTATTTTATTGCGTTCTTGAATATCCTCAATAGTGAAATCTAAGGGAGGATAGGGTCTTTTATTTTTTTCTTCAGATATTACTGATTCTTCTTTTTCCATGAAACATATTATATCCTTTCTAAATTAATCTTATAGTTATATTATATCAAAAAAAATTTTCTTTGTCAAATCTAATCCTATGATACTTTTATTTGATTTTTATAAAAAAATATAGTATAATGTATTAAGAAATATAAAGGAGAAAATATATGATAATGGCTGTCACAGGACATCGTCCATAGCGTTTAAAAGGACAATAGAAATTAATAAAAAAATGGGCAATTGAACAACTTACTTATTTTCATCCATCTGTCATATACGATGGTATGGCTCAAGGAGCAGATCAAATTATAGCAATTGCCGCAAAAGAATTAGGAATACCAATTATTTGTTGTTATCCTTTTCCTAAACAATATTTTTATCCAATGGAACGATGGATAATGGAAAATAATCAAACAATTTTTACTTCGCACAATTATTCTAAAGAAAGTTATTATATTAGAGATTGTTACATGGTAGATCATGCTGATATGCTTTTATGTGTTTGGGACGGAGTTGGCGGAGGAGGAACTTTTTTAACAAGAAATTATGCAATTAAAAAAAATAAAAAAATTATTGATTATGAGGGGCTAAAACAATGACAGAAAATGAAAATTTGGTAAAAGCAAAATATGATATGAGTTTTGACCGTGGTTCCTTTAAAAAGAATAAAATTTATAAATATAGATATAATATTGACCATGATGAAGTTTTTGTAACAACAGAAGAAAATCAAGAACAAGATTTTTATATTTCTGAATTTAATTCTTTATTTTCTTTTTGAAAAAATATAAAAATTATTATATAATATTAATATAAAAAATGAAAGGTGCAATAAAATTAAATGACAGAATTTTTGATTTTATTTGTTATTTATTTACTTTCCGCTTGTATATATCTTACAATTACTTATATAGCAAATTTTATTATTTGTAAAATAATTAATGATGATGATGAATATAATATGGTATATGCATGGATTGCGGGGATGTTGCTTTTTTCATCCTTAATGACTGCATATTGCGGACAATAATAAACGCGAAAGAGAATGATAATGAGACTGATTGAACCCAATGAATTAGAGAAAGTTTTGCGCCCAATCCTGACAGATAAAAGCTGCCCGCTACATATTGCGGCAGATATAGACATGAATATTGATTTAATGCCCAAAGTGGACGCTGTTCCGGTAAGACATGGATGGTGGAAATGTAGCGATAAATACGAAAATGCTGTTTGTTCTGTTTGCGGTTATGATACTGGGGAAGCATACGGTTTCGGGTACGGCAATGGGTGTTATAACTTCTGCCCAATGTGTGGAGCAGATATGAGGAGGAAAGCATGGGTGGAAAAAGCGACGACAATGACTGAACCGACAGAAAAACAAGTGATGTATGCAAAATATCTTGCACAGAGAATGTGTCAAGAATTACCTAAAGAATATACAAAAAAGGCATACAGCGATTTTATTGAAAAGTGGAAACCTATTGTGAAACATGAAGATGATGGTATGAATGAAACTAATTCATGGCAAATGCAATATATGTGAGGATGGTAATAAAAATTGGCTGAATTTTTGAAAGTTATCAAAGAAAGAAAGAGAATGTGTGAGAGTTATGAAGGCTGTTGTAAAGGATGTCCTTTAGAATTCGCTGTATCGTGCCACAACTGGATGCTTGTTCATCCAGAGGAGACAGAAGAAATCATTATGCGGTGGTCTAAAGAACACCCTGTAATGACAAATGCGATGAAATTCAAGGAGGTCTTCGGCTATGATTTCCAAGATGCTTTTGGGGCGTTGGGGTGTTCCGAGTGGCTTGATGACAAGTACGAGAAAGGGAAGCAGTATGAATGAAGCTGAAGTCCTGCTGTGGCTTATGCTTATATTTTATGCGGCATTGTGCGCTGGTGCAATTTTCCTGATAGTCATTGTTCTATTTATCATCGGCGGCGCTCTTTTTGATTTCGGAATGTTTGTCAAGGAAAAGATAGAAGACTATATCAATTATTTGAGAGATGTCTTCAAACTTTAAGAAACGAAGTAATTACAAATGCATAAGTTTAACCGCAGCAATGCTGGATGGTTTAATGAAGAGTATAAGGAAAGTGACGATAATGAATAAATTGGATAATGCTATTGCGAATATTGCATATATTCTTGACTGTCTGACCGTTCTGAGGAGCATTCTCGAAACTGGAGATTGCAATAATTGTAGAGTAAAAGACTGTTACTGTAAACCAAGACCAGGGCAGATGGTTAGATACAACTGCCCATTTTATGAGAAGGATGGTAACAATGAATAAGACAAGAAATCCTGATGCGCTTATTCGCATTGGGGATGTAATCAAAATGCTGTGTCGAGAAAAGTGTTGTCCTGGGCCGCTTTGTCCTGACAGCTACTGTACGGAGATGTGGGATAAATTTGAGAATATCGAACTGGTAGATGCTGTTCCGGTAGTTAGATGCAAGAATTGTTCAAAATGGTGCATCTGCCATCGTAGTGACAATTGGTTCTGTGCAGATGGGACACCAATAAACACGGCTTCGGATTTTTATGATGACAAAGGCAAACAGCTCAATAATCCACAGACATATAAGAGCATCTACGAAGAAAGGAAAGACGATGAAACTGATTAACGCTGACGCAATCGTCCATTATCAGTCATACGATGATGAGCATGAGGAGTTTCTGGAGCATGAATCCACGATAGCAGATTTTTTGGATGAAATGACAGACGAAGGATGCCCGAATCCCGTTGATGCTGTCCCGATAGTGCATGGACGGTGGCAGTATCACATTAACGCAAATAATAAGGTCAACACGAAAGATGCCTACTGTTCAAGGTGCGGTTTTTATGTCGATGTGACCACGACGTTTAATTTTAATAAATATCTCCATTGCCCGCATTGCGGGGCGAGGATGAACGGTGACAATGGCTGAATATATTATCAAGGTCGGTGAAGAAGGGTATGAAAAGCCAACGGTGATTCAAGAGTTGGTGCGGTGCAAGGATTGTAAACACAAACCAACAGGAATGAACAGAGATGATTTAGAATTTCCTGATGATAAATGCCTATGTAAATGCGAAGATTATTGGTATAGTTGGAAACCTGCAGATAACTGGTATTGTGGAAACGGCGAACAGAAGGATAGTAAATAATATGGCTGAATTTCAGAAAGTAATTGCACAGTTTGACAGGATGTGTAAGGAAGTAAATGATTGTGATAAGTGTCCCCTATCAGTGGCGCGTAAGGGTACTTTCTTGTCCTGCATAGCTTTTATGCGGAAAAGGAGAAAAGAGGCTGAGGAGATTATTATGAAGTGGGCTGAAGAGCATCCTGTCATGACGAATGGTGAAAAATTTGAAGAGGTTTTTGGTTTTTCCGTACCTTACACATTAAATGAGGCTGAATGGTGGAAATGGTGGCTTGATAAGGAGTATGAAAAGTAAAAAATGTCTGACGTAAAAATTAAAGTTATTAATTCCAATGAATTAATTAAGGCAATTGAGGCGGGGAGTTATGATATAAATTTATCTGCGGCAGTTATAGCTCTTGGTGCTGCCGCCAATGCCGAAAAAGAACCATGCTCAATTTGTAAAAATTTATACAGCGGGGATACTTTAGGTGGCAAAGAATTTGAATTTATATATAATATTAAATTTTGTCCTGTATGTGGAAGGGAACTCAAAAAAAATGAACAAAAATAAAATGATGAATATAAATCCCGCAATTGCATAGACTAAAAATCAAATGACAGATATAAATACCGCAATTGCGTTGACTCGCTGTGATTTAAATACTACTAATATTTTAAATAATATTAGTGCATATTCCACTTAGAATATTAGAAATAAACAAATTGATATTCTCTGGGATGCGATTGAAATATTACAAAAACAAATTAACAACACACCAAAAATTGTTAAATTAACTTGTATGAATTGCGGCGGGCAGGTTGAACAAAAATGTGATGATTATATATTTAAATGTCCATATTGTAAAACTGTATATGCGCTTGGTACTAAACAAATTTATAAAAGTTAAAGAGGATAGTTATGAATTCAAATATTATTGTAAATGATGTTATTAATGAATTATGCAATAAATTTAATATTGCGGCAAATGAGTTAGTTCCCCGCCTCCAATCTTACAAAATGGCAACTTCATTATTTGGGGTTGTTGTTTGTTGTATTATTATTTTTATTGTCTGTGTGTTTTTTATATTTCAGTATAAAAAGCATAATAATGATGATGATTATATATACGGATGTATAATTTTCAACATTATACCCTTTACTTTTGTTATTGTTAATTGTTATAATTATATTACATGGAAATATGCTCCAGAAATGAAAACTATTGAATATATAGCAAATTTGATAAAACAGTAAGGGGATAGATAATATGACTAAAACATGTTGTAATAGATGCGGTAAAGAAATTATTTATGATGGGCGATTACAGGCTTTGTTACCAACCTATAAAATAGAATATATAAATTCTTTTACTTATTATAAAAATAATTCGTTTGATTTATGTACTAGCTGTCAAATTGAATTTAATAATTGGATGGATAAATGGCTAAAGGAAAAAAATAATGAATGTTAACGTGCTTATATTAATGCTTTGGATTTTTTGTGGAATAATTACTTTGATAACGAGTGAAAAAAATAAGATTTCTTTTTGGAATTACTTATTGTGTTGGATAGTATTAATATTACAATTAATGGAGAAATGTTTTAAATGATGATATTAAATGAGCATACAATTAATGAAACTCCGCCTGTAGAAAAACCGCTATTAATGCTTATAGAAAAGAATGATAAATATCTATGGACTGTTGGATATTGGGATGACTGCGGCTGGCATTGTGAATATGATAAAGAGGGTTATGATATTGTTGCTTGGTATAAATTACCCTTAAATTTTGAAAGATAATTTGGAGAGGAAATCGTTTTTCCGATTCAAAAATACTTTTGGAGAGGGAAATGTGGAGACCAAACTCTTTTAACAAAATCAAAAAATTTTTTTCCCAAAATACACCCCCCGGTATATTAACTACCTAGAGAAAATTCGGGTGAGCCTTGAGAACGATGCACCTGGGCATCCCTAAGAAAATAATTATAACCCTTGATAAATATATAAAATATCTCTTAATGAAATGTGTTAATAAAATACAAAAGTAAGACAATGAATAAGTTTATTTTAAATAGACTTTTCATTGTCTTTTTTAATATTTAATTAAGAATAAAATTTATTATAATTATAAATAAAATGCGATTGCTCAGCGCGCGAGCGTTCGAAGTGAGCGCGCTGAACCATTATATCATACTGTTGCAGTTTTGTCAAGCGGATTTTTAATAAAAAGTTGCACAAATTTGGCTCCCAAAATTTGTGCAGTTCGCACAAACTTTAATGCTTTACTGTGTTAAAGCGGGCACGATTGTTAAAAAATTAACACACTTTAGTGCGTTAAAGCTTTGAAGCGCGCAAGATTGTTAAACTTTTAACACACTTTAGTATACTAAAGTCTTAAACATCTCAAAACTAATTGTTAAAATTTTAACATACTTTAATGCACTAAAGGACTAAAGCAAGCAAGATTGTTAAAAAATTAACGCACTTTAGTACAGTGCAGCAATGCAGTGTGTTAATTATTTAACACACTTTAACACTTTAATGTTTTAACAGACTAAAGCTTTAAAGTATTGAAGCGAGCAAGATTGTTAAACTTTTAACACTTTAATGCTTTAATACTTTAGTGTATTAAACTAACGCACCGCGCAAGATTGTTAAACTTTTAACATACTTCAATACGTTAAAGCAGCACAGTGTGTTAAAGATTTAACATACTTTAGTTAATTAAAGTATGTTAAAAAAATCATATACTTTAATACTTTAAAGTATTAAAAGTCTAAAATAAATTATCAGAATTTTTAATAAACTATCGTTGCGGGCAAGATTGTTAAACTTTTAACATACTTTAGTATACTAAAGAAAAGTAACCACGCAAAAATATTTTTCCTATCTTATAAAAATAGTTAGTAAAGACTAACAAACTAATAAATTGTGCATGTTGTACAATTACATCATTAATAGTTTGTGCAACTTTTTGTTATTTCCGGGTTGACAAAATAAATAAAATAGCTTATAATAAAGACAAGAAAAGAGAAAGAGAGGAAACAAAAAATGAGGACAAGAGAAGAGCTGAGGAAAGCAATCACAGAGATGGAGAACAGTAATGGAGTTCTTTACAACTCTGATACAGTAAGAAAGCTGAAATACGAACTTACAAACTATGATAAAAAAGAAAAAGAGTATCTTTCTTTCAGTAAGTACATGAATCTTCCTGAATAAAAAAATAATAAAAAACAGTTGACAAACCGGAAAATATCTGATATAATTAAATCATCAAAGGAAAGAAAGAGAGGAAAACAAAATGACTTATAAAGTTTATGAAAAGTGCGGAAAAGATACGGTTCTGAGAATGGCAACGGAAAACAGAGAACTTGCAGTTAATTACCTTGCTTTTAAGCGGTCATGCGGTGCAAGGGTCTGGATGGAAGTCGAAAAGGAAGCCTAAAAGGCTTCTTTTTTTGTTGACGCCTACGACCGTATGAGGATCGAAAAATTATACCATACTATGATGCAGTTTGTCAAGACTAACTTTATTGTAATTCTACACAAATTTAACTTCCTAAAATTGTGCATGTTTTTACTTGACAAACAATCATCCATTTGCTATACTATAATCAGAAAGAGACAGGAGGACAAAAAAATGACGAACTTCGAAATGGAAATGCTTTCCGGTGCTTCTCTTGATGAACTGCTTGAACTTGCAGGAGTTAGCAAGGAAGAGTTTGAAGA
>OCVV011294489.1_pt1 | contig 13801 bp, 11 predicted proteins | sample 1539721 | NCBI WGS metagenome assembly OCVV01 (sample SAMN02144230, study PRJEB22623) | gut metagenome | biome: sheep rumen | host: Ovis aries | place: New Zealand
ATGGATACCGCATGGCATCAGACAATGCCCGAAGAAACATTTATGTATGCAATTCCCCGGGAATGGTACGAAAAATATGCAGCACGCCGTTACGGCTTCCACGGAACAAGTTTCCTCTACACAGCAAAGCGTGCATCTGTTCTTTTGCACAAAAAGCCAGAAGACACCAATCTTATTATTTGTCACATCGGTAACGGTTCTTCTATGTGTGCAGTTAAAAACGGAAAATGCTACGACACCACCATGGGACTCACTCCGCTGGAAGGTCTTGTTATGGGAACTCGTTCTGGAGACCTTGACCCAGCTCTGCCTTTCTACATTATGCGAAAGACGGGAATGAGCGCTGACGAAATGGATAAGGCCCTTAACAAAAAGTGTGGATGCCTTGGCATTACAGGAAAGTACTCCGACAGACGCGACATTGAAATAGATGCAGCTAAAGGCGACAAACTGTGCCAGCTTTCTATAGAAATGGAAGCACTTCGCATTAAGAAATACATTGGTGCTTTTATGGCTGAACTGGGACATGTTGATGCAATTGTTTGGACTGCAGGTGTTGGTGAACGGGGACCCATTACTCGCTTTAAGGCTTGTAGCGGACTTGAAAACTACGGCATCAAAATTGACGCTCAGAAAAATGAATGGAGCTTTACTGGCAATGCAGAAACTTGCATCAGTGCAGACGACAGCGCAACAAAGATTTTTGTTATTCCTACAGACGAAGAGTTGGTTATGACAGAAGACGCTTATGCACTTATGAAAGGAACTTACGATGTTCACACAAACTTTACTTACAGCTTCCAAGACCCTGCTTATGTTAACAAAGCACGGGAAGAAGGACTTAAGAAAGATTTGGTAAAACGTCCACACCTTGCCGATGTTATTGTACGCCCCTAACAAAAGTGACTATAGCTGTTGTTGACGACGAAAAAAACATCAGGCTCTCTTTGCAAACCGCACTGCAAAAAGAAGGTTTTACAGTCCTTACTTTTGCAGACGGAGCAAAGGCGTTTGAAGCATACAAGTCGCAAGCAACAAAACCAGACCTGTTCATTCTGGACATTATGATGCCGGTAATGGACGGGTTAACCCTTCTTAAAACACTAAGACAAAATTCCTGCACTACTCCTATCATGTTTTTAACCTCTAGAGACGAAGAGTTTGACCGTGTTCTTGGCCTCGAGCTGGGAGCGGACGACTATTTGTGCAAACCCTTTTCTTTGCGTGAACTGATTGCCCGCGTGCATGTAATACTAAGGCGCTACAGTAAATCTCAAAGCGTAAGCGTAAACGGCAGCGCTCTTCTCCAAAAGCATGAAATTGAACTTGACACAAACGCTTACAGTGCCCGTTACAAAGGAAAGACACTTACCCTTACGGTTACTGAATTTCGTCTACTAGAAACTTTTATGCGTAACGCAAACACCGTGCTAACTCGAGACCAGCTTATAAGCGCCGCCTACCCTGACGACACATATCTTAACGACAGAGCCATAGACTGCCACATAAAACGCTTACGAAAAAAACTAAACTCAGATGTAATTGAAACAGTATACGGCATGGGCTACCGCTTCAAAGGGGAGTAATGTGTTTAAGAAATTCCGCTTTCCCATTAGCTTGCAAATTTCCATTTTTCTGATTATAGTCGCATTCATTCCCATTGCGGCAATGCTTGTCCTTAAGACTTACGAAAACCAGCTTCTATCTCTAACAGAAAGTTCAAATGTTCAGCAGGCGCGTCTGTGTGCGGCAAGTTTAAGCGCAATCGACGACACTGAAGTTTCTCAAGAGGCAGCTCAAAACATTCTTCGCAACATGAAGGGACGCTTTGACGCAAGAATCCGCATTCTTGATGCAAAAGGAACATTACTTGCAGATTCAAGCAATCCCGATTTTGTTCCTCAGGTAGATGAACAAGAACAAGGAGAAACTTCTGTCACACAAAATACTGTTCAAGCTGATGAGTCTTTTATATACCGTTTGTTTTCAATTCCCGTCCGCATTTACAGAAAGTTAAAAGCACCCACCGCAAGTTATAGCACTGCAGACTATTATTCAGGAAAGCACATATACGATGGTACAGAAATAAAAGCAGCGCTTGATGGTCGTTACGGTTCTGCAACTCGTATTTCTTCGGGAGGTCAAGTGTCAGTTACTTTGTATTCTGCCGTTCCTGTTGTGGGAAGGGATAGAGTAACTGGTGTTGTTTTGGTAAGTCGTTCAACCTACCGCATATTGCAAAACTTATACGAACTTCGTGTCGATATAGGAAAAGTTTTTTTGTGGTCACTTTTAGCAGTAGCATTAATTGCAACATTCCTTGCATTGCGAATAAGCAGACCTCTTAGAAAACTTTCAAAACAAACTGTTCGCTGTGCAGACAAAAACGGTCACATTGTTTCTACAGACTTTACAGGTGTAAAACGACGCGATGAAGTAGGAGACCTTTCACGCTCTTTTACTCAGCTTATAAAAAAATTAAATGCTCGAATACGTTATACCGAAGCCTTTAGTGCAGATGTTTCCCATGAATTTAAAAATCCTCTTGCAGCAATTCGTTCTTCTGCAGAATTATTGCAAGACACTTCAATTAGTCAACAAGAACATAAACAGTTTACAGATGCAATACTTGATGAAGTTACTCATTTACAGTCACTGCTAACGGGAGTACGCAGAATCTCGCGCATAGACGGTGGCATTGAGCAAGAACTTCAAGAAGAAATAGATGTACAGACATTCATTCAAAATGTAAGCGCTCGTGTGCAAAAAGCATATCCTCAGACTTGCATAACAACTGAACTTTCACAAACAAAAACTGCAAAACTAAACGGAGAACTTTTTGATCGTCTGCTTTCGAATCTTTTAGAAAACGCAGCAAGTTTTGCGACACAAGTTTATGTAAGTGCAAACATTGAAACGAAAAAGCAGACAAAACTTTTTCTAACGGTTAGCGACAACGGTCCTGGCATAAGCGAAAGTGAAAGTAAAAAAATATTTAACCGTTTTTATTCAACAAGAACAAACAGCGAAGAAAGTTCACATGCACATACAGGCTTAGGTCTTTCAATTGTAAAAGCCATTGTAGATGCTTACGAGGGAACAATAACCGTCAGTCGCGATGCACAACTGGGTGGCGCAAAGTTTGAAGTAATGCTTTCTCTAAAATAACACTTTTTTGACACAATTCTGCCACAATCTTCTGTTAGCATAACATCACAACACTAATGGAGGATTCACATGATTGAACCAAAAAAATTTTCTGGAATTGGATTAAAACTTATTTTTATTGCTTTAGTATTTGTAGCTCTTCTTATAGGGCTGTTCTTTATGAACGCAAAACTAAGTGACCGAGAGTATACCTACAATGATGCAGTTGAAGAAATATCAGAATCAGCTGGAAATTTCTTTTCGCTTGAAGGGCCATACATTATTATTCCTGTAATACGAACTTGGTACACAGAACACAGCGTCGGAGAAACAACTGTCCGTGAAAAAAATCAGACAAAAGAATATGTTACCGTCTATGCAGAAAAAGCAAACCTTGACGCAAACATTAAAACACAAGAACGAACGCTCGGCATTTATTCTTCACCAGTGTACACAGGAACGCTCGACATAAGTGCAAGTTTTATTGTTCCCTACGAAAGCAACGAAGAGTATGAATACTTGTTTGACCAAGCAGAACTTATTTTAGACACTCGACAAAAGAATTTGTGTGCGCATCCAGTATTCAATTTAAATGGAATAGAAACGGTAAGCGATGCTATGCAAGCAGAATCTAAAGAACCTTCATATACTGTCATTGGAAGCACATGCACTGTTAGCAGCGGTAAAAACATTTTTTCTACTCGTATTGAATTAAAGGGTGCAAGAAGTTTTTGGATAAGACCTGTTTCAAAAGAAACAAAACTATCTGTAACTTCAGACTGGGCTTCTCCTGGTTTTACAGGCTTTGACTATTTGCCAGACACGCGTGAAATTTCTTCAGACGGATTTACTGCTCAATGGAACATACCCTTTGCAGACACGAGCGCACAGTTGGGGTTCCGCCTTGTACAGCCTGTCGACTTGTACAAGCAACTAGACCGTGCCTTTAATTACGGATTTTTGTTTATTCTTGTTCCCTTTATTGTAATGTTCCTCTTTGAAATTTTTGCAGACATTGTATTGCATCCAGTACATTATCTTTTGTGTGGAGCAGCAACAGTTATTTTCTTTTTACTCTTGTTAGCACTTTCTGAACACTTACCCTTTGTTGCTTCTTACCTTATTGCAGCATTTGCATCGGCATTACTAACAAGCATTTACCTTGCGTCAGTTACTGGAAAATTCAAAATAGGAGCATCAATGATTTTACTGTTCAGCGTACTGTATGCCTATCTATACCTTTCACTTAAGTCAGAAGATTATGCTTTCTTAATAGGAACACTCTTTGCCTTCTGTGTACTTGCAAGTGTCATGTTCTTAACAAGAAAAGTTAACTGGTCTTCTTTACACGGAAGCGAAGTTGAAGCAAAAGCAAAAGAATAAATTCTTTAAGGCGCTGGGTTAAAGTTAGGCCACAAGAAAATTCCTGAGGTCTGTTAACAAATACTCAGTCGCCTTTGCTGACTTTCACGATAAGTCTTTCAAAAGTGCTATTTTAATTTGACAAAATGCAAAAACCGTTGGATAATATAAGTATGGCAGATATTAAAGACATGCTTCCGGCAGATTTTGATTCTTTCTCTCAAGATGCAGACTACCTGTGGAATTCTATTCTTAAATCTCCGCAGCGTAACAAAGCTGACCAAGAACAATTTGTACTTACGCTAGAGCGTTGTATTTCGTATCTGAATGCACTTAAAATTGAACAAATAAAAGCAATCTGTTTAGTCGATGACATGGCAGAAAAAGTTTCAATGATTATAGATCTCAAAGATTATGTTTACCAGTCACTCATTGAAGAATGGAATAACACGCTCTCTTAATCAATTACATAAGAGCCGTCTTTAAACTGTATCATCTTTTCCTTGCACAAAGCTTTTGCTGCTTTTTCTAACCGTTCCATATCAATACTTTCTACAAGGCTCACTTCTTCAAGTACTATGTGTTTTTTTTGTGAAAGTTGTCTCAGTATTGCTCCCCTTGCTTGCCGAAGAGAACCTTTAAAAGCAGACTGTTTGACATAGCCTGCACTTTTTCGAGAAGGATTTACCGTTACCTTTTTTAACTCTGCCCCGTAATCCATAAGAGCATAATACCATTGTCGCGGATTATTTTTGTCGAGCGTTTTTTCAATAAGTGGCAACAGTTGACTATCAGAAACAGCTTCTTTTGTTTCAGAAAAAAAGAAATGCAAATACACAGAGCGAATGTTTGTTTCAATAAACACATGCGGTTGATTAAAAGCAAAAGTTGCAATGGCGCGAGCAGTGTAAGGTCCTATTCCCGGAAGTGCATCAAGTTCTTCTACATCTTGGGGAACAGAACCCTTATATTTTTTGCAAATTTCAATACAAGCTTCATGTAAGAATTTAGCCCGTCGGTTGTAGCCTAATCCACTCCAGACAGAAAGCACTTCTGAAAGTGAAGCCTTTGCAACATCTTCTACAGTCGGAAATTGTGTAAGCCACTGTTCATACTTTGCAACAACACGAGCAGTTTGTGTTTGCTGCAACATAAATTCGCTTACTAAAATAGCATAAGGGTCGCTGCTTGTGCGCCAGGCAAAAGTGCGTCCTTGTTCTTTATAGTTTTGCAGTATGGCTTTGCAAAACGAATCATAACGCATGAGCAATGCCCTTAAAGTCTTCGATTGAATTATAGCCTTTGCGTTTCATAAAAGCAGAAAGACCTTCTGTTATATCTTTTGCAACATGAGGATTTGTAAAGACAGCTGTTCCAACTTGAATAGCACTTGCACCAGCCATAATAAATTCAACTGCATCTTGCCAAGTTGCAATGCCACCTATTCCAACAACAGGCACTTGTTTTTCTTTAGGCAGTTTATTAATTTCTTCGACAACATCGTAGACCATGCGCAGTGCAAGGGGTTTAATGGCAGGACCACACATTCCCGCACGAACATTTTTAAAGAAGGGTTTACCTGTTTCAATGTCGATAGCAGTTGCAGAAAAAGTATTTACAAGCGACAGAGCATCGGCTCCGGCTTCAATACAAGCAAGAGCTACTGCACGAAGATCTGGAGCGTTGGGAGTAAGTTTTACCATAAGCGGTTTTGTTGTTGCTTTACGAACAGCACTCACACATTCTGTTGCAGCAGAACAAGTCATACCCCAAGCATGACCACCCGCTTTAACATTAGGACAGCTAATGTTAAGTTCAATCATAGCAACATCGGTAGAATCTAAAAGCCGAGCACCTTCTGCATAAGAGTCAATATCACTTCCGGCAAGATTCATAATAGCAACTGGTCCTAAGGTAAGCATTACAGGAAGTTCATTTTGTAAAACATGATGCAAGCCCGGATTTTGTAAACCAATTGAATTAATATCACCAGAAGCAACTTCTATAATGCGTTCACCTTCATTGCCGTCACGAGCTAATAGTGTTGTTCCCTTTGAACAAATTGCTCCCCATTCATTTACATCTGCAAAACCCCGGTACGATTCACCGTAACCAAATGTTCCAGAAGCTGCAAAGACAGGATTTTTAAAGTGCACGCCAGCAATGGTAACACTTAAGTCTGGTTCATGTGTTAAGGGAAGAGGACGAGCGGCTGGTTTTTCAAACTGCAAAATGTTTGCATTAAAGACAGGTCCATCTTTACAAACACGAAGCACACCATCTTTTGTCTGAATGGTACAACCCAAACAAGCACCAACTCCACAAAGCATGCGGTGTTCAACACTTAAGTAGGCGGTTACTCCACATTCTTTTGCAATAGACTGAACATAAGAGAGCATGGGTGTAGGTCCGCACGCATAAATAACAGAATACTTTTTTTGTTTAATTACATCAGCAGTAAGAGCTACATTCAACATTCCGTGAAGTCCCACAGAACCGTCATCTGTTGTAACAACAAGATTTTCTGCCTTTACTCGTTCCAGTCCGTAAGAACCAGATTTAAAACATGCATAAAAATCATAAGACTTGGGGCTAAGTGATGAAGCAAAATTTGCAACAGGAGCAACACCAATTCCGCCACCAACAATACACACTTTTTGATCGCAAGCAGGTTTTTCAAATGCATTACCCACAGGGCCCATAACATTCATAAACTCACCGCTTACTAAATGACACAACTCTCGTGTTCCCTCTCCTTTTTGAAGAATTAAAAATTGAACAATAACTTTGCGTCCACTTGCATCTTTTTTTTCTTCACTGTGAAAAACACTTATGGGGCGATTAAACTGAACACGACTTTTTGCACTTCGAATCATGTAGAACTGACCGGGCAAAGGCAAGACTTGGCTTTCGTGTTCTAAGGGAATTGTTGCCTCAAGTAAATACACATCTTTTTGACCTTCTACTGCACGACAAAAATCTACAGCTACTGTTCCGGCAAACTGAAATTGGTTTTGATTCATACTTACTGTTCCAACTGTTTTTTTGCATTAAGCAAATCGTTTTTAGAAAAGTCTGCAACTTTAGCGGCTGCATCTGCAATATCATCTAAAGTAAGATTTCCTGCTTCTTGTTTTTTAAGACAGTCTTCGTCTTTTTTCCATGCACACAAAATTCCGCGAGAAGAATTTACTGTTCCGCCAGCTTTATCTAACAGCGTTGCAGCAATTCGAGCAGCTCCACCTTGAGCACCGTAACCAGGAATTAAAAAGAAAGTGTCAGGGTAAGCATCTCGAATCCAGCGAGCATCTTTTTCTTGAGTGGCACCCACAACTGCTCCAAAGACACCACACGTTTGGTCTGTGTATGTTTTAGAAAACTCTTTTCCAATGCGGTCAATTTCTTTTCCCACACGCTCAAGTAGCAAAGTTCCGTCTGCAAGTTTTTGATGTTCAATGTCTGTCATGCCAGGGTTAGAAGTACACAGTAAAACAAAGGCACCCTTTCCTCCGCGCTCAGGATTTGCATAAGCAGTAAAGGGAACTAATGTGTCAAAACCCATGTAAGGATTTATGGTAATAATGTCTGTTTCAAAGTCGCCTGTAAAATGTGCCTTTGCGTAAGCATCACTGGTTGCGCCAATGTCACCACGCTTAATGTCACTTATACAAACAAGTCCAGCTTTTCTAACAGCTTGTAGCGTTTGTGCATAGACTTGCATTCCGCGAAGACCCATTGCTTCGTAGTAAGCAATTTGAACTTTGCAACAAGAGGCAGTTTTTTGAGAAGACACACGGTCAATAATGGCTTTGTTATAGGCCAAAACTGCTTCTGCCGCATCTGAGTAGGAAGAACGAATGTTTTCGGGAATATAAGAAGGGTCTGTATCTAACCCCACACACAAAGGTCCGCGCTCTACCGCCAGGGCCTGCAATGTTTGCATTTGATGTTTCATAGCGGTAGTATAGCACGGAGCACTAAGCGTTTACAATGGGGTACAGAAAGCTAGTTTGCAACATTACGCTTAATTTTCTTAGTGGTAGTCATTTCAAGCGCTTCGTCCAAAACGGTTATTTTTGTTATGCGCTGGTAAGGTTGCAGTCCTTTGTTTATTTTAGAAACAATAGCTTCGAGTTCAGACTTAACGGCAGTGTCGGCCAGTTTGTCTTCGCGACTTACACCTAAGCGTTTAAGCATATCGTCTGACGGATAAATAAGCGCTTCAAGTTCTTCACTGCGAGTTTCTTTGTTAGCAACATAACCACGAACCATAATTTGTTCAATGTCGGTTTCAAGCTGGAATGCATCTTCTATTTCTTCGGGATACACATTCTTTCCGCCTTCAGTAACAATCATGTTCTTTGCTCGACCAGAAAGCATAAGATAATTTTCTTTATCAAGCCAACCTAAATCGCCTGTTTTAAACCATCCGTCTTCGGTAAAGACTTTTGCAGTTTCTTCTGGCATATTGTAGTAGCCTTGCATAACCATGCATCCCTTAACTGCAATTTCACCAATACCGTTTTCATCAGGATCAAGAATCTTCATCTGTTCGTATTTTTCAAAGACTTGACCAACACTCTGAATCTTAAAGTGTTCAACTGGGTTAAGAGTAATAATCGGAGATGTTTCGGTAAGGCCATAACCCTGTACAAAGTCAATGCCCATTTCGTTAAAGAACTTAAAGACACTTGAAGCAAGCGGACCACCACCACAAATAGCAATACGTACTGTAGCAATGTGTGCCTGTTTAAGTACTGCCTTAAATATTTTTTTACCTGGGTTAACACGGAAGACTTTTTTAATAAAGTAAGAAAGTCCCATTAAAAAGCGCATAATTCCGTAAACAATTGGACCCTTGTCGCGAATTCCCTTTAGAATTCCAGCTGCAAGTTTATTGAACAAAAGCGGAACACCTAAGAGCATGGTAATGTGCCCTTCTTCAAGTTCTTTCATCATGCGGCTAACGGCAAGACTTTTTCCAAAGACAACTTCCGCACCTACAGAAATAGTTTCTATAAACACAGCAAGCATTGTGTAGGCGTGATGAATAGGAAGCAGTGCGTAGAAGACATCTGTAGGATACAGAATCATTTTTGTCTGAGCGGCAAAACAGTCAGAAACTAAGTTCTTGTGGGTAAGCATAACACCCTTAGGCACACCTGTTGTACCACTGGTAAACAAAATAGCTGCAAGTTCGTCTACCGTAGCAGGAGTAATTTCTGCCTTAGTGTTTGCCTTAAGGTTATAGACATATTCTTCACGGTGTTTGGGGCTTAGTGAATAGACTTGACAGCCAATACTTTTTGCAAAAGAGCCCTGTGCAAAGTGATCGTATTTTTCATCATCAACAAACAAAAACTTAGGGCGAGCAGTGTTCATTAAATTTTCAAGTTCGTTTTCGTGCAGTGCATAATCAAGCGGACAGACAACACCACCAGCATACAGTGTTGCCAAATATGCAGTTGCCCATTCCGGAGAGTTTTTACCCGTTACCGCAACACGGTCGCCATGCTGCAAACCCTTAGCTGCTAAAAAGTTTGCCAGTGCAAGAATGTTTGCCTTTACTTGGCTGTAAGTAAGAGAATTACGGGAACCTTCAGGGCCTTCAAAGTCAGTAAAACAAGCGTTGTCAGGAAAGCGGCGTGTCGTAATGTTAAATAGTTCTGGAAGAGTGGGCCATTCGCCGTTGTATTCCGAACCTTTGAACTCTGGTAAAAAATAGCAGGGATCATAATTTTTAATGCTTTTCATGCAACACCTCAAAAATTTAAGTTTAGTTTCAATTATTAAATCTACAAAAAAAACGCTTCCCCGTTAAGGGAAGCGCTTAAGCTAAGTGTTAAACCTACTCTTTAACACCACCGGCAGTTACACCAGCAATAATGCTACGAGAAAGGAAAAGGTAAACAATCATAAGCGGAACTATTGAAAGGAAGATCTGCATATAAACGGTACCCATGTTAAACTTCTGGTAGTCTGCAGAACGTAACTGTGCAATCATAATAGGTACAGTCTTTTTGTTCTTGTTGCTGATAACCAAAGCAGGTGTAAAGTAGTTGTTCCATGAAGAAACGAAAGAGAAAATTGCCTGAACAGCAATAGAAGGTTTCATCATAGGAATAGCAACTTCGTTAAAGGTACGGAATTCGTTACAACCGTCAACACGAGCAGCTTCAACAATTGAATAAGGCAGGGTTGATTCCATAGCCTGATACAGATAGAAGAAAACAATAGGTGCTGCAATTGCAGGAATGTAAAGAGCAGGAAGAGTATCAATCATTCCAATTTTGGTAATTAACTTAATGAAACCAGCAGTAGAAATCTGTGCAGGAACCATCATAACTAACAAAATGAAACGGAAGCTAAACTTGCGGCCCTTAAAGCGGTACATGTAAATACCATAAGCTGTCATACAAGAGAAGTATGTTGTAAGAATAGCAGACATAATAGAAACATATACAGAGTTAAAGAGTGCTCTCAAAACCGGCATGTTAGGGTTAGTAAGCAAATCTTTTAAGTTCTTAAAGAACGAAGTACCTGGCAACAAAGAGAATCCCAACTGAATCTGGCTATGACTACGTGTAGAGTTAATAATCAGAATAAAGAAGGGAAAGAGAGATAAAAATGCAAGTATAACCAGCACAATATAGCACAGGTTGCGGCGTAAAATTAAACTAGCGCTTTGACTTTTCATATATTACCTCTTATCTCTTGTTAGAGTATTTACTCATGGTTGACTGATATGCGAACATACCAAGAATAGCAGTTACAACGAAAGTAATAACGGAAACAGCTCCACCCATACCATAGTTCTTACTGCGCAAGTGGTTGTTCAAGAACATAATAAGCGTCATTGTCGTACGGTTAGGTGTACCGAAGCCGTTTGACAAAATCTGCGGAACGTCGAACATCTGAATACCACCAATCATAGATGTAATAAGAACATATACGAAAATAGGCAACAGAAGTGGCATAGTAATCTTGAAGAATACCTGTACAGGAGTTGCACCGTCAATACGAGCAGCTTCAAACAAACTGTCATCAATACCCATAATACCAGCCATAAGCAGAATAGTTGTGTTACCATACCACATAAGGAAGTTCATGGTAGCAACCAAACCGCGAGTCCAACTGGTGTAAGTAAAGAAGCGAATTGGTTCATCAATCCAACCAAATGACTTAAACATAAGGTTAATAGGACCGCTATCAGAAAACAGCGTGAAGAACAACATAGAAAATGCCGAAGCCATAATCAGGTTAGGCATGTAAATTACTGTTTTAAAGAATTGTTGGAACTTGAGGCGAAGTTCAGTATTGGTAAACCACACACCCAAAATCAACGAAATAACAATCTGCGGGACAAAACCCAAAACCCACATAATAACAGTATTAGCGGAATATTTGAGGATGTCACTCTCAAAAACTTTTTTATAGTTTTCAAGACCAATAAAGGTCGGCCCTACTTCAACAAGACCAACACGATAGTTTTCCATAAAGCTGTAATAGAAAGTAGACAGCAAAGGAATAAGCGAGAAGATTATATATACAATGAAGAACGGAGCAATAAAGAAATAACCCCAGTTATCATACTGAACGCTCTTTCGTTTCTTCAGAGGTTTTGCAATTTTAATCTCTGTTTTTTCTGACATAGCATCCTCTTTTAGAATAAAATCAAAAACAACGGTTTTTAACCGGAAAAAGGGCAGAACTAAATAAGTTCCGACAAAAAGGGCTGCCCTCCCCTGACAGAAAGGGCAGCCCTCAAGCTTTACAACCTTACGTCAGGACTTAGCGAGACAGGTTGGGGTACAGTTCCAGAACTGAAGTATAGAAGTTGTCATAAGCTGCTTCTTCAGTTACGTTGCCGTTGAAGTATTCCTTCATAGCTGCCTGGAATTTTTCGTTCATACCCTGGTCATAAGCAGAGATGTTGCTCTTGTCGATGGTCTGAACACCAGCAAGCATGTTGCCATAGGGGTTCTGTCCACCCAGAACTTTTGAAGAGTATGATCCGTTAGCAAGAGCGGTCATAGCCTTGGTGTTGTTTGCAAAGTCACCAGTTTCTGAAGCGAGAGTCTGCATGTTAGCAGAATCACAAGTCAGTGTGTACATGATGTCTTTAATCAGAGCGATGTTGTCTGATCCAGCTGCACCACAAACCCAAGTTCCACCCCAAGAGAATCCCTGAGGTCCTTTAATGAATGCCCAGTCGCCAGCTGCTGCTGCAGATGCAGGATCATCTACGTGCATACAGAAGTCGATAAGCCAGCCAGGTCCAAAGTATGCAAATACTTTTGCATCTGCCATCATACCATTGTTCCATGCGTCATCCCACAAAGAAGTCTTGTTGTTGTATCCTTTGTCGGTGAATTCTTTGGTCTGTGCTACCCACTGCTTCATAGCAGGGTCGATTACGATCTTGTTTCCGCTTACCCAAGGTGAAGTTACGTTGTCGTTGAATACGCGATATGTATCGTCGAATCCAGAAACTGCTTTGTAACCTTTAGCTGCAAGCTGAGATGCTACAGTGTTGAACTTTGTCCAGTCAGAAACCAGAGCCTGGATTGATTCTGGATCATCTGTTCCGAATACTGCTTTTGCAATTGAACGACGATAGATCATTCCAGCAGGACAAGACTGCCAAGAAACACCTTTCAATGCTCCCTTAGAGTCGGTCATGATGTCCTGTGTGTACTTATACTGGTTAGCCAGATCTGCATCTGTAAGACCAATATCTTTCTTAACATCCAGTGTGTATGCTGTGTCAACATACTTAAGAGCATAGTCAGCTTCTACGAGGAAGATATCTACCTTGTCGTCAGCCTTTGCGCTCTTCTGCTGAAGAAGAACTTCGTCCAGCTTGTTCTGATATGCGTTTCCTTCGTTAGGTGTGATAACCCAGTTAACGGTAACGCCATTCAGAGCTGCGGGATTTTTTGCAGCATAGTAGTCGTTGAAACGGCTCTGGAATTCTTCGTTCCAGCAGTAGATGTTCAGAACTTTTCCTGAACCAGTTTTGTTTCCGCCATTACAGCCAGTGAATACGCAAGCTGCAGCAAGAACAAGTGCTGCACCTGCAACCAACATTTTTTTCATACAACTTACCTCCTGTTTGGTTCTGTATGAACAACCTTTTTTTAGGCATTTCTTTTTTGCGGTTTTACCCGCTACTTACACGAATTTCTTTTGCTTAATTCACGCAAGTATAATTTATTTTACACCATATTTTCGATTTGTCAAGTTTTTAAATAAAAAGAATCAATGTTTTTACTAAAAAAATTAAAGAAAA
>OCVV011339135.1_pt1 | contig 13801 bp, 11 predicted proteins | sample 1539721 | NCBI WGS metagenome assembly OCVV01 (sample SAMN02144230, study PRJEB22623) | gut metagenome | biome: sheep rumen | host: Ovis aries | place: New Zealand
CGTAGCAAGGAGTGTGATGTCAACGCCTTTGGAGTGCTATACAAACGTTAGTAGCTTGTCTTTCGGGGCAGCGAGAGCGAGCACGATGAACAAGGAAGATTTCTAAGACATAAACACTTTTGTCTATGTTTTTAGTAGCAGACTTTAACATGGCTTTTATTGAACCGAATCCGATTCAAGCAACCAACAAAGCAGATGGTCAGGGCACCATCACCATCGTGAAACTCTTGACACCAGAGGAACTCGACGGCAAGTGCGATATGTACGCCAAGGTCATCATCCCGCCCCTCTGCTCCATCGGGGTGCATGAACACCACGGCAACACGGAAACTTACCACATCCTTTCCGGCACCGCCCTCTACAACGACAACGGCAAAGAAGTAACCATTGGCGCCGGCGCCACCACCTTCTGCCCGGACGGTGAAAAACACGGCATCGCCAACCCGTCCAAAACGGAAGATTTGGTGTTTATGGCATTGATTATCAAGAAATAACCCTTTAACAGCAAAAAGGACAAGCCTGTTCGGCTTGTCCTTTTTTACTGTAAAGATTCATCCAATCTTGCTAAGCATTTTTCCATCAACGTCTTTATTTCGGTAGCAGTCAGCATCTTTTCGCTGTTTCGGGCATGATTGCTTATATTTCTCTCACTCTTAATTTGTCCATAATCATTCAATATATTCCTAAATTCTGCAGCATCAATATTTACATTCACTAATCCAGTTTCAATATAAGTAAAAAATCTATAGGCATAATTGTATTCGATGCTGATGAAGAAATCCAACAGTTCATCTTGTGTAAACATATTCGTAAAAAGTTGTTTGAATTTCTGTAATTTCTTTTTCCCATATAATTGATGAAAATCTTCCGCATTCCAATAAGAAAGAGTCCTTTCTTCAATAGCCGCTATTGCCTTCCGATACAGACCATCCGCTGATGCTTGTGAATCCAGCTGTTTTAATATTACCGGATTTTGCAGCCATGAACACCATTCATCCAGCATAGACAGACATTCATCCAGCCGTTTTACCATTAAGCTTTTTTCATCTCCTGCCGTTCGGACTGCCTCATTTATCTTCTCAAAAATACATCTTGCAGCATCTTCATCTGCACAGCTTATAAACTGCCGCAAAAGTTTTCCTAAATTCTGCCTTGTTTCCTTTAAGCAGGATGCTTGTCTTGAAGTCTTCTGCTCTAATTTTTCCTGCAAATCTCTTAATTCCTGTTTTTTCTTTGTTACGATATGTTTAGGCTCAAACTGTGTTAAAGCATAAAAATACAAACTCACAGGAAGTCTGCGTTCTTTTAACGCTTTAGCAATAATCTTCTCCCCTGTCGGGGTAAGTTCTACTACTTTCTTGGTAAACAACCATTCCGGGACACCTTCGACATACAAGGTCAAAGCTTGCTGTATATAATCATGCACCAGACACCATCTTATTTCATCACGGATATCTGCATTTTCCTTTAACAGCAATTCATACTCGCTGAAAATTCTCGGCTCTAATTGTGCCATAAGCAATTCCTCATTCGTCATATCCTGCTCATTGCACTGCTGTCTATATTGATAAAAATTTTCCAATGCCAATCGCAGTCTTTCAATTGCCCGTTGAAAACGACTATGATGACATAATTTTACCTCTTCAGCAAAATCATTCATTGCTGCTAACAACGTATCAATAACTGCAGTACGCCTGTCTTCCGGAAAAAACTTACACAACGCCTTAACACTGCCAAAATTGACAAATTCCTCTGCCCCTGACGTCATACTGAACAAATCATAGATGCCGTTTACTTCATCCACACGGCGTTCACTATATAAGGAATAATAAATGTGGCCTATCTCTACCCCACTATACTCCAGCAGGCGCAGAACATCCAAAATCATCATATTAGCATGACGCATGCCCCCCGTAGTATCTGCATGCAAAACAATCTTGTCGCCCATTGGCACGCTCCGCATATAGCAACGCAGATGTTCCGCCAAAGCCAATACATTATGCAATGCCTCCTGCATAGATGCTTCTGTCTTGTAAGGAATAACCTCCGTTATCTCTTCAATATGCGGAAATACCTCCTGCAGCCGTTGGTAAAAAAAATCCAAATGATTCATTTCCTGTCCGGGAACCTGCTCATACAAGACCTTATCTGTAGCAACAACAAAAAACCTGTCCAAACTTTCTCCAACTAAATCCTTTGCTAATTTCCGCATTGCAGATTCATTTGTCGCTGCAGTCTCCCCAACATCTTCATAACGTGTTAGCCGAATCGCATTATCCGGGCCAAATACTTTCACATCACTTAAAAAAAGCAGCATTATGTTTCGCTTCATAAGCTTTCTCCCCTAACCTTGCGTGTGACACGATAGAAATCCTGCATAGCAGCCATTAATGTATTTTTGATATCTTCCATATTCTTACAAGCATTCCCATCATCCTGATTTGCATGATTGGTAATATGGCGCAGCTTTTGCAAATTATAATGATGATGCAGCAGACAAACAGCATCTTCTACATCCACCTCACTATCAACAATATGTTCAGCAAACATATCCCGCCACTGCTTTTCTTTAGCTTCCCAGCTATTACGGGGAATCATCGGTTCATCCTGTTTCATATTATCAGGCTCTTCATCCAAAAATTGTTGCCAGCCTTTTTTCCCCATTAGCAATACTTGCTGTAAAATCTTAGTTTTATACGCATAGGAAGAAATAAATGTTGTATAACTCTTATTATAGGATTCATGCATATTTTGATAAACCATATTCAACACTTCATCAATCTTCCTATCCGTAGTCAAATACGTCCTTAAACCTTTACTATCATATTCATTTCCATAGCTCTTTCGCATAAGGTCCATGCGATTTAAGACATCAAGAAAATTTCTGAATTTCAGCGGCAAGACTTTCAGTTCATTACTGCTATAGTTTTTTCCCTCAGACATAGATTTCATCATGCTGCCTATACGTTTTATCTCATTTTGCCTTTTTTGGCGTGCAGGGGGATTATAACTAATTATAAACTCCTGCTCCCAGTATCGATGCAAAATATTTGTTGCTTTGTTAAAATTCTTATCAACAGGATAACAGATATTCATTCTGACGATATATATGGGAAGCCATTCATTACTCAGCGTCAGTGCCTGCTGCATAAAGCCTTTTTGCAGGCACCAATCAATCACATCCAACATTTTGGGAACATACGTTTTTATATCCTTTACCAAAATTCTGTCATATTCGCGGTATATCGTATCCAGCATTTGCGCAAACGCAGCTTCACCAGCTGGATGTTTTTGCTGCGCATATGCATCCAATGCTCTCCTCAAAGCCTGCATATCTTTCAACAAGGTAGATGTCCAGCAAAGTGATATCGAATCCGAGAACCTGTGCATGGCTTGCAGTAAATCCACCAACTCTTTCGATAAATGATTGTTGTTGTCTACGCCCCCATAAGTATAGCCAAAATATTCTTCAATTGCCTGAGAACGGCCATATTTAACGAATGCATCTGCTCCAGCCGTCAAGGAATAAAGTTTGTTTAGTTCCTGAAAATCATAAACCTGCCCGCTATTATCTCTTTTATCCGAGTAAACAATCTTTTCTACCTGCATGCCATCATATTGTAAAAGCCGTATTACCGTCATCATAATCATATTGGCATACCGAAAGCCGCCGGTTATATCTACATAAATATGAGCATCCTTCCAATTTCCCTTCTCCCCCAGATACGCTTTTATCGCTAAGGCCATAGCTGCTGCCTGTTGCCGGCTTTCATCTACGGGGTTTACGGCCTTATCATCATAGGCTGTCATTTGCTGGAAAGAAAAATCCACTCCATGTCCATGACACTCCTTCAGCAAAAATTCTCCAACATTGCTATAGGAAATACACTGTCCGCCTTTATTCATCTGAAAAGATTCCTGTACCTTTGATGTAGCAAAGGTGAACAAGGCATCCAGCGTCTCCCCCTTAGCCGCCAAAAATTCATGCACACTATAAATGGGTGCCTCATTGGTCTGACAGGCTTTTATTTGTTTTCCGGACTCCAGCGTATAATCAGCTGCAAGCTCTTCATATTCTTTAATTTTACCGCCTGGCAGAGGACTCAAAAAGGATAACATGATATTTTTTTTCATCATTGATGTAACTCCTTAAAGTCAATCTGTGTTTGTCCAAACCCTTGCGCCGTAAGACGTCCCACTCCGGAAAAAGGAGCAAATTGGGCTAAAGCAACAAATATTTTTTGCCATTGAGGTTCCAGCCTGTCCAATGAATACGAAAAATCTCCCGTAAAAGCCATCATCCCTCGGTCATGCGCAAAATAGACCTTGCGGCTGCTGCCACGCCATCTTCCCAACTGCAGTGATTGAGCAGCAGCTTTTACTGCAGCACGATCAAATAATTCCGGCATGCCGGCTTGCAGCCATTTGTCAGCCAGCGAACCGAAAATAAATTCAGGGAGCGGAAACGGATAATCCCGATCATAATTACGGAAAGATACCGGCGACTTAAAAGAAAAATGAATACTGCTTACATTAGGCATCGCCTCAGCCCCCAAAATCAATTCTTCCTCAGATGCTATGCCTGTCTGCAGACGACCATTCGCAATTACTTCCTCTAGGGAAAACACAGCCTCTCCCACCATTATCTGCTTATGCGGCTTAGGATTAAGCAAGGCTTCCAGGACCAAACTATTTAAGGCCGTTAATCGCAAACAATATTCTCTTTTCGCTTCTACGAAAAAATCTTTTTCACGTTTCTCTCGTTTATTTTTTTCCGTCAATGTAGATACCGTAAACGGTTTACTATTAAGTTCATCATGAATAAAATAAGACAATTCTTCTGACCAGTCCCTTAGCAGCGAAAAAATTACCCCATGGACCAGTCTTCCATGAAAAATCGGCAAACGGGCAGAATTCTCTGCCCGCAGCCGATAGACTACAACGCCTATCATTTACCATACACCTCATGTACATCCGGAAGAACCGTACGATTCTTGAATCGTTCATCCACATCACCGGATTGAACATTCCCGCTCATGGATGCCACTCGACCAGACCAGCCCTTCGTCATCTCCACCTTATGCCAATCGAGCATCTCGGTAGTTTCTTTCATTATCTCCTGCCATGAACGCTCCAGACCGGCCTCTTTTACATACTGAGCAAAAGCCTGCCTGAACTTCTCACCATCTGCAACGGGCAGCTTGTCTTCCAATTTACCATCACTAAACAAGCTCCAATAGTAGTCTTCTTCCAGATGCAGTTGAGCATTTATTTTTACACTTCCCAGCCCTAAAGACTTTCCCTGTCCGATTTTATAAGCTATTTTTTCTGCATTGCCCGACATATCAAATACCGTCAACAATGCCCCCAGTTCAACTTCCGTGAGATTTTGAAAACGAATCTGGGAGGTAAATTTACTTCCCTTTTTGATGGGCGTAATTTGGCGAACTACATTCACCATTTTCTTTTCCTCAGCTGTAGCTTTCCAATCCGCCCGATTATTATGCCAATACATCTTATAGCCGCGAATTTCCACACCATTTCTGTCATCCCAATGTTTCAGTGTCTTTCCATCCTTATCCTGCTTCAAATACAACTGATAAGATGTCGGCTTGGGCTGCAACAAAGGGTGTGCATAATCGGTTTCCAACGATTCAATCTCTCCATCCGGCAAAGCATCCTCAAAGAACACCCTGCCTGCCCACTTCTCCTTATTGCCAAACATAGCCGCAGCAAAATCAATCGTATCAGACTGCAGTTCTTGGGGCACAGCATCAAGAATTCCATTTTTATACGGAATGCGGAAACATAATCCATGACCAAAAGCGGTCACTTCCTTATTGCTTTCCAAATAGCCGCAGGGAATAATCGATACGATATGCGCCGGCACATTTATCCCCATGGATCTTGCCTTATCAGCATTTAATATGCCTTTATCATTCAGCAGGTCAACACCGCCCCGGGTAGTATCTTCCACATAATCCTTAATAACCGCATCTGGAACGGACAAAAAATGCTGTTCATTCCAATCTGCATTTCTCAAATAAATATACTTAATAAATTGCTTGCCCAGTTTCTTTCTTTGATCAGGCGGTACAGAATCATATTCCTTAAAAGTCCGTTTCAGTTTAAATCTGGGCTGGCTGCCAGTTATGATATACGCCTTCTGATCATGCCACCTCACCGATGCTCCTTTTTGCGGAACATTTTCATTAAATTCGTTTTCATATTCACAGATTAAGATGCGTTTCTCTGCTTTGCCGGCAAGCATGGGCGCTACAAAATAATCTCCCTGCTTATCTTTTAACAGAAAACCATATTTCGCTTTTTTAACCGGCTTACCATTTTTCATGCTCATCATACGACTGCTGTAAAGCTTATGCAAATCCTTCATCCAGTCCGGTGCCTGCCTGGGTGCCATCAAACAGCGAAAATAAATATGCCGGTCATTGATATCCTCTTTTCCCCGCATACTGCCGCAGGTTACGATTTTCAATATATTTTTTACCATGCCCCGAAGGCTGCTGCCGGGAATAATTTTATTCCCCGCCGGTGCAAAGAAATCCGGATTTTCACTGCCATTGCCGATAAACATCGGCATCAGGGTTTCCATATCCAATTGGATTGTTCCGGAATACTTGCCGAATTTATCCAAATATTCCTGCATGGCTGCATGTACACGCTCGCCATCATCTCCCATAAGGTCTTTATGATAAGCCTCCATCTCCGAAGGCAATATTTTATCCGGCAAGCCAATAAAATTATAGGCAGCTGTTGCTTTCTCTGTCATAACTTTCCCTCCAGCTCCGTATCTGCAGCACAAATCTTTACATAACGATAATCTGCGTAACCTGCCTGAGCGGTATTTTGATTCACACCGATATAATTTCGCGTAACCAAACCATAAAACTGTGCTTTTTCAGCCACCGCCGGAATCTGCATCTTTAATTTGCGGGATTTATCCTCCAACATCAGCCAATCTCCTTCTGCAGCAACTGTTTTCCCCCACAAGCGTGACAAAGAATCCACATACTCACAAGGCGCACCGTCATTATCCCGTTCATCCAAAAAGCGTCCCTTTAACGCCCCTTCACAAGCCCTTAACTTCAGTTCCACATCATCATTAAAAACACGCAATTCCTGCCATAAATAAGGCTGCAGATTGCCAGCATCCGGCAGGATAAACTGACTGCCATTCCATTTTGCCCAGACAATTTTATTTATCTGCCAAAAAACAGCCATCGCTTCTGCTACATTATGTTGCTGTAAAAAATCCATTAAATCTTTTCCAGTCAAAGACAGTCTAACCTCTTCCCTGCACTGCTGTCCGCTTTTTATTTTAAGTGGTTCCATGGCCAATTGAATACTCATATGAAAATCACCCCTTCGCAATCAATTCATCAACAAAGTGCTGTAAAGCTGCTATAGTTTCAGAATCTGCTTGTTCGCTGTTTGAAAGCTGCCACTGTTTTCCCTGATAGAAGATATTGGCACTGATACCGGCTAAAGTACCTCTGCCTATACCTTTTTCACCACCCACAGCCGTCCTGCCATTCCACAAATCCTTCAGCAGCAAAAGTGCCAGCCCAGCTTCCCACGGCTCTGCCTTGCTGATTTCAAAGTGCAGTTTGGTAACAGACTCATCTGCCTGTTTCCAAATCGGCTTGGTACTAAACAACGCTGTATCCACTGTCCCGCCTGTAAATCGGTCTATGCGATTGCGTGATTGCTTTGCCATAACCACATCATCATGCTTGAAAACAGCTTCATCTATCTGAAAACGGCTTTTCCATTTATTCGTTTCAGGAGCATTTTTCATTGCTGCCAAGGATGGTCCCATAAGTTTTTCCAACAAGCTTACATCCTTATCCAGCCTGCGTAAAATGTATTCTGCCCGATGGCGCATAACACCCTTAAGACTGCTGCCCGGAATAATATACCGTTTTCTGCTGTCCTGTTTCATTGCAGCTGCCCCATCTTCATCGCTCTCATAATCACGGACAATCAACGAACTGCGCAGTGCAAAGCGGGCATCTACCACAAAATCTTCCGGAACCTGCACACTCTTGCCGGCGCCCTTATAGGTCTTATGCTGCAATGCCGGTTCATGCCCAAGTTCATCATCCGTGCTCGTAAGCCATGCTTTTACATCACCTGCTTCACGAAAATCGTATTTATTGACCACTATTTTTTTTGCATGCACACGGCCAAAGCCTTTGGCTGTCCTTGAACCAATATAAAGCCCACTCAAAAGCTTTTCCCGTAACAATTCCAGTCCACTATCGACAACATCATCATAATCCGCATGCACATTTCTCAGGGTTCCTTCCATACGAAAAGTCCCGCTGGCATCACTATCCACTGCTTCAAAATCAAACTTATGATGCTTGATGGCCGTTCCCGTAACTGGATCTATACTGACGCCATCCCGCAGGATAATTTTTGCCTTCTCCAGTTTAACATCGCTGACAGCGAGCGTACTTTGCATTTCCATCAGTTCACCGGACTGAGCAGTTTTCGCATCATCAACCGATGTTCCAAACAGCAGCGGCACAGCCCGCGAATTGGTTTTATTTAGAAAGCTTCTCAACACCCCAGTCAGTGCAGTCCCGGGAATATACGGCATATCATTCTTGTCACGCAAAACATGGATATCCAGTTCATCTTCTGCCGATTTCCCGCCATCACCAATAAGCAGGGGCTCATCCAAGACCAATTCGCCGGTAATAATTACTTTTCCTATAACACTATCTTTATGCAAAATCATTCGCCCCATTCCTTAATAATCCGCTTTACGCGCATATTTCCGGCCATAACGGCAGAACCAATGCCAGTAAGCATAGAAAATTTCGGCAGAATCCCTAAAATATGTCATGCCTTCAGCGATATGCAAATCCTGCAGCACATTTTCCATCTTTTCATCAGCCAAAGATGCATAACGGCCATCCTGCCAATAGGGCATATCTGCATACTCTACGCCTGCCTCAAGAAAAGACTTAATATTTTTCCCTTTTATGCGAATACCAGATAAAGCTTTCGCAAAAGGTGTCGCACTGCCCTTTACTTCCTGTGCCAATTCTGCCTGCAAGCCTGCCAAGCCTCCATACTGCTTCGCATTATGCAAAATAGCATCCAAACGGGCTAATGAATGCACGATTCCTTCACCAAAGTACCCTCTTGCCTCCCAGGCATCATCCGCAGCAAAATTTTGAACAGCCCTGACTATGCGCTTGCGAATAATCATCAAGGCTTTTTCTTTTACAACATCACTTTCTATACTTTGTGAAGAATATGCTTCGGCCTCTTTTTCTCCGCACACTTGCAGAGGCTTATTTTCCCACAAACGCAGCTGGCCAAAACCTTCAGCACAGCGCCAGCCAACACCTTCATACATAATTTTTTGCAAGGCAGCCTTATCTGCCGCATCCCATGCGGTGTTCTTCTGCAAACCAAAAACTGTGCCCGCAGCCAAAGCAACTTCCCGTGGCCGCTTCATATTCCAGACACCCACAAAATTATCCACGCTCTCCTGTCTGGCAAAAAGGCTCTTTTCCGTATTTACCAAAGAAAAGCCACCCTTAGTAAGCATATTTAACTTCTCAGGAATTTGCTGCAGTATCCCTTTGGCATCATCGACCTGCTCTCCATCAGCCAGCAACGGTGTTTCCAAACGCAGAAAAATTTCATTTTTACTGCCTTCAGGAAAGGCTTTATCTTCTATATCCACCGGTTTTCCCAAAGTGATTTGGCAGCTGCCATATTGGGTAAAGCGCGAACGGCCTATATGACAATTCCATTTACTAATCTGCAACGCCTTGCATAATTGCTCTATTTGCTCAGCTTCACCGATAACATAACTGCAAAATTCCTGTCCACTGTCTATGGCTTCATAATTGAATATTCCCCCAGCCATGCTGCGACCGGCCAGCCGTTCACTAATCTGCGAATCCTGCCCATTGTTCCGGCTCATGTGCAAAGAAATCTTTTTCTTTACCGTCACCCGGGATATCCGTCCATCTTTAATGATGCCTAAACCTTTCAGGGCTTTATAGCCGGCTGCGCCTTCATCTGTTAAGAGATTTTTTATGGTGTTTCCATCCTTACTCACCTGCAAGGATAAAGGCAGAACCAACGACCGAATTCCTTTTACTACAGGATAAGCTGCAACGAACCGCAAACCTGAAAAAAACAATTCAATAAACTCAGCATCCTGCTCCGCAGCCTCACCTAAATTACGCGCTTCAATATATTTGCCCGCTATAATGCCGCGAACAATACTGCCCGTAAAAAAATCATGCGATGCTGTCATGGTACTAGAACTTGATTTTGTCGATACAATTACTGGCGACAGCGTTTTAATTGATATGGATAATTGCTGTAGTCTGCTCATTTATTTCCATCTCCCCCGGCCTGTGCCAAAGCTTTATTTACCAAATCACCTGTAATATCCCCGCCGTTCTGCTTAAGCGTACAGGCTATCCGGCCAAAACCACGATTTCTCTTTAACCCGGCCTGCGTTAAATTACGTACTGCCAAACCAAGCATTTCCCACGATCTTAGATCGCCATTTTGCAAACTTAATTCCCCTGTAAATACTAACCCCTCGTCAAGGACACGCATATTGTGCAGCGATGAATCCACAGCTGTTCCTGTTTCATCATCAATTTTTGTCTGATAACGGATAGTCGTATAACTTTCCATTACATCTTCCTTACGGAAAAATTCAGGATATTTGTTTTCCAAATAAGACCATTCTGCAGCCATAACCCCACTATTCTGTAAATAGAGATTGGGAATATCTACCTGCACCCTGCCTATGCAATCATGCTGAAAAAGTTCATCCCATTCCTGCTTCGTGAATAAGTTCAGGTTGGAAGCTTCTGCCATTTCAGCTATTTCCAGCCCACTCTCATAAAGCAAGCCTTTCAGACGTCTGGCTGGAAAATAAGGCATTCCTAAATCATCATGAATAATCTCCGCATCCACATTTACATCAGCCTGCCCTGACCCCAAATGAATCGGTGATAATAATTGAATATATAAGGATACGGGTTTTTCTATATCAAAACTGCTGCCTTTACTTGCATTTACCTGTTTTTTTTGCGTTGCTGCCTTGGTTTGCTTTTTAGCAGCTTTCTGCTTTTTCTTTCCCATATGTCAGTCCTCACTTCCCACACCAGTTGCAATATGATCAGCCATTTCAATAGCATCTACATATGGTGTACGTCCATTATGCCACAACTCTTTCTCGTATATCTTCCATGCTGGCACATCCGGCAGACGGATATCCATCCCACACTTCTGTAAATGCTCCAACTGAGCCATAAACTGCCTCTGCTCCTGTTTGTCTCCTGCAAGTACATAACGCAATTCCTTAATTTTATTTCGCGGCAGGCAGGAATCCTTGCCTTGCATAAACTTAACCGCCAAAAGCAAATTATCCAAAGATGCTGCCTTGCCATCTCCATCCACACGATAAGGCCCAAAATGCATGTTTCCGCACACTGCATGGTATTCCTGTTCCCGTATTTCTGCCAAAGTCGGAGCCTGCTCACCATGCAGAAGTGCAAAATCCAACCAACAAGAATCATTCTGCTGCGAACCATCAGCCCCCTGACGCATACGTGCCTTGGCTGCCGAACACAATTCCTCCGCCAGTTCATACCCACGGAAAAACGGATATGCCGTCTTCAGCAGGGCAATTCCGCCACAACTGTAAATCCCTTCCTGCTTAAGTGCGTTCATTATCCTCTGTGTATAAACAAAAGCCAGCTTCGCAGGACAAACAAAGGTCATATCATCTCCGCCAAGAACCAACGGACGCAGAGGCAGATACAAACGCCCATCCTCATCATTTTTCAGTGACAAAAACGCATTGTATTCATCATATTCAGACACCACTTCATTCAGCAGGGACACAAAAGCCTTTATCGTGCATTCACGAATACGCAAAGAAAGATTTTTTCTGTCCGTCAACGTACAACATGAACTGAACTTCTGTCCCATATTATTTCCATCTACATGAACAATGGCCAGGTAATCCTCTTTTTCCTTCTGCCCCAACGCATCAAATTCCGTGGGAAAAGCATAACCACTCAGGAAATCCGCTTTTTCATCCTCCGCCAATACACTACGCAGCTTACGCCACAATTCCTGTTCCGCGGGAGATTCCATACCTTTCCTGCGCGTCCCGGCCCGCAGCTTTGCTGCAGCTTCCTGGGAAATAAAGCGTTTTCTGTCTGCATCCCAGAAATTAGCCGCTTCATCATTGGTATCGCAGCATAAAGTCAGACCTGTATACGTTACATTTACCTGTGGGAAAACCGTATTTTGCCCATCTTTCAGTTTATGCACCAAAGAGGTAAGATTATAATTACTGTCCGGATAGCTGCCATCCGAATCCATCTCCAGTTCACCAATAGCTGCACCGGTCTTCAATCCCGGATACTCCACCAACAGCTTTTTGCCAAACTCACTGACAATTTTCCGAATATCCTCATCTGCTACAGCTGACTGAAAAATGACCAATGCATTACCGCCGCCAATATACCCAATGCGTGCTGCTGCCAGCTGATTTGTCCAGTCAGGTTTTTCCTCTTTTCTCCATGTATCCCTATCTACCTGCTCCTTTCCTAACACCGAGCACAGCACATCCATTAAAGCATCATCAAAAACACATTCCACCAGATAAGAAGCACCAATATTGGTTTTTAACTGATTTCCTGCAAAAATATAACGTTGAATAGATCTGGTATCCAATAGAACAGCCTTAAATCTCATTAAAAATCCCCCTTTTATATATATCGCCGAAAGCGCGTAAAGCAAAAGCGCGATACACGTCTCACGCTGCCATCAGCTTCCTGCCGTTCCTCCACCATACGCTCACTGCACGCTGCCAAAACCGTTATGCCTGCATCCCGCAGGCGGTGAACAACTGCATAGGTATAGCAATACTCCCCTTGGCATAAAACAGCTGCCGGCTGCCATTCCAATATTCGCTCCACATAAACCTCAGCCAATGATTCAATCTGGTCCTCACTGCAATCCGCAGCAATCACAGGCGCCGGCAAATCCACCACACGACCATAAACTGCTGCCGCTGCCTGCTGCTCCGCCAGCGGCCACGAATCAGACAAATGATTCGTATGATTTATCAATAAAGCATCCATAAAACTCACCACCATTAAGTATAATCCATAATAACGGACAAAACAATAACAAACACTTATTTTTTTAATATTATCCTAATATTCACTTCCACTTGACAAAAGACATGGTATACTAATCTATATCAACACACAGGAGAATATAAAATGAAATACATTGGTATTTATGATACTTTACGCCCATTTCTTCGCTATATCGCCTACGGTTGTTATCATAAAAGCTATCTTATGCAGAAATTAGGGCAAAGTGCCCGCATTTACGAGGATAACCTGGCACGTCTCCGTTTCTTTCTGCCGGCAGACAAAATCCAAACTACACGCCATGGACACAAAGAAATACACACCCTGAAAGGGGATATCTATCAGCACAATGACCATTACCTCGCCAAAACATATCAAACAAAGGCCTTGAAACCCAAAGCAGCATTTTACTTTCTCAGCCTGCTCCAAATCTTTGCCGATGCGGATGAACCATTGGACGAAACAACACTATTGCAGCAAAAACTGACCCCAACCGATTGGCCACGCCCCTCGGGTATAAAAGACATCAGCCGCAGCACAATGAACCGTTACCTGAACGAACTCGTACAACTGGGGCTGGTAGAACGCATTCCCGGAAAAGGCCGTTACTACTA